>Ga0181591_10006679_pt1 | contig 10011 bp, 8 predicted proteins | sample 071ome_33_FD_133757 | JGI IMG/M metagenome (GOLD analysis project Ga0181591, IMG submission 133757) | Coastal salt marsh microbial communities from the Groves Creek Marsh, Skidaway Island, Georgia - 071412AT metaG (megahit assembly) | ecosystem: Environmental > Aquatic > Marine > Intertidal zone... | reverse complement strand
GTGTTTGTCATCATCCTTGTCAGACTTCTCAAGAACAGCGTCTTCGTTTTTAGCTTTCACCTTATTGAGGACTTTTTTCTTTTTCTCCGCTTCTGCTTTGGCTTGGGCCGCCATTTCCTTTCGGGCTGTGATAAAGGAAACCACGCAAAGAATGACAAAAACGAGTAACAATCCTGCCGAGGACAGCATTATGGTGGACTTTAATGATGAGGCATGAATGATTCCGTAGGTTTCGCCTTTGAGCCAGTTCATCTCTGACATAGCACTTGGTAACATTCTGAAGGCTAGCATGATAAAAGCAACCAGACCAATAAGCACAGCTACATGCATGATGTGTTTTTTTGCATTGGGCTTCATTTCTGCACCTTGTACCAGAGCGATGAGAATGATTCCAATGATCCCGGGAATGAAAGCAGTCCAACTTTTGGAAAATTGAAGCGAATCGCCCGGCTTTAATTCAGTCTTGGACTCAATATTTGTCCAATTTGTCGAGGTAAGAGTAACGGGGGAGGTGTTTCCGGTGAAATTTTTATAGACCAAGCGAACTGTGGATCGATTGGCGTCGGTTTCAGCCAAGTTACCAAGCTCACCGGTCTCCGCATGCACGATCAATGCTTTCTGTGTATCCCCTTTGGAGGAGGCGTGCCAAAAGGATTGAGTTTTGTATGCTGTCGAACCTTGCTCTACCGCATAATTGGCCTGTGATCTGTCTTTCGCGTGATTTTGATTCAGGCGATGCACTATCCAGAATGCATATTCTCCAGCTGACTTGCTTGATGGAAATCCCAAATCCACAGAAACCGAATCGTTCCCATCGGACAGAGTGAACTCTGCATCATCAGCAATTGGACCTGTCAACTTTAAGGACAAGCCAATATCTTGAAATAAATATCCAGCCAAACCTGTGAGGATCAAGAGTCCGCCGATAATAAATGTTGGAATTTTAAGCATCTATTTAAAAAATTGGTAATTGATGATTCAGGCAAGCTTGGAAAGTGATTAATTTGAGCCTAACTTTTTAATATCGAGGAATTTGATTTCTTGCTGTAGTTTATTTGAATGTCTCCTCAATCGACACCTGATATCTTAGAGCAAACAGAAGTTGAGATTGAGCTTGCACAAGTTTGGAAAGTGATCGTTTTAAATGACCCGGTAAATTTAATGAATTATGTGGTCATGGTTTTTCGCAAGGTTTTTGGCTATGGGGAGCAGAAAGCGATTAAGCATATGAAAGAAGTTCATGAGTTGGGTAAGTCAATCCTATGGACAGGTGAGCGTGAACAAGCCGAAAGCTATGTTTTCCAGCTGCAAAAGTGGCGTCTTCAGGCTGTTTTGGAAAAGGATGATTGAATTTCAAATCAAAGTGGATTCTCGAATCCTTCAGGCCATTTTACCGCAATTAGAAAAAACTTTTGGTCGTGCTTCCAAATCGGGTGGTCTCGCTTATGCCTGCCCTAATCCGATGGATGAAGATTTTGTGGAGGCATGGGAAAGCGGACTGAAAGAGGAGTTCCTTAATGACCGTAAGGCCTTGGCTCGTCTACTCAGGAACCCCAAGTTTAAACACGGATATGTCGAAGTAGAAGAGGACGAGATAGAAGAATTACTCCGTAGCCTAACTGAGCTTAGACTTACCTTGCGGGACGATGCCCTTAGTGAAATTTCAGATGAGCAACTAGAGCAAGGTGATATAGATCTCCACGCAGAGAAATCGACCGTTCGTATCGGCTATTTTGCCTACCTGGTGATGGCTGAAATTCAGGAAAGACTTATCTCTGAATGTAGCTAAGCCGGTCTAAGAATTTGGTTATTGGCGACCGCGATGCCTCCAAGCATGGCCCCAACGATCCCAATGTAACCTTGGTCGGTACCGGCAAGAAATAAGTTTTTATACTTGGTTGATCCATCTCTTGACTTGGTTGGAGAGCCATAAAGAGTTCCATTTTCGTGACTGGTGAAGCGTTTGATGGTCTTGGGTGTAAAGGTGTCTCGTAATATAATTCTATTTGTGATTTCATCCATACTTTCAACTCCCTCATTCAAGTAGCGAAGACCATTTTGAAGAATACGATCTTCATACTTTTCTTTTTCGTTTGTATATTGTTGCTTCGATAATGAACTCCAAAAAGGAAAATTAGCAGGGTGGGTGATCCGCAGTTTAAAATTAGATGAATCGTTTGCAGACTGATAGTTTTCTGGAATGCAAATCACCCCAGATCGTAAATCTACTGGATCCTGAGGGCAAATATAGTCAAATTTTTCCGAATCATTGAAAAAGACGACCGTTTCTTCCCAGTTTAATTCCTTGGGTGTGCCTTGCATGACGGAAATTGATTCAAGAATAGTAAAATTACCAACTTCCGATTGGCTCTCTTCATGATATTGGGAAGATAGCAGCGATTCAGTTTCGATGACTCCACAGGTGGAGATAATTTGTTCGGCGATCACATTTTCTCCTGATTCGAGTTCAATCTCTGCAATCTGATCATCGCGAACATGGAATTTACTGACTCCGGTGTTCATTCGTCTTTCGACACCCAGTTCTTTTAACTTTAGGCAAAGAGGGTCCAGGATTGCTCGAATTCCTTGCTCTGGACGGGCAAGACCCTGCCTGAAAATTGCATCGAATAACATTACAAAAGTAGGGAAATCGATATCATCATGGCGGGCAGACCCGTAATAACAGGTGGGGCAGAGGAGCATTTCTGCCAGAAGAGGCTCGATACTTGAGTCCTTCAATATTTCCCTCGTGGAAAGTTCCGGTGCGTCTACTGAATACGCAGGAAACTCCTCCATTTTTTTTAAAAGTTTACCAAAGGCATCTATGCTTGCGGGAAACTTTTCATTTACTTCTTCAACGAAGTTGGGGAAATTATTGGAAAATCGAAGTTCTTTTTCAGGAAAGGAGATTCTTGAGTAGCTCTGCTCCTTCAGCTGAAGCGAATCGAGAGGTATTCGTAATTGTCTACATAACTTGAAAAGGGGTGATTTTTTTCCTGAGTCCTCAGACGGGAAATTGGTCAGGGCATGCAGTCCAACATCGAACTTCTTTCCCCCTTTGGCGTAAAAACTATTGAGTCCACCGACTACATAATGTTTTTCCAAAATCAGAACTTTTTTTCCAAACATCGCCAGACGTAACGCGGCAGAAAGTCCTGATAGGCCTGCACCGATAACAGCTACATCATATGTGTTATTTTCCACTGCTTGTTAGGAGAATGAATTTAATTCTCCTAAGGAAAAAAGGGATAGAGGATTACGCAGCAGCAGATGCTTCGAATTTAGGCAAAAGGTAATTGCCGCAACTATCCAAAGATTCAAGTTCCCGATATTCAGCTTCAGGTACATCGATACCATGCTGTTTGCGGAGTTCCATGACAATGTCCAAAAAGTCCATTGAATCAAGATCTAGCTGATCACGCAACCTAACCTCAGGCTTTACATCCGTGAGATCTTCATCCGGTGCAATTTCAGCAATAATATCTAGTACAATTTGTTTTATTTTATCCTTTGTCATGTCTAACAAATAAATTTCTATCTTACCCCGAGAATTTTTTCAAGAGCAGAACTGAATTGATTCCAAGCATACCAAATGAATTATTCAAGATGACATTGATTCCTCCATCCTTCTCTTTTGGCTGATTGACCACCAAGCCAGGCAAATGACAGGAAGGATCGAGGGTATCCAAGTTGATGGTGGCATGGGCAATGCCGTCATCAAAAGAAGGAAGATTACCAGCCAGTTCTATGGCACCAGCGGCTCCCATGGAATGTCCAATAAAACTTTTAGTGTTGTTCACGAGGGTCGCAGAATTTTCACCAAACACATTACGCACGGCCTTGCATTCCTGCTCATCACCCTGAGGGGTTGAGGTTGCATGGATGCTGACAAGATCGACATCCTCAGGAGTTAGTTCAGCATTTTTGAGAGCCTGGCGGATACATTCTTCCTGTCTTTCTGGATTAGGTAGAACATAATCCGTTCCATCTGAATTGATACGATAGCCAAGAATTTCCGCAATTATGTTTGCGTCTCTTGCAAGGGCATCTTCCAGTCGTTCCATTACATAGACGCAACCTCCTTCGCTGACGACTATACCATTACGGTCTTTATCGAAGGGACGACTCGCTTTGGTGGGATCATCATGTGACGCTAGAGCTCCTTGACTTTTAAAACCGGCAAAAATGCCAAACGCCCGGATACTTTCACTGACACCCCCGGCGAGGGCTAGATCACATTCTCCAAGGCGCAACATTTGTACACCCTGGATGATCCCCGCGTTCCCAGCGGCACAGGCAGCACCTATGGTGTAATGAGGACCGGTCAGCCCAAGGTTAACGGTGATTTCACCCGCCGGATTATTGGCAACGGTTCTCGGGTTGTGATGATGGGTCCAGTATTTGACATCTTCATCATAATGATCGACCAATTGGCAAACTTCCGTCTCGGTCTCCACGTTTCCATGTTCGGTAATGCCAAGATAAACACCAATTCGGGAAGGATTTAAATCGTCAAGTGAAAGACCCGCATTTTGCAGGGCTTCATGGGCACAATAAATACCAATTCCACCTGCTCTTGTTCCCACTCTTACTTCCTTGCGGTTCTGGTATTTTGTTTTTTCAAATTCGCAAACACCGGCCGCCTGCTCGCCCATATTACGAACGGGGAATTTGACCACTCCGCTTTTACCTTCGAGTAGAGCCTGTCGAAAAGTAGGCAGGTCATTTCCCAAAGGACAGGTAAGTCCAACTCCGGTTATGACGATTCTTTGTGGATGCATGAAAAAAGATTAAAGTGAGGGCTTTTTCTTTGAATGTAATAATTCCTGATAAAAGGCAAGGTATACTCGTGCAAGAACTATAGTCTAGTAGCGAATCTCAAAAACATCAATTCGCTTGCGAAGCGTGGCTCGGGTTATACCCAGGAGTGCGGATGCCTTTACTTGATTTCCCCCACACTCCTTAAGGGCTCTTTGTATAATTTCTTTTTCAACGGTTTCGATTAGATTACGATCCGTGTTTTGCCTGGCATGGGCGTAAGCGATGTCGAAACTTTCCTCGATACTGATTGAACTGGGTGCATTGGATCCCGAGATCTCCTGCCCATCCTGCACATTCTTCTCACCAAAATTAATCCGATCATCTTGAGGCTCGCTAGGAGGTGGCACGCTGGGAGGCTGATCGGCGGAATCATGCACTTCTGAAAAAACACTTGGTTGTGCCTCCAGTTTATCATCAGATTTGGATTCGGAAGAAGATTTGTTTTCAATCTCGGAAATTAGCGTAGCCGGCAGATCTTTGCTGAGGATTCTTTTACCTTTGGAAATAACGGAAGCTGAATGAAGAACATTTTCCAATTCTCTAACATTTCCCGGCCATGGATAACGACCTAATAAGTCCATGGCCTCTTTGGAAATTTCTGCGGTCCCTGTGCTCTTTTCACTGTTAAGGCGTTGCAACATGAAATCTACCAATTCAGGAAGATCTTCCATTCTTTCCCGAAGGGCAGGGGTTTTGATTCGTACGACATTTAGTCTGTAGTATAAATCTTCGCGAAAGGTTTTTTCCTGAACCATTTCCTCCAGGTTCTTGTGTGTGGCTGCAAGCAACCTTACATCCACCTTTTTTACTTTGGTTGCTCCCACTCTTTGGATTTCACCTTCTTGAATGGCCCGGAGAATCTTTGTCTGGGTGGGGAGTTGCATGTCGCCAATCTCATCGAGAAAAAGAGTGCCTCCATGGCATAATTCAAACTGCCCGGCCTTGGCTTCGGTGGCTCCGGTGAACGAGCCTTTTTCATGCCCAAAAAGCTCACTTTCTATAAGGTTTTCAGGTATTGCCGCACAATTGACGGCATGAAAGGGAGCATCTGAACGGTGGCTGTGTCGGTGGATACATCTGGCAACCAATTCTTTTCCGGTTCCACTCTCCCCTGTAATCATAATCGTTGCTTCGGATGCAGCAACCTGACCGACTTGCTTAAGGACCTGCTGCATCTTCTCTCCACTGCCTACAATACCCTCTGCGTAATCAGCTGAATTGAGTAGGTGCTCGTAGGCATCTTCACTATTCAGGGAATCTTTACTTGCTTTGAAGGCTTTGCTGACCAGTTCTTTCAATTTTGCCAGATCGAACGGCTTGAGCACATAGTCAAAAGCACCATGTTTCATCGCTTCAATTGCGGTTTGAGTTGTGCCGTAGGCAGTCATCAAAATTACCAGCGACTGGGGAGCCGCAGTTCTCAGGTGTTGCAACGTTTCAATACCTGAAATCCCTCCCATCCGGTTATCGAGAAAAATTAAGGTAGGCTTTTCTAACTTGGCAGTTTCGATGCCTTTCTCTCCAGAGTCGGCGGATATGACCTGAAGTCCTTGACCTACCAATACTCGGTCTAGCGAGTAGCGGATCTCAGCGTCATCATCAATAATTAATACAGTTGCTTCAGTTTTGTTCACGAAAATTATTAAATTTAAATTTGTATTTCTAAGATTCTTCCTGAAAAGATCAAAGACAATGATAAGAAAGATTCTTATCATTGACGAAAAATGGCCTAGCTACATAATGATTAATGTTGTGCCAGGGTAGCTCAGGCGGTTAGAGCGTCGGACTCATAACCCGAAGGTCGGCGGTTCAAGTCCGCCCCCTGGTACCAATTTTAAAAAGATTAAACCTATTTATTTTTTTCTTTTTTAAAAAGGCGATCAAACATGCTTTTCTTTTGAGTGCGGTTATCTTCCTTTACCTCAGTTTCAGGTAGAGATTCATTCGAGTCCACTGTTTCAATTACCCCGGGGGTTATGGGTTCCGATACCTCAGAGTTCGCAGGAGGTTGCGGAGTAATAGTGGGTGGTGCGATTATAGTTCTAGTTGGGTTTTGTGATACAGGGCTTGGTAAAGATTTATCGGGTGTAGGTACCTCATTGTTGATCGGTGCTACTTGCAAAGCTTTGATTTGCTCGTCTGTCTTGCCAACATAAGTGCGCATGACGAGATCGTGATCTTTGTTTAGCCAATGACTACCAAACTCATATGGATTAGCCTCTGCGAATGCAAATTCTCCAAACCACGCCTTGTTTTCGGTGATTTTGTCACAGACCATGAAATATCGTGTGCCCACTTTCTGTGGTATTTCACCTTGCATTCGAATGGTCAACCAACCCGCTTCTCTTTCTCCTAGTCCTTGTGTAGCTAATTGACTGACGATATCATCTCGAGTCAGAATCCAACTTCCATATTTTGGGCCGGAATCAGGATTACCGGCTCGTACAAATCCACTCATGGATAGTCCGTAATGAGGAGAATCCAAAAGATTGGCTTTTCCGTAGAGAAGGACCTTGGTTAGAATTCCATTTTTAGATGCGGTAAAACTGGTCCAGTTCTTACGAGGAACATAACTGAAGCTGGTGGTGTGTTGTTCCTTAAAGAATTCCTGCGAATGATCAAGTTCTTCGACCCGTACCTTGGGGTAATCAAGATCCGAGATAGTGGTAGAGCCTACTTCATTGATTACTGGTCCATTGCGCGAACCATTGGAGTCTTGCACTGATGAACTTTTTTCAGGTAGGGAATCACCACCACATCCCCAAAGGATGAGTAATGAGAGACTAAGGAAATGGAAGGGGAAATTTTTCAATTTGGGCAGAAAATAATCTTGTTTATGCAAACAAGTGAAATGCTTTCATGCAAGACTTTAACATTTGGCTCGTTTTTATTATATCTTATGGTAAAGAAATTCGATGGATAGTTTGGCTTTTTGGCTCCCACTCATGCTACTTTTCGCCTCTGCATTGCTGGGGACAGTATTGCAGCGACGATCTAAGGATCATTGCCTTAAGAAATTCGAGGGTTGTGCTGTTATCATACCTTCCCTTACTGGGAAATTAATGGAAGGGACACTCAGTGTATTTGCCCAGGGCATTCAAATTATTTATCCACAAAAAGTAGATCAGGAAATGGGTCTAGTAGACTCTTTTGTTCTGCATCCCGCCGAGATCGAAAAGATTCCTTATATAATTCGCCCTGCACCCGACCCTGATACCCGTGCCGGAGTTCTCTGGAGGAGAGAAATGTCCAGGATTTTACACCCGACTATTATTGACCGGTTGCAAAGGAGCACCTTAACCTTTTATAATATGTTGAAAGATGCTTTCGGTCAGGCGGCCAAAGCAATCCTTGGGGCCTTGAGCAAAGATTCTGCCTTTTCCCAGGTCAAAGATTCCGGCAAGCGACTCGAAGAAGTAAGGTCGGGTTTGACTGATCTGGTCCCGAACGCATGGGAACCAATTCTGGAAAAATATCGCGGCCGCCGGGTTGTCTTAGAAAGAAAGGGAAAAGAAGGTTCAGTTTATGACAGCGGAGTGCTTGAAGACTACTCCTCCAAATACCTACTTCTGCGGGAAGTAAAGCTTCAAGACCCTGAACTCTTAGAATCAATTGATCGTACCGTGAAATCCAAAAGGAAGTATGGATATGATATTCTTTTCTCACGCAAGCTCGCAATAATCCGGCATACCATGCTTGATGAATCTTCTAATTAGTAAGCAACTTCTTGACCATCCAGCGTACATTGAATACTTTGAGGACTTAAGACTTCTGCATCGTTCGAGAAGTTTCATTGGTTCTTTTCCTTACTCCACTCATTAAGGGAATCTATCGACAGGCGTTTGCAGTCAGGCCGTAAATCGGAAGACTAAAGGCGTTGCGAGGGTACCCACCTGGACCTTTAAAGGTCACAGAACCGATGTGCCCGATGTACGGCGAAAGTGGAAGTCTTTTTTTATATGATCATTAATTCAATCGAGCCCCATCTGCTTAGCTGCCCTCTACCTGAGCCAGTTATTTATGCTTTTCAGGGAGGGCAACGGACCATCTATAAACGCGATGCAATGGTTGTTCGTATACTAACGGATGATGGAATGACCGGATACGCTCCAGGGCCTGCCTCCATAGATGTTGCTCATAAAATTGAAAAAGAAATAGCTCCCCAACTTGTAGGGCAAAAGATAATCGACCCTTCCTATTTCGTCGACGATATGGTCGAAAAACATGGGGATGCGATCTGGTCAGCTGCCGGTGCGGTTGAAGTGGCTTTGTTTGATCTATGGGGAAAGGCAAATCAATGCTCTGTGACTGATTTTTTTGGTGGGCGAAAACAGGAGACTTTAGCTTGCTATGGGAGTGCTGGCATGTATCAATCTCCCGAGAAATATGCCGAGGAAGCGGCGGCCGTCTGTGAACTCGGATTTGAGGCTTATAAGTTCCGACCTGCGCTTGGTCCAGCTGAAGATCTTCGGACAGTTGAATTGATGAGGGAGGCGGTGGGCCCTGATGTGGGACTTTGTCTGGATGCCCATGCTTGGTGGAGGATGGGTGATCATTCCTATTCGCCCGCCATTGTGGAATTGCTCTCTGAAGCGATCGCGATGCATGGAGTCACTTGGTTGGAGGAGCCCTTGCCAGTAGAGGATAGAGATGGTTATGCCAGGTTGAAAGCGATGAGTTACATTGATATTGCAGCGGGCGAGCATGAACAAGATTTACTCGGATTTCGTACCTTACTGGGAAGAGACTGTGTAGATATTGTACAAGCGGATGTTTCACACCACGGTGGACTTTCTGGGCTATCCAAAATTATTGATCTTTGTGAGCGTCGTTATGCAACCTTTGCTTTTCACAACTGGGGAACTGCCTTGGAAACCGTTGTCGATGGATTGATTGGTTCCTGTTTTTCACGGGAAACAGCCCGTTGGCTGGAGTATCCACAGTACGCTCATCGGGATGCCCGGGTAATGTATCCTTTTCCGCTCTCGGATGAATTGGTTCCAGATGCACCCATTCCTGTAAAAGGAGAATTACCCTTACCTGATGGATATGGATTGGGCGTAGAGGTAAATGAAGCTGTCTTTTCGAAATATCCTTACCAAAAAGGGCCCTGGAGTAAGTTTGAAATTGATTCCCCAAAATCCACGCAATACCTATGTGGTGATCATGCCCAAACCTGGGCAGCGGATT
>Ga0181591_10006677_pt1 | contig 10014 bp, 19 predicted proteins | sample 071ome_33_FD_133757 | JGI IMG/M metagenome (GOLD analysis project Ga0181591, IMG submission 133757) | Coastal salt marsh microbial communities from the Groves Creek Marsh, Skidaway Island, Georgia - 071412AT metaG (megahit assembly) | ecosystem: Environmental > Aquatic > Marine > Intertidal... | reverse complement strand
TTTTCATTACCACGCTCCCGTAATTAGTAGATCAATATTCATACCGCCTAGTGCCATGATAAAGGCAAAGATGATAAGTATTGTGTAATCAGTGCGATCCATCGTAACCTCCTTATTTTGCCGCTTTGTCGATGCCAAAGGCTAGGTTGATGCCATATGTTGCGGCGTTTTCCATGTTTGCCGCGATGATGTAATGTGCGCTTGCAGGGTTTGCTTTTGCAGCTTTGTTATGGCGAGCAGCTTGGTCAATAAAGTGCTGGATCGCTTTTGATCCATCGTTATTGAAGTCACGCATTTTAGCATTGAAAGTTTTTTTAGCGCGTGTCCATTTTGTTTCGTAAGCCATTTCGTTTTCTCCTTATTGCTTATGTAATATATATAGCATCTGTGGATATGTGCGTCAACAATAAAAGTTAAAATAATTAACAAAAAAGTTGTTGACATTAACTTTATTTGTAGATAAGTTGGTATCAAGCAATAAGGAGCGACAGAATGAAAAGCGCAAAACGAATTTGGGAAGGGCTTTACGAATACAAAGGCTGGACCATTGAATTTCACCCCGATTACCGAATTTGGCTTATGTACCCAGAGGGCGAGAGCGGGGCGACAGATGCAGCAAACACCAAGCGCGATGCGATGGCAATGATTGACGAATGGGTATCATAGGAGATTACGAGAATGATTAAGGAACGCGAAGTATTGGATGCGATAAATCATGTACTAGGATGCATGGATCGCAAAGGACTTGATAATGTTTCACAAGAGAGCCGCAAAGCATATGACGCTCTTTATGCGTTAGCCGAAGGGCTAGACGGATCACCAGACGATGGCACAATGATCGTCTTTTATACGCCATGAGGAGGTTACGATGAAAGTAAATATCGACATAACAGCGTTTGAGCAAAAAATATACGAGGCATACGATTTCTATAAGAGGTCTAATGACCCTTATTACTCTGGGAAAAGCGATGCTTACTTGGATGTTCTTTGTCAATACTTGGGGAAAACGGAAAAGCAAAAGATCGAATATGTAGAAAAAATAATCACAAAATATGAGGAGCAAAAGCAATGAAAATACAAGTTGTTATGAGCCGCACTGTAGAGCAAACATCTACATTTGAAGTCAATATTAAAAAGCAAGAACTAAAAGCATATCTGCGTCGAGAGTATGGAACACCATCTGAAACAGATATGGAGTGGAACGATGAGGATGTTATTTTAGGCTATCTTAACGATGAGTTTTATGCCGAATTAAATCCTACAGAGGGTAACATAGAAACAGAAGATAGTGATTGGGACTTAGAAGAGGCTTACGAAAATGTTTGAATATTCAAAAACAAAAGAGCGCGATGGAGTGCCAATTTGGTTCATCGAATACGGCGGCAAAGAAATCGGGTTCTTAACAGACTTTCCTCTTGATGGGCCGACATGCACAATCCGTATTGAGGCGCAGCGACCTAATGGCGATGTAATAAAATTAGAGCGAACAGTAGAGGCTGCGACAGTCATCATGTGCTATGAGCGTGCAAAAAAGGCGCACGAAGCGATGATTGAGGAAATTGTAATGAACATGGTTCCATGCTAACAATAGCACATGAACATCCCTGTTTTTATCAAAGCCAATGGGCGCAGACGGATCAATGTGGCGAAGGAGGTCACAGAGATAAACAGATTGCGTCTTTCTTTTGAGCGTTCACTTGGTCGAAGCATGTTATCAGTATTCCAGAACCATGCTGGGCGTGCTGCTACAGATTACAGGAACTATGGTCAATATCTTCTTACGCAAGGAGAGCTGCAAACAGACACAGCTAGAGTTCTGCGTTCTCATTACTCGAGTGTAATAACAACATTCAGCAATCGCGTATATGACAATACCAAGAGAACACCGTTTGAGGTTTTCATTGACCAATACATTTTACTATATGGTGCTGATAAAATTACGAGTATTAGCGCGACAACAGCTAACATTATTAGAGGTGCGATCTTTGCGGGGGAAGCTGATGCACTAGGTGTCGCAGCTATAGCGGACTTGATCATAGAGCGCACAAGCGGTGCAATGGGTCGATCCAGAGCGGCAACGATAGCGCGTACAGAAACACATGCAGCGGCCTCATGGGCAACACACACAGCGGTTCAAGACCAGCCATTACGCTATAACAAGCAATGGTCATCAGTAAATGATGGTCGCACAAGAAGTCATCACGCAGCTATGAATGGAGTTCAAGTCGGGCCAGATGAGGACTTTGTAGTTCGAGTAAATGGTGCTGAATATCTAATGTCTCATACGCATGATCCACGCGGTGGTGCGATTAATAATATCAATTGTAGATGTGCAACTTTATACATCGCGGATGAAGATGAAATCTTTAGGGATTAACATACACTTCAAAAAGAACTATTAGTATGTTAGATTACTCAAAACACGAGGTCTAGTATGCCATTACCAAAACCATCTTTAGGCGAAGATAGGGACGACTTTATTGGTCGTTGCATGAGTGATGACAAGGTAGTTCAAGAATTTCCAGATAGTGATCAAAGGGTCGCCGTCTGCAATAGCCAATTTGAGGGCGGCAAGATGACACAAGAAACACAAGTTGATCTAGAAGAATACATCGAAGAACAAGAAACGAAGTCCGAAGAAATGGACATCGCATTTGAGTACAAAGCCGAAGATGACGAGAAGGGAATGTTCTCTGGTTACGGTTCAATCTTTGGAAACAAGGATTTAGGCAACGATGTTGTAGTAGAGGGTGCTTTTGCAAAGTCTATTGGTAAGAAGGGCGCAAAGGCTGTCAAAATGCTGTACCAGCATAGACAAGATGAACCTATCGGCGTTTTTGATGAAATCATTGAAGATCAACGCGGACTGAAAGTAAAAGGTCGCTTGGCTATGGGTACTCAGCGAGGCCGCGAAGTATATGAACTAATGAAAATGGGTGCGCTTGATGGTCTATCAATCGGCTATCGCGTAGACCCTAAAGGTGCTGAATATGACGATAAGGGAAAACGCCGTTATCTGAAATCAGTTGACCTCATGGAGATTTCTGCTGTCACATTTCCAATGAACCCACGCGCACGGGTTCAGGCAGTGAAGGGAGCAGAACGCACCGTTCGTGAATGGGAAGAACTACTGCGGGACGCAGGTAGCCTATCGCGTAACGAGGCAAAGGCCGCTGCATCAGCAGTCGCCAAGGCACTGGAACAGCGGGATGCTGTGAAAGAGGAAACGCCTGAAGTCCTTGATGCGCTTACGCGCTTCACTAACATCCTTAAATCCTAATCAACGGAAGGAACTTCTTATGTCAGAAGATCAAGTAAAAGTAGCCGTTGACGCAATGGCGACAGCTTTTGAAGAGTTCAAATCTGTCAACGATGCGCGTCTAGCGGAAATTGAAAGCAAGGGTTCTAGCGATCCTGTAACAGAAGAAAAATTAGCAAAAATCGAAGCGGACCTTGATCGTTTCGAAAGCGTTAACCAGAAGCTAATGGCTGCGGAAGCAAAGTCAGAAGCAATGGCACAGCAACTTGCTAATGTTGAGACACTTCTAAAGCGTCCTGCAAACCACATGGAAGCTAAAGAAATCGACGTAAGCGTTAAAGCATGGGAAACATGGTTGCGCAAAGGCGACGAAGGTCTTGATGAAGTCGAGAAAAAGGCTTTGACAGTTGGCACAGCGGCAACTGCGGGTAACTTGGCACCAGAAGAGTATATCAACGAGATCATCAAGATCATCGAAGAAATCTCACCTGTTCGCTCAGTTGCGCGTGTTCGCCAAACAAGCAACAAAGAGATCGAAGTTCCACAGAAAACAGCCAACTTTGCGGCGGCTTGGACTGCGGAAAACGGTACTCGCTCAGAGACAACTGGTTACACAACTGCGTTGAACACTATCCCAACACACGAACTATATGCTCTTGTAGACATTAGCTCACAGTTGCTTGAAGATAGCGCGTTCGACATGGAAGCGGAAATGAACCTAGAGTTCGCAGAGCAGTTCGCGAAAGCGGAAGGTGCAGCGTTCATCAGTGGTAATGGCACAAACAAGCCTACAGGTATCACAAACGGTTCAGTGGTTGGATCAACAGCAGCGGCGGCAGCGGCAGCTATCGCAACTGACGACTTGATCAATTTGATGCACGACATCAAATCACCTTACATGCAAGCGGGAACATTTATGTTCAACCGTCAAACATTGGGTGAAATCCGTAAGTTGAAAGACACAGCGGGTCAGTACATCTTCCAAACTGGTTTCTCAGGTCAATCAGGGGTTCCAAACACAATCTTGGGTTCCCCATATGTTGAAGCACCAGATGTTGCAGACATCGCGGCATCAGCTAAATCAGTAATCTATGGCGATTTCCGTCGCGGTTACATGATCGTTGATCGTTTGGCGTTGCAAGTTCTACGCGATCCATTCTCACAAGCGGCATCGGGTAACGTCCGTTACATCGCTCGTCGCCGTGTTGGTGGTGAGGTTGTGCTTGCAGAAGCAATGCGTGTGCTTGCGCACCCAGCATCATAATATTAGTGGGAGGCTTTCGGGCCTCCCATACGCTTTGGGAGTATAAAATGAAAGTAATGATGACAAAGACAGCCGTAGGTATTTCCCGCGCGGACGGTGCAGCAACAACATCATATGTAGCGGGTCAAGAGTATACGTCCGACAGCAAGTGGATGGAGACAGTTCTTCAAGGATTTGTTAAGATGGGCGTGGCGCATGAGATTGGTGGAAATGCTGGACCGAAAGAAACCAAAAAGGCCGCGCCAAAAAAGACTGCAAAAAAATAGATTGGAGAACATAGGCTATGGCTGGTTTAGAAGTCGTAACAGGGCCAACGCAAGAGCCTATTACAATCAACAGCATTCGTGATCATCTTAGACTAGATGAACTCGTAGATGACATACAAATCAATGGATATATTATTGCAGCGCGTCAATGGGCAGAGAACTACACAGGTAGGTTTTTTATCCAACGAACAATGCGTCAGTGGTATGATGCGAGATCAAATGGCTTTCATAATCTCGTAGAGGGAACAGTTACAGGGCATCAAAACTACTTTACCAGTAGTCAGCATTTAGAGGTCGCTGCAACACCTATTATCTCCATAGACAGCATCAAGTATTATAATGATGCTGGCACAGAAAGCACTTGGGATGCAGATAACTATTATGCTGATACAGTATCAGATATCGGTCGGATTATGTTAAGGGACGGTGGTTCATTCCCTACAGATTTGCGCAAGCTAAATGGATTAGCTGTAAACTTTACAGTTGGATATGGTGCGACAGCGGCGACTGTACCACAGGCTATCAAAATTGCCATAATGCAGTATATTACGTTTCTTTATGAGCATCGCGGAGAGTTTGAGCGTTTCCCCGCGCCAACACCTCCAGCTGTTCTAAGGAGTCTTTTAAACCCTTACAAGGTTATGAGATTTAGCGCATCTCCATACAATCAATTAGTTACGTCAGGTATTGCATAATGAAAATAGGCTCTATGCGTCATAGGATTACGATCCAACGATATACAGCTACATATGATGACGCTGGCGGTTCTAGTATTGCATGGTCAAATGTTTCTGACATCTACGCAAAGATACAGCCCTCAAAGGTGCAAGAAAGCCTATTTAGTGAGCAAATGCGAGAGGTCACAAGTCATCTTATAACCATAAGATACCGCGCAGACCTTAGCCATAAAGACCGCTTGTTCCATAGCGTAACTAGAAATGGAACCACATTCACAAGAACCTTTGCTATCAAGGGTATCAAGGATGTAGAAAATCAACACAGGTTCATACAGATTGCGGCAGAGGAGGGTGTGCCAACATGACTATTCGCACCCACACAAAGCGCATCAATAAATCGCGCGTTGTACTCAACAAATATAAAAGCACGGTTGAGGGGATTATAACAAAAGGCGCGAATGACGTCCGTAATACTGCGGTTAAGTCAATCAACACCCAGAGCGGTGGGGGTGTTACTTATCAAAAGTATAACCCTGACAGAGTGCATACAGCTTCGGCACCTAATACTCCTCCCAACACTGACACAGGATATTTAGTTAGTAATATCCATGTTGTCCTCGATGGTGACAAGCTGGGTGCCTCTGTTGAAAGCCGCGCTGATTATTCTGAAGCATTAGAGTTTGGAACTAGCAAAATGGAACCGAGACCATTTATGCAACCTGCTTTGGAGGAAAACAGACCAAATATTAGGCGCATGTATGCAAGGCTTAAATCGCGAGGTGTCTAATGGGCTTTCATTCTTTTGAATTACAGAAATCAATTTATAGCGCGTTAAATGGAAGCGTTACAGGAATAGATAGCGCAAGTGTGTCTGTCTATGATGATGTACCAGAAGGTACAAGCTATCCTTATGTAGTAATCGGTGAGGAAAGTACATCAAACAACGGCTCTAAAGACTTAGATGGTTTAGAGCATACGATTACCATTCATGCATGGTCACAATATCGCGGTAGACGCGAGATTAAAGAGATCATGGAAAGTGTCTATTCTTTGCTCCATAATACTGCTATAAGTATATCAGGTGCATCGCTAGTTAATATACGACAAGAGTTCAGTACGACACTAGCGGAGAATGACGGAATAACGCGGCATGGGGTGATGAGATTTCGTGTCGTTGTGTTTGATAACTAAGGAGTAATCACATGGCGGCTCAAAAAGGTTCAGCCCTCTTACTAAAAATCGGCGCAGATAACACTGCGGCAGCAGCTTCAGATAGCTACACCACAGTCGGTGGTTTGCGCTCAACATCAATTACTATGAACGATGAAGCGGTAGATGTTACCACCAAAGATAGTTCTGGTGTTCGTGCATTGCTTGCAAATGGCGGTGTGCAGACTTGCTCTATTTCTGGCAGCGGCGTATTTACAGATGCAGCATCAGAAACAACGTTGCGTTCAGCGTTTGGCGCAAGCGATTTCCATAACTTCCAAATTATTGTCCCAGATTTTGGAACATATACTGGCGAGTTTATGGTTGCGTCACTTGAGTATGCAGGTGAGTATAACGGTGAAGTTACCTACTCTATAACACTAGAGAGTTCAGGCGACTTTACATTCGCAACAGTATAAGGATTAGAGCATGGCTTGGGAAAAAGTACAGATACACCACAATGAGGTAATCTATCTGGGCCACGCTCAAGGTAATATGTTTTCTGTTCCCTGTTCCTCTGGCCTTGGTGTTGGTGACAACTTCAAGGTTGGGGATAAGGAATATGAAGTTACATCTACACTGGATGTAGCAGATCGTGGCGAAGTGCTACTTATAAACACAATGGAGGTCAGAGTTGACAAATCCAAAACGCGGAGAGTTCCGTCTAAGTCTGGGGAAGCAGACGTATAAAGCTAAAGTAACAATGGATGGTTTAGCTAGGATCGAAACAGCACTAGGCTGCGGCGTTCTTAGAATTTTACAGAAATTGTCTGATGGCGATCTCACAACAACTGAAATGTGTGCTATACTGCTCCCAATTATTCGGGCGGGTGGGAACGACATTGATATAAAAGATGTCCAATCCGCTGTATGGGATGGTGGTCTTGCGGAGGCTATGAAGGCTTCAGGAGAAATTTTGTCAGTTGCTTTGAGTGGCGGTCAGAATGAGGGAAAGGAAGAAGCGGCGGTAGCGTAGCAATAGAAGAATTCCCTTGGGATGATTACATGCAAATCGCTCTCGGGAAAATGCGAATGAGTGCATCAGAGTTTTGGGGCATGAGTTTGCAAGAGTTCTACGCTGCACTGAATGGTTTTGCAGAGTTTCATTCTGGGGGTAAGCCGCCACCTCTAGGTAAAGATGAACTTGAAGAACTTATGGAGTTATATCCAGACTAATGGCTACCACAGTTGATACCCTCTTAGTCCGCATTGAAGCGGATATGTCAGAATTAAGAAAGTCTTTGGACAAAGTTCAGAGAGATGTTGATAAAGCATCCAAGGGTATTGGCGCGAAGTTCAAGCAACTTGGGACCGTAATGAAAGGTGCGTTGGCTGCGGTAGTTGTCCAACAAGCGGGCCGCGCGGGTGCGGCAATGATCGGTCTAGCCTCTGACATTGAAGAAATGCAAGGCAAGTCTACCGTTGTATTCGGTGAATTTCGTGATCAGGTCGTTAAGGATTTAGAGGCGTTTGGCGATGCGGTAGGGCGATCAACTTTTGAATTGGAGGGTATGGCATCCTCTATCCAAGACACATTCGTCCCTATGGGCTTTGCCCGTGGAGCCGCCGCCGATCTATCTGTTGAGTTGACCAAATTGGCGGTTGATGTTGCATCATTCAACAATGCATCAGATACCGAAACAATGGAGGCGTTTCAGAGTGCGCTTGTGGGCAACCATGAGACTGTTCGCCGTTTCGGGGTTGTCATTACAGAGGCAACGCTAAACCAAGAACTTATGCGCATGGGTCTTGCGAAAGGCACCAAAGAAGCGACTAATGCACAAAAGGTGCAAGCCCGTCTAAACTTAATCACACGCGGCACAGCGGACGCGCACGGGGATGCGGCCCGTACGGCGGGAAGTTTCGCCAATAGATCAAGAGCATTGAAAGCGGAACTATCAGAACTGGCGGGTGAATTGGGTTCAATACTATTGCCCGCGGTTACTGATATTGTCAGCGCATTGCTATCAGGCGCACAGGCTGCAAAGCAATTTTTGATAGATATTGGTGCGCTTTCTCAATACACGGATGACATAGGGGGTATGGCAAATCAAATTTCTGACCTTGAGCAAAAACTTGTAGAATTGCGAGAGGCAGAGGCAGAGCAAAGTTTCTTGGGTAGCATAGTCAAAGATTATGGCCTTGAAATACAAATGACAGAAGAATTGCTAAGAAAGCGCAAGGAAGCGTTACAGGCAAAGAAAGATGAGATTGCCCTAGATAATCGTGAAAAGGCATTGCAACGAACCCCTGTTTTGGAAACGCCAGAGGTAGTTGATGATGAGGCAGCGGCGGCGGCGACAGAACTTGCGGCAAGATTAAAAGAACAGCGGGAAGAATTGGCTGCATCCAGTTCTGAAATGTTGATCAGCGCGGCAAATCAAAGGTTGTTAGATAATGCAATCCGCGATGGGAATAAAACCCTTGAGCGTTCAACGCGCGAAAACATTATCCTTAATGATCTGAAAAAGAAGTTTCCAGACTTAGCAAAAGAAAACATTAGCCTGTTACAACAAGAGGCGGCGGCCCGCGCTAATGCTGTAATGAATGAAAACTCCCACGCGGCGGCATTAGAAAAAATAGAACAAGCGCAAGACAATTACCAAGCGTCTGTTCAGGATGGCTTATCATATGTTCTAAGCAACATCCGCACTAACCAAGATTTAGAGGAAACGCTCAAGGATTTGAAAGCGGCATATGATGCAGGGAAAATTAGTACAGATGAATTTGCACTTGCCCAAGAACAGATCAAAGAAAAAATAGCAGAACTTGATCCTGTTTATAAGCAAATGAAAGATCGTGCAAATGAGGCATTTGATAGTGTAGCGGATTCAATCACAGACATGGTAATGAGTGGCTCTTTTAATTTGAAGAAACTTGGTGATCTTTTCAAACAAACTATGCGTCAGATGATTGCGGATGCTTTAAAAGCCGCAGTAATAAAACCAATTTTACAATCAATATTTGGTGTCTTTGGCGCAGCTATCGGCGGGCCAGTTGGCACTTTTATAGGTGGTATAGGAGCAAGTGCTGGAGGTGGTAGTGTTAGCCCTTATGCTCCAGAGATAGTTGGGGAGCGCGGCCCAGAACTTATAGTTCCTAAATCAGCATCGCGTATCTTAAATAATCACGATACAAAAAATGCTTTAGGTATGGGAAGCAACACCACAATCGTACAGAACATCAATATCTCTACAGGGGTTCAACAGACTGTCCGCGCGGAAATTAGATCGTTAATGCCAGAGATCGCTAATAGTGCGAAAGCTGCGGTAGCTGATGGAAAGCGGCGCGGCGGTTCATATGGAAGGGCATTTGCATAATGGCTATATCTTATCCTCT
>Ga0181591_10006664_pt1 | contig 10025 bp, 3 predicted proteins | sample 071ome_33_FD_133757 | JGI IMG/M metagenome (GOLD analysis project Ga0181591, IMG submission 133757) | Coastal salt marsh microbial communities from the Groves Creek Marsh, Skidaway Island, Georgia - 071412AT metaG (megahit assembly) | ecosystem: Environmental > Aquatic > Marine > Intertidal zone... | reverse complement strand
CCTTCAGATTAGAGATTATAACATAACACTGCAAAGTGATGATCAAAACTGGGGAACAGGAAACTCATTCTTCACAACTTTAAGTGCCTCTGATAGATTAGTACAAACTTCAACAGGTGCTTCTGGTTATGTAATTGCTTCTGCGAACACAGGAACTCCTATTTCTGTTGTACAATATTCCAATGGTACATATGAAACTTCTTTGAGAGTTTGGCAGGATGTTCGGCAAGCAAACTTTACTGCGTTCTCTAACAATGCATCTATAAATCTTGAGACATACTTGGGTTCATATATACAAGGAACTCCTTCACCAGATTCAAGAACTAAAACTAATGACGGAACTGCAACAGTTGTGAGTATCACAACTCAAGGAATTTTAGGAAACAATGCAGTAGTAACTAATTCTATTGGTGCTAATGGTTCTATTACTGGATTGCGTGTTTTGGATTCAGGATTCTCTTACAAAGATGCTGAATCTGTCACACTTGCTTCCAGCGGAAGAAACTTGGCATTTGCTGCGCAAGGTGCATTGACACTAAGAGGTGCGGCAAACTCAGAAGGATACTATGCTTCTTCAAGAAGTCATATTTCTAGCACACGTGGTATACTTCAAGACGGAAGATACTATCAAGAATATTCATACGAAATTGTTTCACCAATTGCGTTGCAACGATATCGTGACATTGCTCTTGAATTGGCACACCCATCAGGACAGGCATTGTTTGGTAAGTTTACGTTGCAATCTAATCTATATGTTAACGTTGCAACTTCGGTTGGAAGTAAGAAACGACTCAAAGCAAATGGTACAATTTCACTCACGCAGAGCAGTAGAAACATTACTGGTACTGGAACATCTTTGACTGGAAATTATGCTAACAGTAGCGAAATAATTGTTGAATATGCACCAAGATCCTTCTACACTTTACGACTAAATAAAGTATCGAACACTACATTTGCAAATACGACTGTTGCTTGGTCTAATACTAGTGTTGCTTCGGCAAACATTTACTACACTAGCACAAGCAGTAGCGCAAACATTTATTATCAGGTAAGCTAATGGCAACTTACAGGTACGCAACCAAAGAATTATCTATTACTAACGCTAAAGCATTCGTGCATAATGCTACAATGGTGGCAGGCACTGCATCGGATGAAGACGGCAGAGATACAAAACATTCTATCATACTGTATGTTGGAGTAGGCAGAACTGAAGAATGGCCTTCTGAACCAAATCCTTCTTTGCCTGAAGATAACGATCAATATTTGCGTTATCAAACACACCGAAATATGTTTGGTGCAAAAAGAATTACAGCATCAGATATAAGTCATGTAGCAACTCGCCATGACTGGACTTCAGGAACTGTGTACTCAATGTATCGTGATACTGATACCGATATGTATGATAGACAATGGTATGTTCTAACTGAAGACAATAACGTTTATGTTTGTTTGTATAACAATAAAGGTGCTGCTTCTACGATTAAACCAACTGGGTTTTCTACTGTAGCATTTTCTACTTCAGATGGATATCGATGGAAATACATGTATACTATCGATCTGGGTGATGCAAATAAATTCTTAACAACTTCATACATGCCTGTTAAGACTCTTTCTAGTAGCGATGGTTCTGCGGAAGAAGATCGTCAACTAGCAGTTCAAAACGCTGCAGTAAATGGAGCGATTGAGGTTGTTGAAACTGTAACCGTTGGATCAGGTTATCCATATGTTGCGAACGGAGCAGTGACTGCTGGCGGTAAATTTACACTAAGACTTTCATCTGCTACTGCAACAGGTGCTTCTGCTATTGATAACTTCTATAATGGTTCTTCAGTTTATATTTCTGATGGAACTGGTGCTGGTCAGTTGCGTAGAATTATTGACTACGATGGTTCCTCAAGAACACTGACAGTTAACACTGCATTCTCAACAGTATGTAATACTGATTCACGTGCAGTTATTTCTCCAACTCTTACTATTATTGGTGACGGAGCAGGAGCAAAGGGTTATTGTACTGTTAACACTGCAATCAATTCAGTTGAAGCAATAACAATGGTTAACAGAGGAAGTGGTTACACAACTGCTATCGGATTAATTACTTCAAACGCAGTTCATGGAACAGGAGCAACTGCTAATGTTCTTATTTCCACTATTGGTGGGCATGGAAGTGATCCAATTAGAGAACTAGCAGCAGATAAAGTTATGCTGAATGTTCAGTTGGATAACAACATGGGAACTTCTGTAACAGGTGCAGGATATACTCCTTCAAACACAGAGTTTAGAATTATCAGCATTATGAAAGATCCTATGCTGAAAGTTAATTCTAACAATGCTGTGATTGCAACAGAGGTTGTAGCAAATACTTCTAATGCACCGTTGTATCTGAGAACTTCTACTAAAATGAAATTCTCATATGACCAAATGGATGGTAGCACACCAATTAACCCATTGGCAGTTAATGATGTGCTAACAAATAAGCGTGTTCTCACTAGAGCAAAGAACGGAACTTTGGAGTTTGTTACTGAACTTGGTCAAGTTGAAAGAGACAGTAACGCTCTTGTAAATGCACTTAGAGCAGCGAACGCAACTATAACATATATTCGTGATGCTGAGGATGAATCAGATAATTCCATCTATTCAGTGTACATAAATAATGTTGAAAGTTATGCGAACTACCCTGCCTTTCAAGACAATGATATAATTTTGAAGAGCACAGGTGAAACAGAAATAGGTACAGTTCTTGATATACAAGGACCAGAAGCAAACACTTATTCTGGTGAAATACTTTATGTGGAGAATATTCAACCAACACTTAGAGACCCAGACCAAATCGAAGATATTAAAATCATTTTAGATTTTTAAAGGTATAGCAAATGTCAGATATTGAAACCAATCTTAATCAAAGTCCATACTTCGACGATTTCGATGAAGATAAAAACTTTCATCGAGTATTGTTCCGACCAGGATATGCTGTTCAGGCACGTGAACTTACTCAACTACAAACTATTCTACAAAAACAAATTGGTAGATTAGGAAATGAAGTTCATCTTGATGGAGCAATAGTTAAGGGTGGAGAAATAGCGGAAAAAATAGCTGATTATGTTAAGTTGAGAGACAAGGACGCTAATAATAGATCTCTTGTTATTAGTGATTTTTATAGTGGTTCTGCAGTTGCTAATCTGACAATTACTGGTGCGACAACAGGAATGACTGCTAAATTGGTTGCAGCTACTGCAGGTACAGAGGCAGCAGCACCAGATTATTTTACTGTGCATGTACTTTATACTAATTCAGGTTCAAATAATACTGTAACAACATTTGCTAATAATGAAACTTTAATATTCAGACATAGTTCAAATAATGGATTTAAAGTTGCCGCAAACACAATAACAGTTGGTGCTACTGGAACAGGTCTTAGAGTTAATGTTAGAGATGGAATTTTATACCATAAAGAAAATTATGTAAAATTCCCTGCCCAAAGCATTATTGTTGACAAATACAATAACGTGGCAAATGCTTACATCGGATTTACTACAACTGAAACATTGGTTGACTCTAATGATGATCAATCTTTGTTAGATAACTCTTCTGGATCTTCTAACTATACCGCTCCTGGTGCTAACAGACTTAAAATAACTGGAACGCTAACTTCTAAACCCTATGGATTTGCTAACACTGCTTCATTCTTTAGGGTTGCTGAAATTAAAAATGGTGTATTGATAAAGAAACCTTTAAATAGAGAACTATCTACTATTGGAAAATTTATCGCAGAAAGAATTTACGATTCAAGTGGAAACTTTGCAGTTACACCTTTCAATATTAGAATTAGAGAAAGTTTAAACAAAGCAAATTCTTTGGGAAGATTAACTGCTGCAGAAGGTGGAAACACTAACGAGTTGGTTGCTGAGATAGAACCAGGGACAGCATATGTTAACGGAGAAAGAATAAAGTTAAATACCACCTCTTTTGTTATTGTTGACAAAGCAACTGACAATGACACACAAGATGCTGTTGTTATTGGACAGCAGTTCGGTCATTATGTAAACGTAAAGGAAGTTGTAGGAACTTGGGATTTCCAAGGATTGCGTACAGTTTCTTTGCGTGATACAAGACAACACGGTATTTCTGGAGAAAACTTAGGTGCTCAAGCAGTAAGTGGTACTGAAATCGGTACAGCACGTGTTCGTGGCGTTGAATGGGATTCAGGAACTCCAGGGACATACAATGCTCAGTATAGAATCTACTTATTTGATGTTTCTATGAACAGCGGACAATCTTTTGCTGATGTCCGTGGTCTTTATGTAAATAATGCTTCTGGACCAAAGTCTATGGCAGATATTGTTCTTGAGACAAACGGAACTGCTAAGATACAGGAACCAAGTCTTAACTCTCTTGTTTTCCCAACTGGACTTAAAGCAATCAAGCAATACACAGACTCAACTGGAACTAACGATACACAGTTTGTATTCCGTACAGAAAAGACTGTTAACTTTGCAACGAACGGTACTGCTACTGTAACTGCTAACACTGCGCATGCTGGTGGAACAGAAACCATGAACGAAACTGGTTCTCCACTTACAAATGCAGAAGAAAGAAATCTTATTGTAGTCGCACGTGAGACTGTTTCTACTCAACCACATACTGGTACAGTTACACAATCAGGTAACACAGTTACTGGTGTTGGCACTGCATTTACTACACAGTATCAAGTCGGAGATTTTATTAAGATTGGTTCTAATGATCCAATGCGTATTACTGAAATCTCAGGTTCTACAACACTTAAGACTGCTAACACACAAACTGTTGCTGGTGCTTCTGCTCACTCTACAACATTCCCAATAGGTTACATCTTTGACCTATCAGGAAATGGTCAGGTTACATCGACATCAAGTTCACATACGATTGATCTGCAGCAGGCAAACCTCGCTTCAACTTTCTCTGCTTCTGTTTACTTCAATCGTTTACGAAGTGCTGCTGTCCCTGCATCTAAAACAGTCAATAAGAACAAGTTCGTTCACATCAATACTGGTTCTCATAGTGCTAGCAACGATGGTCCTTGGCCACTCGGAGTGTCAGATGCGTTTAAGATTGTAGCAGTTTATCAGGGTTCAAACACTGGAGTAACTTCTTCAGACACTGATGTAACTACACACTTTGAACTTGATAATGGTATGAAAGATGGATTCTATGATACTTCATATCTAAAGAAAAAGGCAACTAGCACATTAAATATTACAAATGCTGGATTGCTTGTCAAGTTTAACTATTTCGGACGTGATCGTTCTGCTGGTATTGGATTCTTAACAGTTGATTCATATCCAATTGATGATACGAATAGTGCAAACACAACTGCTATTATGACGCAGGAAATACCTGTTTTCACTTCACCAACAAGTGGGGTTAGACGTGATCTGAGGGATTCTGTTGACTTTAGACCAATTAAATCTAACACAGTTACACCTTCTGCTAATGCAGTGGCAACACAAACTCCAAGTATTACGAATCCAACTGCTTCAAGCGCATATAATATTGATAGTGATGGCGCACATATGCCAACACCAAATGAGAACTTCCAAGCAGATATTCAGTATTACCTGCCAAGAAGAGATAGAATTGTAGTTAATCCTGTCGGAAGATTTAGTGTTGTTAAGGGAATATCAGACCTTTCTCCGCAAACTCCTGCTACACCAACACCATCTATGTCTTTGGCAACTTTAGAGATACCACCTTATCCTTCGTTAGCACCATACTACGCACAACAATTTGATAGATTAGATTATCAAGTTAAGATGGCGTTAGATAATAACAGAAGATACACAATGGCAGATTTGCGTGCTGTTGATAGCCGTGTTAAGAGTTTGGAATATTATTCTTCTTTGAATTTGTTAGAAAATTTAACTTTGAATAAACAAGTTTTCAATGAAGCAACTGCAACTGACCGATTTAAGAACGGATTCTTTGTAGATAATTTTGTAAACTTGAAGTTTGCTGATACTCAAAACCCTTACCTGAGAGTCGGTATTGATAAAGATGAAGGTATACTAAGACCTTCTTATCGCCAAAACTATGTGCCAATGAACAGCACAATAGTAGATACGGCTGGTTTAGATTCTACAAACTATCAAAAAACTGGAGACTTGGTAACTCTCAGTTACACTCACAGAGAGTTTAATAAGCAACCATATGCTTCCAAGAAAAGAAATGCTGCTCAAGAACTATTTTTTAACTGGGAAGGAAGAATAACTCTTGATCCAGCAATGGACAATGTTAATGATACAACAACATTACCAGAACTTCAAGTAGACTTTGATGGTTTCTATGAAAGTATAATGGATACTTTAAGATTCCAAGGAGTTGACCCAAGCAGAGTTGAATTTGGTAACTGGAGAACAACCAGCAGTAGAAGAGAAGGTAGAGTTATAACAACAACTCAAGATAGAATTATAACCACGACAACGCTTGGTTCTATTACTGAAGAAATTTCATTAGGTAATTCTGTTAACAGTGTTTCTGTTAGAGAATTTATGAGGTCTAAGATTATCAGATTTACTGGATTTGGTATGAGACCAAACACCAAAGTTTATCCGTATTTCGATAAGGAAAAGGTGTTTAGTTATTGCACTCCAACAAATTCTAGTTTTGTTGCTACTGGTGTTGAAGGCGCAAACCTCGTGACAGATAGCACAGGGACAATTTATGGACTGTTTAGACTTCCTAATGACGATAATTTAAAATTCCGTCAAGGAACTAAGAGATTTGAATTGACTAATATATCTGATCCAGCAACTGAGATTGATTTAGTTACGACATCTTCATTTGCAGATTATACAAGTATTTCTTTGGATGTTTCAGAGCAAGAAAGAACTATAAATGTTAAGCTTCCTCAACTTTCTACAGAGGTAGAAACTCAAACGCAAACAACCGTAACAGTTCTTCCTCCTCCCCCACCACCAAGACCAGCATGGGGCGGTGGAGGATGGGGTGGTTGGCAACCAGGTCCAAGACCTATCTGTTTTGTTGCTGGAACTCAGGTGCGCATGGCAGATGGTTCTAATAAGAATATCGAAGATGTTGAAATTGGAGAAGAAGTTCTCGGTCAGGATAACTCAGTTAATAAAGTTTTAGATTTTGATCACAATCCATTAGAAGGTAAAGCACTCATCGGTATTAATGGTGCTGGCGCATTTATGACTAAAGACCATCCGTTGATGACACGAGAGGGTTGGAAGGCATATGATTCTGAACTTGTTAAGCAAAACAAGGCAGAACTTGCACACTTAATGACGAACGGTAATCTTCAAATTGGAGATGAAATTCTTACCGTTGATGGTTCTTGGATGGAAGTTACTTCTCTTGAAGTTTTCCTAGACGAACCAGAGCAAACAGTATACAACTTTGTTTTAGATGGAAATAACACTTATTTCGCTGATGGACTTCTAGCACATAACCGTGGTGGTTGTTGTTTTGTTGCTGGAACTCCTGTTACTATGTCTGATGGAAGCACTAAGAAAATTGAAGATATTGAAATCGGTGAAGTTGTATTAGGAAAAGATAACCAACACAACACAGTTCAAAGTTTCATTAGACCAAAACTTGGCAAAAGAAAACTTATGGGCGTGAATGGTAGCGATGCATTTGTTACTGCTGATCACCCACTTTGGACTCAGGATGGTTGGAAAGCACATGACATAGAAACCAATAGAAAACTCTATCCTCATCTTGATATGGCAGGTGCTCTTGAAGTTGGCGATAAATTATTAAACACTGCTGGTGAATGGACTGAGATTGAAAGCATTGAAACTTTTGCTGGTGATGAAGAGTTGCAAGTTTACAACTTCTCATTAAATGGAAACAAAACATATTTCGGCAACGATATCTTAGCGCACAATAAAGGTGGAGGTGGTGATCCTTTAGCACAGTCTTTTGATGTTATACCAGATAATTCAATAGATGGAGTTTATGTAACTAAAGTAGATCTATTCTTTGCAAGAAAACATAGTTCTTTGCCTGTTATTCTCGAAATTAGGGAAATGGAAAATGGAGTTCCAACTAAATCAATTGTTGGGCAAAAAGTTCTTTATCCTGCTTCAGTTAATGTTTCTGCTGATGCTTCTGTTGCAACTACGTTTACGTTTGATAATCTAGTTTTTCTGAATTCTGGAAAAGATTATTGCCTAGTTGTTACTCCTGGTGCAAACAATGAAGAATATGAAGTTTGGATTGCAGAGATGGGTGGAGAAGATGTTCTATTACCAAACGTATTAATAAACAAACAAACTGCTTCTGGCGTGTTGATGGTTTCTGCTAATGATAGCACTTGGTCTAACTATCAAGATGAAGACATGAAATACACCATATATACTGCCAAGTTTAACACTGGTTCTGCTACAGTTTATATTGATAATGATGAGATGGATTATCTCACAATTGATAAACTTGATGGAAACTTACAAGTTGGTGAGAATGTAGTTGCCGAGTCTGTATTGACTTTTGCTAACAATCAAACAATTAGTGTTGGTGATATTATTAAGTCTAAGCATGCTGCTAATAATAATTCAGTTAGACATGCTGGATATGCCAACGGTGTTGTTAGGCAAGTTGTTGGATCAAGTTCAGGTAGTGTAACAGTTAAGGTTGATCCTTTCGGTACATTCTCTACGACAGCAACTGGTAATACTAATAACTTGTATGTTGATGGAACTTGGGTTGGTAATACCAGCGCATTTACAGCGAATACTGCACAAGGTACAGTTTCCTTCTACTATGGCGTAGCAGGTAAGATGCATCTAAGCAGTAGTGCTGGTGGATTTGCTAATGGTTATGTTAGAGGTCAAACATCAGGTGGTTCGGCAAGAGTTGTTAGTGTTGACAACTTGGTAATGAATACACTTGTTCCTAAACTGCCAGTTATTACTCATGCTAACACTGGTGCTACGTTTAGCGTAAGATCTACTTCTACTGGAGGAACTATTTCTTCTGGATGGAAGAGCGTAACACTGGGAACTGACAATAATTTCAAAGACGGTGAAAAGAAAGTGTATTCATATTCAAATGAAACATCTTTGAGTGCTGTAAATGGATCAACTAAGAGTTTAATGTTAAGGGCGATATTATCTTCAAACAATGATAATGTTTCACCTGTTATTGACATGAGTCGTGCTAATATGCTTATCGTTGAAAATGAAATTAATAACGATGCTACTGATGAGCACAAGACATATGGTAATGCTAAGATGCGTTATATGAGCAAACCTGTTGAATTAGCAGATGGTCAGGATGCTGAGGACTTAGTTGTCTTTATGGATGCGTACAAACCTGTTAATTCTGATATTAAAGTTTATGCTAGGTTGTTGAATGCTGAAGATGGTGAGACTTTAGAGGATAAAGACTTTACTTTGATGACTCAGATCACAGCATCAAATACTTTCTCTAGCGGACTTGATGGAACAGACTTCAAAGAGTTTGAGTTTGGATTCTCTGCCAATACTAATGGTCAAGGGTTCTTAACTTCAGCAAATAATTTTGCGAGACTAAATAGTGCTAATAGCAATGTTGTAGCATATCGTGGTACTGATGGTTCGATTTATCATACCTATAAGACATTCGCTCTCAAGATTGTTATGACTTCTGCTGGAACTCATATTGTTCCTAAAGTTGATAACGTTAGAGCGGTGGCATTACAAAAATAATTATGAGTGAAATACCACAAATAGTACCAATTAAAGATCAAGATGCACTTGTAAGAGATAATGAAAGTGGCGCAGTGCTTAACACAGACCTGCATGCTCTTAAGAGTTATCGAGCAAAAAGGGATAGAGATAGAAAAATGCAAAAAGAGTTTGAACAGATGAAGGATGATATGTCTGAAATAAAATCTCTTCTTGCTCAACTTGTAAATAGAGACTAAACATGACTGTAAGCGTATCCAATACAAATCTTGTAGATTCCTTTAATACATGGCGTCTTAACACGAACTTACTTGCCACCACTGTTAGTAACAACGTTGTAACAGTATCAAGAGCAGGTGG
>Ga0181591_10006656_pt1 | contig 10033 bp, 3 predicted proteins | sample 071ome_33_FD_133757 | JGI IMG/M metagenome (GOLD analysis project Ga0181591, IMG submission 133757) | Coastal salt marsh microbial communities from the Groves Creek Marsh, Skidaway Island, Georgia - 071412AT metaG (megahit assembly) | ecosystem: Environmental > Aquatic > Marine > Intertidal zone... | reverse complement strand
AGGCTGCGCGCCTCAGGGCTGGTGGTGCGCGGCTGGCGTCTGTCTTGGATACCGACAAGCTGGATGCAACCAAGTTCGGCGCGGCAAAACAGGTAGAGGATCACTTCAACACATGGTCATCCATCCCGATTGACCAGAGGATGCCTCAGGCCGACATCAGCGCTAGGCAATCCGAGTACGACGAAGTGCTGTCCCAGCTTGAAGCGGCGCCCGATTCCGCTACGGCGAAGATCTACGCCGACACCCTCGACGCGATGATGGCGGAGGACGATGAGCGGTGGAAGACCTACAGCGGTAACCGCAGCGTTCAGACGCTCACGACTCGGCGCGACGAGTTGCAGGAGGAACTGCTCGACCCCGAAACGCTGCGTAGCTACGGGCTGTCCGAGGAGACGATCCTCAATGTGATCGACGGCTCTGTGGATGAGAAGAATCTCCGCATCCAGATCAACCGGCTCCAAGACCTTGCGAGGATGGGCAAGGAAGGCGAGCGTCTGGACACACAGCTTGACGACATTGCCTCCGGTAAGGACAAGAGCCCTTACGCGGTGAAGATGCAGGAGAAGTACAACTCGGCAACGGTAGTTTCTGATCCAAATGAAGTCCGTCCCGAGGAGTCCAATTGGATCAGCAAATACCCTGGCTGGTCGGGAGAGTCGGGGAACCTGGCGAAGATGACCGACCCCGATACCCCGATCGGGCAGCGGAATGAACTGAAACGACAGTACCTCGGGATGCTTCGTCTGGAGTCCGACCCGGAACTCAGCACCGTTCAGCGGTCCATGATTCGCATGGGCCAAGAGCGTGATGCCGCCCAGCGTCAGCTTGCCGAAGCCTCGACCTTCTTGGGTGCGGTGTCGCAGGCGACCCTCCCCGATATGGACACGGTCAGCAACGGCCTCCGCATGATTGAGGACTCAGAGGGCGTCAGCCCCGAGGCGCGCGAGCTGGCCCGTGAACTCTCTTATGTGATGATGGCCGACGAAGAGATGGCCGAAGGCGTCGTTCGCCCGACCTCTCTCCTGTCCGCCTTGGAGCAAGTCAAGGCCAACACGCCCGTCACCCCTGAGGCAGCGCGTGAGGTGTTCAGCCTGATCTCCCGCATGGGCAGCAGCGGCGATCTGAGTGCTCCGCTTCAGGAGTACCTGAAGGAGTCCGAGCGTGGTGTCCTTGGGATGCAGCCCCAAGGTGATCCCCTTGGTGGGACTGCCGGCAAAGGTGTTGCCGCTGACTTCAGCCTCGCAGAAGAACTTCCCCAATGACCCAGACCGACCTCACCGCAGTTGACGAGCCCAAGGTCACGCCGGTCCCGCAGGGGCCTGAGGTGCCTGAGGATACCCCCGTCACTCAGGGGCCCGAGGTCCCGCAGCCTGATGACGAGTACCAGCAACTGCTGGAGCAGGCTAGGGCGGGAGACCAGGGTGCTCGCGGCAAGCTGCGCGGGAGGCTGATGGATCCCCTGACGCCTCCGCAGGTCAAGCAAGACATCACCTCTGCGCTTCAGGCTGGGGCTCCTGAGGAGGCCAAGGAGATCGAGAAGGAGGGCGACCGCTATCGCCCGGCTTGGTTTGGTGAGAAAGGCGCACCTGTGTCCCTTGGTCGCCTGCGTAACGCGGAGACTCTGGGGCGCACGAAGATGTCGCCCGAGTACCTTGAGCGGCTTGAGTCTGGGGCGGCTGGATTCATTGAGCAGTACGCGGAAACCGTTGTCCTTCCCCCGGCCCGCGCCATCTCCATCGCGCTGGGCATTCCCGATGTGGATGTCGAGAAGACCACTAGGGAACTCCAGAACGATATCGAGTTCATGGAGGCGCGCATTCTCCCCAAGGCCGTCCAGGCTTTGAAGGATGGGCACAGCACGCAGGAGGTCATCCAGGGCCTCGCCAAGCAGGGCATCGAGGCAGACCGAGCCCTGGGCGAATCTATCGACAGCGCGTTCTCCGAGGAGGGGATCGACACCAAGGGCGGCTACGCGCGCCTATTCAGCAGCCCCGGCGAACTGTTCATCCAACGGGTGAAGCAGTTGCCCGAGGAGGAGTTGAGCTGGGATGTCGTCAAGCGTGACGCCGCTAAGGCTATCCCCCTTATCGGCACGCTGCTGGAGTCCGCAGATCAGAACCGCATCGAGGATGCGGTCAACCGCATCGCTGACAACGAAGGGACCGAGGAAGACAAGATGCTCGTCGAGGGCATGTTGATCGACCAGTACCGGTCGCGCAGCTTGGGGCTGAAGTCCGTCGAGGGCATCATCGACATGGCCGGGTTCGGCGCTGACCTGTGGGCAGGTGGCGCCATCGGCAAAGGCGCTGGGCGCCTGCTTGGATTGGCTGGCAAGGCAGTCGGTCTAGCCAAGTTCAACAAGGCCCTCTCCAATGTGGCGGCATGGTCCGCCAAGACGCCGACCTCGTTCATGTCCCGCATGGGGCGCGCTGGCGTTCGTGGCGGCATGGAAGCTGGCCGCATCGCCGGGACGACCGCTGCCCAGGTTGGTGGCGAGGCTCTTGGTAGCGCCGCCGTTACCGGGGCTTTTGGCGAGGAGGCGGTGTTTGGCCGCGCCGAACTGGAGACGCAGCGCCAGCAGATCATGCAGGCCATCTCGGGCGGGATCGACCCCGTCTCGGGCAAGACCTTCTTCGCCGCTGACCGCATCCCCGAGGACGCCCCGGAGATCACCCTGCCCAACGCTGTCGGCCTGATGGTCGATGTGGCCGTCGAGAAACTGGGCCGCTTCGCCGCAATGCCCGGCCTCGCCAAGACGCCTGCGTCCCGCCTGCGGATGCTCGATAGCCTTGCCCGCGCGGCTGACCCGGCCTTGGCCGACCGCCTTGCCGGTGCCCTCAAGAGGGGCGCGAGCAAGCTGGAGATCGACGGCATCGTTGGCGAGATCATGGAGGAGTACGCCTCCCGCACGGGGATGGCCGCCATCGGTGAGATCACGGGCGACCCCGAATACGGCAAGCTCGCAGACATCATCCCCTCGGGCGAGGCGATTGCGGATGAGTTCATCGCTATCGCTAGTGGCGCGGGGGCTATGCGTGCCCCTGTGGCTGCTGCGTCTATGGCGGCTGAAGCGGGAGTCACGCCCCGTGCTCGCAAGCGCCTCCAGCAACGGGCTGAGTATCTGCGCGATGTGGAGGCCGCAGCCACGGACCCGGCTGCTGCCGAGCGTGTGCGTCAGGTCAATGAGACTACGCGCCGCGCAACTGGCGAGGAGATCGACGCCGCTCTGCAAGGCGTCGGAGGAGCCCGTTCTGAACAGCCCGAGGGTCCTGAGGCCGAGCAGGCCGCAGAGAGGGCTAAGTCTCTTGGCCTTGAACTGGTCTTCTACGATGGGCCCGCTGACCAGAACGGCTTCTACGACAAGTCCTCGCCCAGCACCATCTACATCAACACCAAGGCGGACGACCCTGGTGCTGCCCTAGAGATTGAGACCACCATCCATGAAGTCGCGCACGACATGGAGGCGGTCATTGGCGAAGAGGCGTTCGATTCCCTTACGAGCAAGCTGCGGGATGCAGACCCCGAGCGTTGGGAGGAGACCAAGGAGGACGCCCAGGCCGAACTCGGGGAGATCTTTGGTGAGGGCGTGTTCCGCCCCGTTGGCCGAGATGCAGAGTCCGAAGCTGCCGCGACCCGCGCCGAGGACAACGGCGTGCTGGTGGATCTCCTGCTCAGGAACCCCGACGCGCAGGTGGATGTCCAGCGCATCCTGAAGTCGGACCAGAGCCTGTTGCAGCGTGTGCGCGACGGCGTCCGCAACATGCTCTCCGTGCTTCCCGGCGTGAAGTCCGCCAAGGACAAGGGCATGGAGAACCTGCGCGCCGAGCTTCAGAAGCGCGGGCTTGAGGGCGAGGAACTGGACGCAGCCGTTGAGCAGTCCCAACTGGAGACCGCCGACGAAGTCGCCGCAGCGATGAAAGATGTCGCTGAGATGCGGAGCCTTGCTCGTCGCCGCCAGAGCGAAGCGTATCTTGAAGGTGCGGCCGTTAGCGATGATGCCCTGTACGGCACCGAGGAGGAGTTCCAGCAGGCGCTTGAGGAGGCCGAGGAGGTCGCTGTCCCTGAAGAGGCTGTCGCTGAAGCGGAACCGGAAGCCGCTGCTCCAGTCGCAGAGCCCGTTACAGCCCCTGAAGCGGAACCTGCTGCGGCAGAGCCGGAGGCAGCCCCCCCTGCGGAGCCTGCTGCCCCCGCCCGAACTCTGGCCGAGGTAGAGGCCGAGATCGCAGAGATCCAGGCCAAGGGCAAGAAGTCCACGCTCGCGGATCGCAGGCGCAAGAAGCTGCTGCAAGAGGAGGCGGACGCACTCCGGGCTCAGGAGGCTGCGCCTGCGGAGGTTCCCGCCGCTGAAGCAGAGGCGCCGCCGACTGGGCCTCAGTTCGCCCGCCGTAGAACTCGGCGCCGAGAGGCTGCCGTAAAAAACGAGTACAGGCCAGGCAGTCGGATTATTCGCTCTCAAGCGGTAGACCAAGGTGAGGCCGCGGATGGGGTTGCGTACTTCTCAGATGATCCGTCCTATGTGGCTCTCTACGAACAAGAGGGGCGGGAGACTGTTGAGTCAGTAGTCCCGCAGGACACCGTAGATGTGCGGGCTGACGATGGCTTGCGTGAGATCATGTCTTGGGCTAGGGAGGCGATTGACCGTATTAGTCAGTCCGCTGAACAAGCTGACTTCGCAAGCCGTAACCGGCTGCGTGACTTCTTGCGCGATGCTGAAGAAGGTCTAAGTCAAGGGGATGCTGCTGGCGCGTCTCGTGCCGTGAAAGCAGTCGGACTGGCCGACAATGTCCTGACTGGGCGCGGTCTGACCCCAGGCGCAGGGGAAAGGAGGTTCCTTGACGATACAGGCCACGATGCTGTGGTCCTGAAGGAAGCAGGCCGCGGGACGGATGACTACGCGATTGCTGTCAAGCCTGAGGTGGTGCAGAGGCTCAGGCCAAGCGGCGCTGCTGGACCCCAGTTCGCCCGTCGCCGCACCCGTCGCCGCAAGCCGCCGGAGGTCATGGATCGCTTTGATCTTGAGCCGCCGACCCGGCTTGAGAGGTTCCGCATCTCGGTGTTTGATCGCCTCTCTCGCCTAGAGCGGTTCGAGAGGGACGCTTACGAGAAAGGTCTGCGCCTAGCGGAAGCCGAGAGCCCGACGATGGCCGCGCGGCTCATGCCGGGCAAGACGACCTACAAGCAAGAGCAGCTTGAACTCAACTACATCAACCCGATCTTCGGCATCCTGTCTGATGCGGGCATCAAGATCCCTGAGTTCGAGGACTTCCTGATCCTTCGCACGACCAAGGAGTCCAACGAGGATCTGAGGGAGAAGCGTCGGAAGGCCGTAGCCAACCGCCAGCAGGCGCGCATCCTCACCCGTCGCTCCAAAGAGCCCATCGACCGGACGCTGCCCGAGGATGTGAAGGAGGATCTTCGCAAGCAGCGGAAGGCTGACGAGAAGGAAGCCAAGCGCCTTCGCCGCGAAGCGAATTACATCGACCCCGGCGAGAACCCCAAGTCGTTCTACACCGACGAGGAGGCCGAGGCGAAGCTGGCCGAGATCGACAAGAACCCGCAGCTCCGCAAGTCGCTGGACGAAGCTGGCCGTCTCGTTGACGAGATGAACAAGGCTGCCCGCAAGCAGCTTCTGGACTCGGGCCTGATCTCCCAAGAGCAGCACGATCTCTGGGAGGAGAAGTTCAAGCACTATGTCCCCTTCAAGTCGGAGGAGGCAGGCAGCAGTTGGGTTGAGACGGGGACCGTTGGATACAGCGTGCGCGGACCTGAGGCGAAGGTTCGCCGGGGTACGACCCGCAAGCCCAACCCGCTGCTGTTCTCGTTCCAGCAGGCCAGCAGGGCCATCGTGCGTGGCGAGAAGAACCAAGTGGGCGTGCGTGCCTACAAGTTTTTCCAGAAGGCCAACATGCTGGCGGATGTGGAAGAGGTGGAGCCCGGTCAGTCGATGCCCGATCTTCGTGGTACGCCCAAGTTCGGGCTGAAGATCAACGGCGAGCAGAAGATCGTCACGCTCAAGGACGAATACCTCGCTAGGGCGCTCAAGAACATGGGGCCCGGTCGCAAGGGCGACCCGACCATGTTCGACAAGTTCGTCGAGCGGGCTGGGAAGATCACCCGCTTCATGGCGAACGCCAACACGCAGTACAACCCGGACTTCCTGCTGGTCAACCCGATCCGCGACCAGATCGAGGCGCAGTTGAAGGTGGGCGAACTGCGTGAGCGCGGGTTCAGCGTGAACCGGGCGAGCCTGTTCGCTGATAGCTTCCGCGCATACAAGGCCCTGCGTGGTGGTCCCGGCAAGGAATCCGGGATCAGGGGCGACTACTACCGCCGCTTCGGTGAGGCCGGTGGCCTGATCCGTCTTGGCGACATGCAGGACTACCAAGAGGGCATGGCTGCTCTTGAGGCGAAGCTCCAGCGCATGTCGGATGACCAGTCGCGGAGCATCGTGAGCAGCACCTTCCATGCGGTTGGCGATCTAATCAGTCGCCGCAACCGTGCGATGGAACTGGCGGTGCGTCTCAGCGTGTTCAAGCAACTGACGGACAGCGGGACCACCGACGCCAAGGCCGCCGAGATCGCCCGCGACATTACGGTGGACTTCAACCGCAGGGGCCAGGACACGGCGACGATCAACTCGCTGTATATGTTCTTCAACGCCTCACTCCAGGGCACCGACCGGAACTTGCGGGCGCTGAAGACCAAGTCTGGCAAGCTCACGGCGGGCTCCCTGATGATGGCCGGGTACATGCACTCGATGCTGATGGCCGCAGGCTCAGACGAGGACGAGGACGGCCGCCTCAAATGGGATAATGAGAAGTGGTACAACAAGGCCCGCAACTATGTCTTGGGGATCGGTGCGGGCAAGATCCTGAAGCTGCCCCTGCCCTACTTCTGGTCCATCCCGTTCTTCGCTGGTCAACTCCTTGAGAGCGTGACGCGGGGTGCGATGAACGCAGATGAGGCTGGCGCGCTGTTGGCTGCCAACATCGCAAACGATCTCACCCCGTTCTCGTTCGGGTCAGAGCCAAACACCTTCATGAACCGGGGACTGCTTGTGCAGTTCCTGCCGGATGTTGTGAGGGCACCCTTCGAGCTTGCGGTAAACCGCGACTATCGCGGAGAGGCAATCCTGCGGGAGCGATTCCCTGGTGAGACGACGCCTGCAAGGGAGCGGGGCAAGTCGGACTGGGTGGTGTCCAACACCGTGTCGAAAGTCCTGGCTGGCCTGACCGGACAGACGCCCTTGGATATCGGCGGCCCGTTCGACTGGAACCCCGATGCCATTGAGTACCTGTACGACGAATACTTCGGTGGCGCGGGGGCTACCGCCGGAAGGATCGCCAAGGTGGCTCAGTCGGCGCTCGCGTGGGAGGCTCCCGAGATGTACGACATCCCCGTCATCCGCCGCTTCGCGGGTATCGGCTCGTACGGCGGTGTCCGTAACAACTACTTCGATCTCAAAGAGCGGGTCGAGAAAGCCAACAGCCGCTACAAGGCGCTTGGAAAGCAGGGCGACAAGGACTCCCAGGCATGGATCAAGGAGCAGGATCCCACGGCCTTGGGGTATGCCAACCGCATCCGCTGGACGGAGAAGCGCCGCAAGGCTCTCTACGAGGAGCGCAACGCTGCCGAGAGCAAGGAAGACAGGAGGGCCATCGAGGACAAGATCGACGCCCTCCTCGGCGCCGCTGTCGAAGACTTCGACAAGAAAGAGGCCAAGCGATGACCACCCCCACCGACCTGCCGACGCATTCGGTTCCTATGTCTTTCGACAACCGTAGTGGCGGGAATGCGAGCCGCGCTACCGTCCCGATGGGTTCCACCATGAAACGACTTGCCCCGATTGTGCTCGTTGGCCTCGGCCTCACGGGCTGCGCCCAGATCGAAGCCCTCTTCCAAGCCTCGATTCCGCCCGAGGTCCAGCAGCAACTCGACGAGCAGGAGGCGGCCCTCGCTGAGTACGACGCTGCCATCCTCCGCGTCGAGGCCCAGGCCAAGGAGATCGCCCAGCAGGCCAAGGAGGCTGTGCAGGCGTCCGACTACGCCAAGGCCCAGGCCCTCATGGCTGAACTGGAGAGCCTGCAAGTCGAGCACAAGGGCATGGTGGACCTCTACCTCTCCACCGCAGAGGACGCCCGTGAGTCCCTTGAGGGAGCCGCTGACGCCACCGCTGGCGGGGTCCTGAGCGCCCTCGATCCCCTCGTCCCCGTGCCGCTCCAGCCGCTCATCCCGGCGGCCAGCAGCCTGCTCGTCATGGCGGGGAGCCGCCGTTCCCGCAAGCACACCAAGCGCGCCCTTCGCCATGCAGCCGTCGGAAATCTGGGTGAGGGAGTCAAAGACATCCTCAAGGCGGTGGGTGCCGCACACTCTTCTGAGGGTACTAAGAAGGTGGCAGAGGAGGAGGAGAAGGGTGAGCGACCCCAGCAGCAGCAAGCCAGCTAAGAAGATCGTCCGGGTCGAAGACCTCGCCACCACCGTCAAGCTCAAGCGAGTCCAGGCCAAGGCAGATGCCTCGGCCCGGAAGCTGGAGGCCGAAGCCAAGAAGGCCCAGGCCAAGGTAGAGCTGCGCCGCATGAAGCTGGCTATGCCAGCCCGTGAGGCTGCGGCTCTGCACCTCGCTAACTTCGCAGGGCTCTACATGCTCATCGCTGTGCTGGCGTTCCTGTACGCCGTCAGCACGCTGGAGGCGGAGCTTGTGGCGGTGGTCGCCGGACTCATCACGCTCCTCGTCACGAACATCAGCGCCCTGCTGCGGAGCATCGTGACGGAGGGGAAGTACGAGCCAAAGAAGCCGGAGGGGGAGGGAGATGGCGGACGCGAATCTGAATGATTCGACCACCATCGCCCTGCCGATCCGCAACCTTGTCTCCCTGATCGGAGCCACGGCGATTGCGGTCTGGACCTACTTCCAAGTCAACGAGCGGCTGAACAAGCTGGAGAACCAGAACACCATCGTCTCGTTGGATGTGGAGAAGAACACAGAGTTCCGCATTCGCTGGCCCCGTGGAGAGATCGGCAGCCTGCCCGCTGACGCAGAGCAGTACATGCTGATCTCAAACCTCCAAGAGAGACTGGAGAAGCTGCAAGCGATGATCGACGGGGGCCAAGCCCCCCACGACCAGAAGCAGGCGCTCACCCTGAACTTCTACGAGGAGCGCATCGAGGCGCTGGAGAATAGGGTCGAAGCCCTCAAGAGCGTGCAGGTCGAGCTTGTGCATCAGCAGCACTCGGGCCCGCCGAAGTAGAGAGGGGCGCCCCAAAGACACTCCAGCCGACCCCTCGGGAGTGAGTGAAGAAGAAGGGCGCCCCTGAAAGGGCGGGGGAGAGGGGAATCCGACAGAACCCTCTCCCCCTAACCGCGTGCCACATGCTCAAAACACGCGGTGTAAGGTGGGAGGCGCGTCCCGCACGAACGCGCCCCCCGGTGAGGTCTCGTAGGGGGGGCTCAGTCTACGATGCCCTCGAAGAAGTTCTCGTCCGGGTCCTGGGAGGGAGAGACCTCAGACGGTACTTCCGGTTGCTCCGGTTGAGTGGAGGTGGGGGCCTCAACCGTTGCTTCGCTTGAATCTAGCAACCCCTGGTTGATCTTCGCAACAACGGGGGTGGCTTCTACGCTGCGGGCGTAGCGAATATCCTCGACCTCCTCGGCGGTCTGCATTCCCAGCAGAACCTCGGGGCATGAGGTGCGGATCATGAGCGAGGCCGCGCGGTAGCGCAGCATCACGCCGGGCATCGAGCGGTACTTGGGGTTCGAGTCCCACTTCTCCGCCTTAGCCATAGCCATGCTGGCCGTGAACGAGATGCGCTGCCCCGTCTCCCGCACGATGGCGAAGGCTTCCACCTCAAGGTTGGCCCCGGTGCCCCGCTCCTCGAAGCAGATCGGCCCCTTGAAGATGCCGCTCCGGTTCGCCATCGCGATGGCGTACTTGGCCGAGAACCCCGGCGTGCCGTGCACCACATAGATGTTCTGCATCACCTCCATAGGCGAGGCACCCATGCGGTTCGCCATGTCCAGGGCGACGAAGCAGTT
>Ga0181591_10006655_pt1 | contig 10033 bp, 15 predicted proteins | sample 071ome_33_FD_133757 | JGI IMG/M metagenome (GOLD analysis project Ga0181591, IMG submission 133757) | Coastal salt marsh microbial communities from the Groves Creek Marsh, Skidaway Island, Georgia - 071412AT metaG (megahit assembly) | ecosystem: Environmental > Aquatic > Marine > Intertidal... | reverse complement strand
GATTTGGAAGTGTCCGTGAATAAACCTGTGTTGGAATGGACTACTTGAACAAGGCTTTCCAAAGAAGTGGCACATCCACTAATATAACCCGCTTCAAATTGTTTTTGAGCTTTTTCATAGTTTCTCCTGTAACCCCATACTTCGTGTCCTGCTTTGATCATACGGCGGGACATGCCTTCGCCCATCCTGCCCAATCCAATAAGTCCGACTTTCATTTGTCTTTTAGCAATTGTTCTATTTGTTTTCGAGCGTCTGTCATTTTCTTTTTTTCACGCTCGGTATGTCTGTAACCTTTTTTTCCATGTAATATGAAATGTCCTTGGCAAAACATTGTAATGCCAAAGACAATTGCTAGGACTATGCCTATCCATTCAATTACAAGTTGATGTGTAGCCATGGTATAATAGGAGGAATAACGCCTATGAGTCTGAGCAAACCTTCAGCAAATAGAGCGAGAACAACCCAACCGACACACATAGAAATAATACTTGCATTCCTGTTGTGCTTCCTAATAGCAGCATCGATCATCTCCTGAACTTCATCTTTAGTGGTCCACTCGGGTGGTTCAGAACCCTTTCCCCATTTCTCAAACATTGATCATCTCCAAAGCATCATTTAATTCTTTAGCGTGTTTCAATTCATCATTTAAGATTTCAAGAATTTTGTCGTCATGTCCCGCAGCAGCAAGATACTTGGCATATGTTGTAGCGGCATGAATCTCTACTTCATAGGATAGGTGGTATGCGCTGCGAGGAGCCAACCAGTAATAAACCACATTGACCCAATAATAGATAAGGACGAGGTGTTTGGCGATAAAGCGATCGACAAAATAAGCATTACCGCCCCTGCTTTCCATATACTCAAGATGTTCTGTTTCGTTAAGAGTTTGAGCAAAATGTTCCTCCATTAGATAGATGTGCTCTGGTCCACGCAAACCCATGGACTCTCTAAAATGTAGAACGCTGAGAAATGCAAAATAGGGTGCTCTAGCAATTTCTTCAAGCACCCAAAAACGTTGATAGTCTCGACCCCGATAAAAGAAGTCGAGTATTGCAACAGTGATGTCTAAAACAACAATGTTGAGTTTCTTCATTGAACGTGTACTGTACCAATCATGCCTGCTCCTTTATGAGGACCACACCAATAAGTATAGTCACCTGCCTCGGGGAAAGCAACATCAAACTCTTCGCCAGGCATCATTGCCAGGGCTTCGTGACCTAACTCTGGATGATCTTCCACAATCACGTTATGTGGAGGAAGCATGTTGTTAACAAAGTGAACTGATTCACCAGCAGAAATAGTAATCTCTGCTGGATCAAAAACTAGATTCCCGTTGGAACCCATTTGAACATCGACTGCCCATGCAGGGAGGGCAAGAAAAAATACTGCGAGAAAAGCGACTGCGATTGAACTAAGTTTCTTCATCTGATGGAAAATCTTTCTCTAATCTATCTAGCCTTTCTTCCCACGTTTCACCCCCTTCCTGACCCTTGCAGGGGTTAATACAGTCAGCGTTCCCTAACTTATTGCACACGAGACCAGCAAGATCTAACTCACTGCCTTTGTTTCCTGTGCCAGACCAAATGTGTTCGCCGTTAATCCAAACAGCCCCACAGTGAGGACATTCCTTCCTGCTCAAAGTCAGGTCGGACAATTCCCTATGTTCGGTCATTGTTCTGTAACTCCTTAATAGTTTTGTTATACTGGGGAAGGTCTTTAATAAGTTGTTGTCTCAACTTACGACGCATCAAGACCATTCTAAACCTAACCCAACTATAACGCAACTGCAAGTCCATGTATGCGAACAATCGCATGGTTGCATCTAGCCCAGCATATGCCACAAGACATATGAAAATCAAAAACACAAGATAAAATGCTGTCATAGAAAGCATATTAGGTATCCACAGTATACAAACTATTTACCAAATTGTAATATTTTTAATGTTTATATAAGGTATTGAAAGAAATTATTAACCTTGATACGCAACTGAAGTCGCATAAACATCAGCTGCCGATGAATAAACAACATCTGTTCTTGCTTTATGAATGACCAACGGATCTTTACCTGCAATGTGCATACTTCCATATGTAACACCTGCACCAGTTCTTACTTCTACCAAACGATCAGAAGAATGACTATGTTGAATCATTACATACTCTGCACCTATAGTTGATCCCACATCACCATTAAGTGAACATGGTACTGATGAACCAGAACCAGCGTTTATTTGAGTTGATTCTCCTAAAATCTTTACTACTAACATATCAGCAATTCCACGCTCTGAGGGACTTATTGATTCTGCTATCGGGATCGTTTGCCGTCTTGGATGAGGTGAGTTTTTTCTTCATACCTTTCATACGAGCACAGAAAGATTTGCGGCGAGGATTGCCAACTTTCTTACTAGGTGCCTTGAGATCAGAACCAGGATTCTCACGCTCATAAGATTTACGTCCTTTCTCGTTCAGACCACCTTCTTTATTCTTGCCTGCTTTACGAGTCCAGGCAGCTGCTTCATTCTGTTGCTGAACTTGAGTGTCCTGACCACCCTTCATTGAATTAGAGAGACGCTTCTTTGCTTGTTGGGTCTTCTTCATATTCAGAGCAATCTGTTGCTTCTGAAGTTGAACATCCTTGGGAGTCATGCTCTCCTCAACATTCATCATGAACGTTGGTTTGGTAGGATCCTTCATGGAAGGATGATAGGTGTGAAGAAGTGCTCCAGGATAAACCTTTTGTACTGCATCCTGAACTTCACTTCTTCTTGGAAGTTTCATTGCTGGGAAGAACATTTGAATCATAATGGACTTCCCACGGAAATTTACATAAGCAACTATGGTTTGTCCATTCTGTGTGGGAATCCGAGTAGCAGCCTCATCGATAGATGAATGATTTTGGTGTTCCAAATCCTGTCCATAATCGTTCTCCTTGACACAACGATTGTAGGTCTTACCGAAGAGTTTCTGCGTGCCTACTTTCTTGTATCCTTTCCAACACTTCTTACCTGCCTCATTGATCTCAATCATATCATTGTTCTCCATGGCAGCAATCTGCGCTGGAGTAAATCCCTCTTTCTTAGTGCTATTTCCCCAGTTGGCAGCACCCTTCTTACGGCACTTGACGAGAGCACCAGAAGCATAAGCACTAGGCCATACTTTATAGCGAGACTTTACCTTATGATAACAAGCGTCCTTCTCTCCCTTTGCCTCATCAACAGTCTTTCTACGACCACCACTAGTGGGTTGATCGTGTTGAATCGGTCTACCAGTCTTTTTCTTAGCAACACCAGATCCCTTAGCAAAGTCGCTGGGGTAAGTTGCTTCTCTTACAGTCTCTTCAGTCTTCACGTTAATTGCCTTCCCTGAACGATTTGGATTTGGATCTTTCTTATTCTTACGACGGAATGCTGCCTCCTCCTCATCTTTGGAGAGAGCACGTTTCATTTTACTGGAACCACACTTTGGTTTAGTGGTCTGACCTGGTTGTCTGGCACATGGTTTGCCAGAATACTTTCCACCAAGTTGAACCCAACCAGGTTTGCCATCAGATGACTTGCTCTTACCAAACCAGTCGCGTAGTGATGAGTCTCCAGACTTAGACGCCATATCTAAAGTAATATCCGTTTAGTTATTTATCTTTTTTCTCCTCCTTGATAGTAGGAGCATCATCCTTCTTCTTAGTTGCCTGAACCCCGAAAGTAGCTAACGTCCCCGTAAAAACGCTGGCGATAAAAGTCGGATCGATCTGCTTTTGTTGTAGTCCAGGAATAGTTACATAATTGAGCGTCAGAATTGCTGCTGACCATGCGAGAATTACAACACGAACAAGTGCTGATAGACCCTCATCTGCCCAGTCAAATTTGTCTTTTTTATCTTTAGGCTGCGTTACCTTTGCCCTTTCTTCCATTGTCCATCTCCTTTAGCATTTTTTGTAAGTCTGCTGTTGATCCGACAAATAGTGCATTAGTGACGTTGGTAGGACCAGTTACCTTTTTGTCATCATCTAATTCCTTCACTTTCTTTTGTAGATCCATCAGTTTGTCTGTTGCGTCAGACACATTTTTAATTAACTGACCAGCCACTTCATATGCTCTAGGCATTTCGCTTTCTCCTGCCAGTTCAAGAATGCCGTTAATGGCTTCTTGACCTTTTTCTATGATTGAATACAGATTACCTCTGGTATAATCATAATCTTTTTTAATGTGGTCAACATTATTTAAGTGCTTTTCAATTTTCGTATCAAGATCACCTTTAGGTTCTACTGGCATGATTTCACCAGTAACCTCAAAAGCATCATTCAGAGATTCAAAGTCTGCCATCAGATGTCACCTTCCTGAGTAGAATCCTTGAAATCTTGGAAGAATGACACCGTTTCGTTGAATCCAAAATCATCTCCAACTTCAATCAGAGCATCGTCAGCAGCAGTGAGGACATTGACCGTTGCTCCATTGACATGCTCAGCAGCAACAGTTCCTTCATATCCTCTCTTGACGACCAACTGGTTTCCATCAATTTTTTCAATGTACATCATCTCACTATCAATCACAACCCTACCATAGACAGACAGGGAGGATGCGTCGTTGACTGTGATGTATCTCTCCTCCGCAGAAAGATCCTCTGCGATGGATGTAGTGGCATCGTTGTCGTAATCTTGAGTAGCTCTTGGTGTGACCGTGTATCTGACTTCTCTGGGACCTCTTGGAGCAATTGTGGTAACATCCACAGTTGCACTCTTGATGAGACCGCTGGAAGATCCAACAGGACCAAACAGGTATGTTTTAGCAGAGAATCTGATCGTATAAATCAGTGCTTTTCTCGTTGTAAAGTCTCCTTCATACTGATCATCCATGGAGATGTTTTCCAAGATAATCGGAACATCTCTCTTTTCACCAATCTCATCAACTAAGTTAATGGTGATATTATATTGTGGTTGAAAGAATGGTAAAATTTGTTCAATAATTTCAAGAGCATCTTCATTCGTCTTAGACATGATGCTCAGTTCAAAATTCATGCTGTATGGTACAGGCATGAATGTCTTACGCGCCTTCGTCTTCTCTGATAACTTCTGACTGATAAAAGTCTGAGTTGAGGTGGTTTTTCTTGCTGGATCATATGACATACCATTCATCTCAAAAGACATTCTCGGAAGAGACAGAGATGTCGGAGCATTGAGATTTGGATTTTGATCCAGTCTTGCTAAGAATTTCTGAGTGGGTCCATATGCCAAAGGCACCTTCAGAATACTAATCACATCTCCTGAAGAGTTAGTCTTTCTGATAGTAATATTGTTAAAGAGAGTTCCGAAACCAATTACGGTTTTTCTGAAGATCTCGTGATAAAAATATTCAAACATGGACCTAAGTTACCTTTAATACTATTTAACTAATTCAGACTTCGCCAAATGGGTTTCTTTCAGTGAAGTCTAGAATGTTGTCTGCCTCGGTTTCGATGTTATCGTTGTCAGCAAACGCCAGAGTCAGATCATCAGAATTCTGATCCCTCATTGAGTAAACCGCACCAGACTCACCGCCAGTGACAGATTCTCCAACGATGAATGAACCGTTGACGATGGAAACTGACAATTCTTTCGTCGATGCATTCCACGTCTTGACTCTTCCAGTTGTTCCAGAAGTTCCACCAGTTACAATTTCGTTGAAGATATAGTTTCCAGAACCAACCAAAGGTGGTGCAGAAATAGTGATGATTGGAGATACAGTGTATCCAACACCAGCACTGGAAAGTCTGATTCCGCTGATTGTCCCAGCAGCACTGACAATAGCAGTTCCGATAGCAGTGCTTCCAGAAAGAGGTGCGGAGAATGTGATTGTCGGTGGATTATCAGCAGAGTATGCAGCACCACCACTGGAGACAGTAATGATACCAACACCACCAGTAGTGGCAATACCTACTGTTACAGCAACTCCAGTTCCGCCACCACCTTGGAATACAACAGAAGGTGGAACAGTGTATCCAGCTCCAGGATTGGTTAGTTCGATTCTATCGATCGAACGAGAAGTTCCTAGTCCAGACCTATAAGTTGTAATTGCAACAGCACTCGCTGTAGTTCCTGGTGACGTGCTGATAGCGACGACTGGGGTGCTCGTATATCCATAACCACTATCAAGAATGGTGATATTTCTGAGACCGCCGTTGGTAAATGTTGCAGTGGCAGTAGCAGTAGAACCGATGCCGAACAACGAGAGAGTTTGGATGTATCCAGTCTCTACCAAGTTATTATCAATCTCTTCAATATTGGTATCCAGAACCTCATCCTGAGGTCTGAACAGTTCACACTTCAGAGTGTAGACATAAGTTTTCTGGAGTTGGTAGAACGGAGTTTCATGTTCTACGAACTTGATTTCAAACAATCTATCTCCCAGTGGAAAATAAATCAAGTCACCTTCTTTGGGTCTTGTGGTTAATCTGGCGTTAGTTTCGTTCTTAAGTAAAGGTGAGATATACTCTTCAAATCTTTCTTTTGATACTGTCAGAGTCAGGTCATCTGAATTTTCAATACCAAACTTGGAGAGCAGAGTTCCTTGACCCTCATACCCATCATAGTTCTCTACATATGCTTCAATAGGATATGCATCGGTGAACTGAGATTCAATTACTTCTCTGATTACCGTGTTGGTCGTAATATATTTTCTAGGAATATAGTGGACCTCAACACCATACATTCGCAGTTGTTCATTGACCAACTGCTGAATGAGACTTTGTTCGCCTCTTGTTCCTTGTTTGAAAAAAGGATTTAAAGCCATTACCCGATCATGTCAAGGGGAGGAAGTTCATAAGTGTTTGACATCTTCTCCATCAAAGTGTCCATCTCTCTTTGAGCATCATCATAAATTTGTCTGCCGTTCAATTCAATTCCACCTGGGAGTTTGACGCCTTGGAATTTGATCAGATTCTGTCCCCACTGCTTCTTGATCAGAATAGTCAGATACTGTTTGAGGAAAGAATCATTGTAAACTCTCGTGTGAGTGTTTGGATCAAGCAATCTCCAACAATCAATAATTGCATAGTCTCCAGCACTGATTTCACTCCAATCCATGTCAATATAAAGTCTGTCTTGTCTCTGACTGAATCTGAAGTGCTTGAGAGGATTCAGGAGATAATCAATATCGGACAACTTAGACTGAACCATTGAGTAGTTCAGAAGATCAAGTGAATCGAAGAAGTAAATGTCGTTCAGAAATAGTTGATACTTGACACTGAACATCGAACCACTGATAGTGGAAGATGCTTGTAATCTGAATACTTTGTTGACCCCTAAGATCGATGATGGAACGGGAATATAATTGCTATTCTCTTCAAAGGTAAATGAGGTTGTTACCCCAACAGTTTCATTTACCGTCTCTGTCGTAATGCCTGCTTTTGCTCCTGACCTTGCCCTACCACGATCAATATCTTCCTGAGTGAACTGATACTTCATGTAGGTTTGGATCACACCATCAAAATGTCTCTCATGAAAATATTGAATTGCATCATCAACTAGGTCGGAGATCTGTTCGTCAGCGACGTTGACTTCCAACACTGGAGCGCCTAATCTCCTTAGACAATAGTCAATTAATTGTTGTCTGGAGGCGGGTTGAGACATTTTTTACAGTTCTCCTGTCTTATTTAGGGGGCAGATGAAATGCCCTGGCGAACATCAATAGATCCTTCAACAATTCTATAAACGGTGCTACCAAGACTTACCAGTACATCATAGTAATGTCTACCGTCACTTAAAGTTCTAGTGTCAGTAGATGACATTGAAACTTTGATTTTGCCATCAAAGGCACTTGTAAATCCTACAGTAAATGTTGCGGTGGCAGCTGCCCCAACATGTTTAGCGACTTGTGCAGAACCACTATATCCCGTAAGATCAAAAGCAGATCCAGCAGGAGTGTTTACAGTAAAAGTATTTTCAAAACTCGCGCCAGTATTGATCACCAGATTTGCGTTTGGAACCGCATCTGATGCCGTATCAAATGTGATTGTTCTACTAGACATCGTTCTTTAGTCCTTGTACTAGATCTTTTAATAAAGATTTGATTTCAGTAACATCATCTTTGAGAGAGTCAACATCATGTTTAATTGCTTGCTGCTCTCTCTTTTGCTGTCTAGCTCTTTCACCTCTTGCCACAGAAGCTTCTTCCATGGCAGCTCTCCATTCTCTATATTCTTCAATTGCATCTTCATCGAAGTTACATAAGAGACCCGTTCTCGGGTCTCTCCCCCAATTTTCTACATTTTCAATGGGTTCGTATTCAAAAGATTCATCTTTCATGAGTTACACCAGAGCGATAATTTTCAGACCAGTGAGTCTTGGAGGATCTGCCTGGTTAGTCGAAGAACACATAATCTTAATCTTGAACTGAGTAAATGGTGCCTGATTGTCAACGCTAAACTTCATTGCTTGGAACTCATCTTTCTCAGATCTAGCAACACGCTTGTCTGGTCTTCCATCATTTCTTGCCTCGTCAATGATATTGCCCTTGGAGTCGAGGTTCTTATATCCAGGGAACAGAGTGTAAAGACCATTGTCTTCATTGCCAGCACTGAGAATGTTGTATGCCATTCTGATGTCTGCTCTCGGCGGGAAGTATGCCTCAAGTCTGACTTGAAGTGCGGTGGCACTGGTTGGGAGATCAAGAGCCTTACTTACATAGATGAATTCATGAGAATCACGACCCTTTCCTTTGAAGACACGCTTGTTACCAGCGTATCTGTTGCCATAAGGTCTGTTGATAATATTGTCAGTAAGAACAACAGATGCTCTATCCAGGTCAATGACTGGTGACAGTTTGTCATCAGCACTCTCCAGAGTCACATCCATTGTGAATGATCTCTTACCTGGGAATACGGTTGAATCAAGTTGACGAACCTCATTCAGTCTGGAAGGAATCATTCTGAGAGTATCCAACTCGTTGATCGTACCCCATTCAATTGGTTGATAACCAGCATCATCGAATGAGTTCTCTCTACCATCAATACTTGTGGCAGTAACAGATCTCATTCTTCCACTAATCTTAGTATTCGGGAATACGAGGTTATGGAAGTTTGGAGTGATAGAAGAGTAAGTCCAGTTCTGAGTCAGAACTCCATCTTCTCCGCCACATCTCTTACCTTTTCTGAAAGTGAGTCTTGGGAGACTGGTATTACCAGTTCTGTCAATACCCTTCTTCTCAAGATCAATATCAATGTCAAACCAGTTATGGTCAGATCTGAGTCTGGTTGACTCACGTTGACTTCTTGAATATTGATTCGGAATCAGATCATGCTCAGTATTGATTCTTCTCAGAGAGATACCATCAAGTTCATACTTGTAAATTTCCTCACCTGCCTCATGATAGTCTCTTCTGGTATAATCCATAGCGCGAGCGGTGATGCCAACCAACTTCTGACCGTCAACACCAGTATATTCAATAACCTCATCACCAATCAATACATAACCAGGGTTAGTTGTGCTAACGCCAACTCTTTCAAATGTGTTGAAGATATTCATACTACCTTGTACGGTAATATCATCCTTACCAATTGAGTCAACATCAAATCTGATCTTTCTTGGTCTGCTGTCAGGATCAATTCCACGGAGTCTTACTCTATTGTCTCTATCGTACATGCCATGATTTCTGGCATATACTCTCATAGTTTCACCACCCCAGTATCTGTAGTTATTAAATGCTGAGACAGCAATGCCAGTCGCAAGAGCACTCATGATACCGACAGGAGTTCTGAATGACAGAGAGGATGCAGATCCAGTAGCACCAGTTTCTGGGATTCCATAGACATCTCCAACTCTGAGAACGATTCCAGAACTAATTCCAGTAACACGACCCAAGAAGTCTCTACCAATCTGCCCATCACCGAGACCACCGATAGAAGAAATACCAACCAGTTCGTTCTTCTGCCAATCTCTGCCACCAGCAGTAACATCAATATTAGTGATAGAACCGTCAGTGACCGTTACATCACCGACAAGTTGTTCTCCCTGCCTATGTCTAATTCCCCATGCGTTGAGGGTAGTAAAGGCAACACCAACGAAGGT
>Ga0181591_10006649_pt1 | contig 10037 bp, 5 predicted proteins | sample 071ome_33_FD_133757 | JGI IMG/M metagenome (GOLD analysis project Ga0181591, IMG submission 133757) | Coastal salt marsh microbial communities from the Groves Creek Marsh, Skidaway Island, Georgia - 071412AT metaG (megahit assembly) | ecosystem: Environmental > Aquatic > Marine > Intertidal zone... | reverse complement strand
TACCATTATCTGTAATTGGGTTATCAGAAGCAGAATAAGAATAAACCTCTGTAACTCCATAAGTGTCAGTCTTACGATCTATGTTTTCAGTTCTTGACCGCAAGAATCCATTTGATCCACTATTAAAAAGACCAATGTATTGAAATCCTCCATCTAACTTACCTGTAACGAAGTCACGGGCATTATCAAAAGGATCGCTAGAATCAACCTTTAAACCTTTTGCAGAAACGGTGTGTGTGGCTTGGATGATCTTATTGTCTTGTTCTGCGTACTCCCAAGTATCAACAGGATCTTGAATTTTGTAATAATCTGAAAAAGTTTCATCTTCAAAACTTGTGAAGTTTACAGTATAAGGAAGAACTGTCGTTAAATCACTGTCAGAAAATTCGATTGAATTAACTAAACACTTAGTAAAAATCCTTTGGTCACTACCAATAGTAAGAGTCAAATCTTGATACTCATTCAAGAAACCACTAATCATGGTATGCTTGCCAGTTTGTAAAGCACCTAAACTTGCTCCAGTTATAAATCCAATAGCTTGTACTGAAATTGATTTATGGTCATACTTACCTGCGACTTTCAATAAGGTATCGCTCTCTGCAATTGCTGGCAGAGGGTCTGGGAAGCTGTATGAGCCGTATGTAATTGAATCTGGCATTAAATTAAGCTATTATAAAACTTATTACACGGGTTGTGGTGCCATTGGATAAATCTATAGTTGTTTCGTCTCCAGTTAGGTAATAAACAGAAGCATCGAGCTTATCCACAATATCTGAGTTTTTAGTATTTAAAAAGTCTTTCGCATGATTTATTCCATAACTTGGTTCGGCTATAGCTGTTGCCGTGACTGTCGCTTGCCCAAGTTCGTCATAGTCGGAAACAATCAACTTCTCTCTAAGATCATAAAAATCTACAATTTTTTCGTGTCTTTTAATTTTATTTGTTTTACTTAGAGTTAATTCATATTTAATAATTCCTTCTGGTAATGAAGAAGTATTATAAACATCATTAGTTATAAAAGAAATAGATTCTGAAACTTCTCCTTTAGATCTAGAAATAGAACAATTTCTTTCTCTCTCATAGATAACCCCATTTGCTTCTGGGAATAAAGAAGAAACTCTTGCTTCATTGTTGTCTTTTTCGGTAGACCAAAGAGTTATTGTATTATAATATCTATCCGACAAGTTCTTACCATTAGACTTGTAACGCACATTAAGGGTATACAGTATAAACGCTCCTTCCTTAGATTTAGAGCATGTATAAGTGGTTATATCTTCTTGCGATAAATTTGGATCTGTAGAAAAAGAAAGGTTTACAGAACCCTTTTTTGAATCTTTCGAAATTCCTTTCGAGATGTTGTATGGCGTACCGTAAGTAGACCTTTCTTCAGAAATAATCTCGTCAATTACTTCAGCCATTGCTGCTTCAATAATATTCTGAGCATCATACCTTAATGCAGTTAGCTCTATAGATATTTGTTTTGAAATGTAACCTCTATCTGATTGAGAGTACTTTTCTGAAACCTTCCTAGAATAATTGTCTCCAGTATAAACCAATGAAGAATCCAAGCTTTCTTTAAGAGATACACTCAAGTTGATTAAATCAATACTTTCTGAAAGCTGACCATTAAAACCAGAATTAAATCTAACGTCTTCCGCGATACCGTCTTCATAATATCCTAAAGATGGTCTATTAGCATGATAGTAGTTAGATAAAAATAATTTTGCGTTATCAAGAAAGTCAATACCTGCATCTTGAGCATATTTTATCGAAATATCTCTATTGTACGAATAAGTAGAATCCTGTCTTGAAAAAGTATAAATTTCGCTAAAACTCTCTAAAAGATGTGGGCTAGGGATATATTTAGCGAAAGTTTTAGAACTGTAATCATTAAGACTCTTCCTTTCTTCAATTGTAATTGTAGCGACTTCAGATCCAACCAAATTACTTTCCTCAAAAGATAAGCTTGTAATCAAACCATTAACAAAATCATCACCGCCTATTCTGGCAGTAATATTCTGCCTTTCATAAGCAGAGCGGATAGCAGACCTACCAGACAAAAGAACACCACCTCCAGCTTCAAACTGAGTGTCTGAAACATTTATTGTGTATTTCGCAGTAACCACATAACCAAAAATTTCATCAGTTTCTAAATAAGAATAACTAATGTTAATATTTGATGAAATTACATTATTTACAATTAGCGACATTACTTATCTAAGACTATCTTTCAGTTCACGTTCTCTTCTCTCTAACTCCAGTACTCTGACATTTAGAGATCCAATCACCCTATTGTTTGTTTCTGCCCATTGAGTCATCTCAGTAGTTGCATTGGTTACTTGCGTTGCAATATCTGTGACTTTGTTTGTAGCTTGAGCTAAGTTTCCGATATTCTTTGTGGCATCAGTCAAACTCTTATCCATCTTATCAATATTGGTAACAATGCCTTCGAAATCAAAATTCTTTTTCAAATTAGCAAAGCTAACAGATAAATCGTTCATATCCTTCTTCAAAATTTTAGCTTCCTCGTTGAGCATATCGATAGCTTTACCTCCAGATTCTTCCATCATCTTTTGGACCATCTCTTCTCTTTCTTTTTTGGATATAGAGTCTCCAAAGATATTTTGAATTTGTGATCTAAACATGTCTTCAGCACTTAAACCTTGCTTCTTCAAGATCATGTCTTGAAGTACTGGGCTAATTCCACTCATCATAGCCCTCATCTCAGCAGCAGCTTGGGCTTTAAATGCTGGATCTTTACTCGATCTAATATTAGCACCAAGAGTGTCGATCTTATTCATATCAATTTTGTTAGCATTAAAGGTATCAGCTAATCCACCGAAAGAAGTTTGGACTTGTTGGAAGCGGTTTTGATCAATTTCTTTTTGAATCTCTTTGCTTCTATTTAACATTTCCTTCATTTGGACTTTCATGTTAGTAGCAGCTTTAATAACACTATCTTTGAAGTCCTGACCTGCTTGCGCTAAAGCCCTGCTTGCTTCTTTTTTACCTTTCTCGTCTGTTGCTTCTTCTATAGCAGTTCTTGCTTTTTCCATGTTAGTTAAAGCAGAGTTAATAGCATAAATATCTTTATTTTGGTCAAATCGTTTAGCTAGCGATGCAGCTCTTGGTCCTCCCATAGCACCAAGAATTGATTTAGCTGAATCCGCATAAGTATTAGCTTCTTGAATCGCTCTTTCGTTTTTAGCTATGCGATCTTTAGCCATTTGAATCCTGTCTTCTTTAGCCTGTCTTGTTTTTTCGATTTGAATCTTGGTAAACTCCCACTCTCTAATCTTTTCCCTAGCTTCAGCTACTTGTTTAGTAACTTCAGCTAAGTCTTTTTCTGCCTTCAGGTAGTTACCATGAGTAGTCTTAGAATCGTTTAAAATTCTATTTAATTCTTTTAGACGCTTAGTATAATCACGAAATTCTGGATGCTGTTTAGCCATATCCTTGGCTACATTATTAACGTCTCGCGAATTCTCAAAACCAAGGCTGCTATACATGCTTCTATGTTTTTCGATTCTATTTTGAGTACGCTTTCTATGAGCATCTAATTCCTTACCTCTTTTATTCTCCTCTGATATTTTGTCTCTTGCGGTAGTGAATTTATCAATCAAACTGAATGCAGCACCAGCTAAAGCGGCAAATGCACCAACAACAGGGCTAATCATCATTCCCATTGAACCTAACATTGCAGCAGAACTTCCAGCACTTGCAATCAAAGCACCTCCAGCATTACCACCTTCTTCAAGTTTTGCTGCAAATGCATCTAATCCAGCAGAAGCCATAGATAATCCCATTCCTGCAAGCATTGCTTTTGTGCCAAATTTATCAACTGCTCCCGCAGCTTTATATGTTACATTTCCAAGTTTATCTACTGACCTTTTGTATGATGTATCACCAACAGTCTTCGTTTTAGGAAAGCTTGGAAGAAAACCTTTAGCTAACCTAGGAATATGACCAGCAGCTTTACCTTTACTTTTTTTCAGCTTAAATGCTTTTTGACCAAGACCTTGAATTTTATAAATCTTTTCCGCTGCTCCTGTAGCCAACTTAGAAGAATATTTAGCCTCCAAACCTGTTGTATTGTTTGGAATATTAAATGGGTTAACATTATTACCTCTTAATTTTCTTACAGACGGACCTCTAAAATCCATCAAAGAGCCAACAGCCCTTTTCTGAAAATCAGCGAAGTCACCGTCTTTCAACATTGAAGCAACACCACTTTCAAATATAGATCCTGCGGCAGATGTAGCAGAACCTTTGTTGAGAGTTTTAGAAATTTCAGAAGAAACTCTTGGTTTTGGAAGTTCTCCTCCACTAATTTGATGAGCAAACTTTATAGCATCATCAGTAAATAGCCTTGTATATTTATCTACTAACTGGCTTCCAGTTTTAGCTTTTGCTGCACTTTTATTTAACCTATAGATAGGTACTTGAACTCTAGCTACAGTATTTGGGCCTGGTTGTTCTGTACCAACAACACCTTTAGAACCACCGTCACTAACAAATACTTTTGCAACTGAAGTTCCACCAACTTCTGGCACAATCATGCCGTACTCATGATTAAAGTTATATTCAGGAAGCTTCCTTGCTGCTTGCGCTTTCTGCATAGCTGCATAGCCACCAGCTCGTTGAAGCTTTTGACCATATTGCTGAACCCCTTTACTCGAATCCTGAAACTTTTGTGTGGCTAAAGCACTTTTAAGTTGTGCTGGACTTAATCCTTCTAAATCTTGCCTACTGTATGTTTTAGGAACATATCCTCTGGGATATCTAGGAATGACTGCATCTTTTCCTCCGATATTAATAATATCTTCTTGGTCATTTACGATTGCTGGCCCATGACCTCTTAGGTTTGTTTTGTATGCACGAACAGAAGAAGATGCGCCCAATGACATTGCCTCCATCTCTTCAGCTCTGTATGGATTAAATCCAGCAGCAAAACCTCTACCTTTTTTACCAGTAAAAGTGCCACTACCACTAACACCTGTTACACCAGCCCTCATTGCTGAAGCAGCAATACTACTTACAAGTGCTTGTTGTTGTCTTAGTAATGAGTTTTGAGATTTAATAGCTGCGATTACAGCTTGTTCTTTTTGAGCTTGGGTAAGAGTTGTACTAGTAATTTTTTGTCTTAAGCCTTGATCTTTGACCAAGAGATTAACAATACCTTGCTCAACATTTGCTATCTTTTCAGCAGCAGAACCCATGCTTAAAATAGATTTTAATCCATCCATGGCAAACCTTGTCACCATAGCAAAAATCTTTAAGAAAGCTTGCCCAAAAATAACTAAAGCTGGTCCAGATAAAAATTTACCGATTACAGAAAATAAACCTTTAATAAATTTACCTCCAGATTCCTCTGGATTTAAAGCTTTGTTTATAAAGTCTCCAAATTTTGTAGCCATCCCAACCATGTCTTCAAGAAGTGGAGCCAGAGTAACAGAACCAATTCTCTCAGCTAAACTAGTGAAAGTGACAACCAACTTGTTGATTTGACTTGCTAAAGATTTACCCAACTCAGCATTACGTTCGAAAGCGTCATTGCCAGCGTTCATCGATGCTTTTGTAGCCTCTGCAAAAATAGAAGTTTCGCTATTTAAATCTTTTAAAGCAGCACTAACTACGTTGATTTGGTAAACACCACCAGCTAGCTCTTTAATTGCACTAACTTGAGTTGGATCTGAAATATTCTCAATAGCATCAGATAAGGCTTTCAGTTTCTGAATACCAGTTTGGCTTGCGTCAATTTCTACACCTAACGCTCTCAGTTCGTCAATGGTATCACCCCTACTAAGCCTTGTGAAAATAGATTTAAATGCGTTACCAATAACAGCACCACCACGGGAAGTTTTCTGCTCAACAGCAGTAATCAATCCAAGAAGTTCGTCAAATTTAACTCCAGCGTCTTCTGCGGTAGAACCAGCACGACTAAATCCCTGAGCCAAATCATCAGCAGAAACAGCAAAACGAGTATCAACAGCAACAATTTTGTTTGTAACGTCAACAGCAGTCAAGCCAGCTGAAGTGAATCCATTAATAGCGGCAGTAAGAGCTTTAACAGAAGCTTCTGCACTCATTCCTGAGATCCTAGTAAGGATCATGGCTGCTTCTAGTCTTTTAGCCGTCTCTGCGGCGTTAAGACCTTGACGAGCTAATTCTTGCGCTCCAGCGGCTACGGTTTGGAATGATTGACCTGTACTTTTAGCTGCATTAAAAATAGCGTCTCTAAAAGCACTAAAATCTTTGGCTGAAGCTCCAAGAATAGCATTCACCTTAATAAGCTCTTCTTGTACAGTAATTGTAGTACTAACTAGCTTTTTGAATGCAGTACCAACTCCAGCAATAACAGCGGTAGTAGCTCCGAAAGCGAATACACGGGCTGTAGAAGCATCAAGTGACTTTTGGAATTCTGAAGCTTGGCCTGTAATCCTTCCCAAAGCTTGCTGCACCTGTTTCGCAGATGCATTTAAACTCGCAGGATTAAGTTGTAAATTTGCTTGTAAATTGATTGGTGCAGCCATTTAAACTAATTACACCAAATTAACTTAAAAGGTCTTCAGCTTTAAGTTTACCTTCATTGTTGGCCATTTTCTTTTTGATATCTTCAATGCCTTCTGTAGTATTTCTATCCTTGTCTTCAGATCTTGAATACTTAATGATTTTCATAGGATCTTCTCTAACACTATCAGGCATGTCTACATTTTTTAATTTATTTAAAATAATAGCAGCATAACTAAGTAAATTCTTCTGTAGTACAGTTATATTGGTAATATCCCTTTTAATTAAAGCTAAAGGTTCCCTATAGCAAACTGTATATAAATCAAAAAAATAGCTATCGTAAGCAGCTTTTACCAAGGTAGTCTCTTTTGTTAATTCATTTAACCTACTCCTCAAATCATCCATCACAAAATAAGAATCCTCTTCATTCGCGGGTGATTTAAAGTCTTCGTCATAAAACATAGACTCTTTGATTAATTTCGCATTTTTCTTCCCAGATGCAAAGTTCTCTGCGCTATAAAGAATAATGTTTGTTCTTTTTTTCTCCAAATCTGCAAGCTCTTCTCTTTGAGAATCTATGCTTTTTTGGAATACGCTTTTCTGGAGGTTATCTGTAATTTTAGCAGCAGCAGCCTCTGACTTAGAAATCAACCAAGAAAGTGTTTTTATCTTTTCCTCTTGTTCGATAGACCAATACTTTCTATGAATAGCCTCTTCAATAAGTTGCTTTTCTGTTTTAATACCTTTTCTTACAGACTGAAAAAATTCTTCTATCTCGTACTCTTCTAAGCTTAAGTTATTGTACAAAGAAAAGTGTTTGAAGTAAATTTTCTTATCGTTTACACGAAATATACTATACCCCCTTAAAATCTCTAAAAGGGCAAAAGATGTGGAGATTCCTTCTTCCATTACTCATCTGCAAAAATCTCGTTTAGCTTTTCGTCGATTTCTTCTTGATTATCTGCAAGTTTTGCGTACCAAATATTTACAACCATAGCTAATTTATTGAATGATTCATCAAACAAAATCTTTTCTGTAACTAAAGACTTGTTCTCCATATTTTCAATATCTTCACAAAGATCTAGATATGTTAAACGCTTTTGCTCGTAGGTATCTCCAGCAAATAATGGGAAAATCTCCTTTTCTCCTTTGTCTGATTCCTCTTCGTAATAAGAAAAGTTAAAAATAAACCATTCAATAATTTTTTGTTCTGCTTTTGCATCAGCAGTTTGGGTGAATTGATCCCTATAAGAGTTTTCAAATTCATTAACCGTCTTCCTTGTAGAGATAAATAGATCTTTTGCTTTCTGTAGCTTTTCTTTCTGCTCTTCTTCTAGATCATCTCTACCCTCGTAAAATTCAATTACTTTAGCTGAATCAATATTATCAATAATTGCCTTATTAACAATTTCTTCCATCAATTTTGATGAACTACCACCCATGTCACCAATTTTTTTACTCAACATTCCTTTTGTAAGGAACCCTGCATTAATAAACTCATTGTACTTCTGTCCATAAAAGAATTCTGCGTCTTCAATGTCAGAAAAATTGGGTTTCTGAAAAATGATCCTATTACTTACCTTGTTTTTAACTGTTTTTTTTGATTCTACAGTTTCTCCCTTTTTATTCTTTCTTAGCGTTGGTACTGTTTTCTTAATCTCGCGGGTGACTGTAAATGAATATAACTCTTTCATGTAAAATAGGTGTACTGCTATATTATCAGCGGCAACCTTGATATTTCAATTATTTTTTTTATTTATAACGCATCAGAGCTATCCGCTTTGTGAGCTATATATAGAATAGACTCTCCGTGTTTTTCAAATTCTATCCTATTTGGTTTATTTGTTATAGTGGTATAGTTATTTTTTATTAAGTCGTTATTTAAGTAATAAGAAACATGATCGTCATCATGAATATGAGTACTAATAGTAAATGTAACATCCTTGGAATATCCACCAACAAAATCTCCAGATTGATCAAAAATGTACCCTTCATATCCAGAAAACATAATTCCAGAATAAGCTAAGGCACCACCTCCATCATCACCTGAGCCAATGGCAACATGGAAACCTGATTCAGCATCATCTACGCTAATGCTTAAATCGATAATTGATTTATTGTATCCTGTAATAGATTGGTAAACAAACATTTGTTTTATATTACACAAAAAATAAGCCCCATCTTGCGATGAGGCTTATTAAAATTAGCTTCGACTAAAATTATTAAATCGGCTGATTTGCTGTAGCTGTAGCTAAAGTTTCACTAACAACAGGATGACTGTAAGATGCCGTAGCAGCTCTCCAGAACAAACCTTCTGTCGTTGTCGAGATACCTCCAATTTGAGCAGAGAAGGTTAGATCGACAGTTTCATTATCATCTAATCCAATAGAGAAATTCTGACTATCCAAAACAGCGTTCTTAAGATCAAATTGTTGAAGGATTGTATCACCATCATTTTTCACTAAAACTCGAATGCTTGCCTTATTGTCTCCAGCAGTTCCTGTTAACACATTTTCCAAAGCACCAGCAGAGAAGTTTTTAACAATAGCACTCATATTCATGGTGATGTTAATTGGGAACTCCAATGGTTTTGCGTAAGCTCTTTCCTTACCTAAACATTCAATGTTACCGCGAGAAAGCGGAAGTTCAATAGAAAGACTCTGAACACATACGTCACCAAAATGAGTACCACCAACTTTATTGGTTCCAGCTCCACTACTAGCTGAAATATCATTAGATTCAAAACTAACAATAATGTCATCGGGACGAAGAACTAGATTATTCATATTTCCTGTATTTGGAGTTGTCAGAGAAAATAGTCCAGCATCAGCTCTACCTCCTTCTTCGTTAATTGCTGGATTCTTCAATTCTGTATGGACTCCCGTCCAAAACACAATATTTGAAGCCTCCATCTCAACATCTGCTCTTGGAATTTCTCCAACAGAAAAATTCGCAGTATAACTAGTAATAACACAGTTACCAAAACCAATCACATCATGAGAAGACTCATTGGTGGCAAATTTAGAATCACTTCCAATAAACGCATCTTCTCCTTCTTTTGCGGTTAAAACATAAATGTTTTTCTCCCTTACTCCTGTGTTTTCAGCTAAGATTCCAGAAAGCATCTGGCATTCATCTGAAATAATACCTTCTTGGTCTTCTTCTGGTAATGCTTCATCAGCTGCTACGTCTTCGTCGTTATAAGTATAACTAGTAAAACCTAAAGCTTTTTCGTTTTCTCCATTCACAAGATAATACCCCAAAGAAATACTTGGGGCAATATCTGACATTGTTAATGTTCCAATACGGGCAAGTTGACCGAATTCACGAATATCTTGCCTTGCTCCTGCTAAATCAATATCAAAAGAAAAAGTGTCAACTCTATGTAATTGATGTGGATTGATTAAGTTTGCTTCAGTGATTGCGGGGTCTGCCTCTTCATCTGCTGCCCTGTACCATCCAGTTTGAGAAACATAGACGGCTTTGTTTTGTGAAATTACTCTCGTTCTTGAATTCATTCTTTTAAT
>Ga0181591_10006647_pt1 | contig 10038 bp, 8 predicted proteins | sample 071ome_33_FD_133757 | JGI IMG/M metagenome (GOLD analysis project Ga0181591, IMG submission 133757) | Coastal salt marsh microbial communities from the Groves Creek Marsh, Skidaway Island, Georgia - 071412AT metaG (megahit assembly) | ecosystem: Environmental > Aquatic > Marine > Intertidal zone... | reverse complement strand
GTTCCGCTCTGCAGCAAACTGGTGCTGAATGTCGCCGCAGAAGCTGAACCACTGGTATGCGCCAGGATATCTTCACCGATCTTGGCAAACGCGGCTTTGAGCTCCGCCTCGTTGTCTGCCTCAAAATAAAGTCCGCCTCCTTTTTTCGCGGTTTCTTTGAGTAATGTCTGGCTGGTGTGGAACCCGATCGTGTAGGTCACCAGATTGTTTTTGGATTCACTGCCGTCAAACTCGTCAATGTCGGGCCGAAGATCGATGTCATTGAGCGCAGCCGCCACGCTGATGAGCGGGTGATAGCAGGTCGGGCAGTAGTCACGCAGAGGCCTGGACGCATTGCCCCAGCCCCAGCCATCGGTCAGCAGAATCAAAAAGTTTTTCTGACACCAATGACAAATCGGCGACGGTGCCGTTGATCGCCGCCAACTTTTGTTAGGCCCGCTTGGCAGGACTTCGTTTAATGAATACGCCCGCGGTGCGTCGTCAGGGTGTAGCACCAGATCTCCGCGAAACTGACCATTGGTGGTGCAGCTCGATGATGAACTGTTACCTGGGTTGACCGTGCCGCCAAGGCCCACCAGATAACGGCCCATGTGCTGCAGTGTACCAACCAGCGGTGTGCCGCCCCGGGGAGCAAGATCACGAATCGCCTTGTAGATAAGCGCCCGGTTGGTATCCAGATCAACAACCGGCTGATCAAGTTCACCGCCGAAGTTGTAGCGACTGAAAGATGCCACGCCCACGCGGACATTGCTCAGCGAATCGAGCAACGAAATTGCCGCATCCTGCGCCTGCTGCATAGGACGCTTGGGCTGACCCGATCGGCGCCAACCCATTGAGCCCGAGTCATCCACCACAATGAGAATGTTGGGCGCACTCGCTGCCGAGGTAAGGATCGGTGCCTGCGCCAGCGGGCCAGGGTCCGCCAGCGCTGTGGTCAGGGAGGCAATAAATAGACACAGAGCGCCAAACCCGCCTCGGTGAAAATGCTTGAGACTGAACATGGTCTACTCAGGAAGCAAAGGCGGCATTGCGGACGGAGGCGGAGATTCAACCGGTCCCGTAATTTCGAGAAGTTGCTGCCTGTGTTCGTTAATCGCCGCATCGATTTGCGCCAGGGTCAGCGTCATGTCTTCTGATATGGCCTGCCAGAGTTCACGCTCGCTCATATCGGTTGGCACGGGTGTTGCCCGAAACCGTTTTTGTTCCTGAAGAATCTCGTAGCGAAGGCTTTCCAGGCCCTGGATAACACGCAGCAGCGATTGGCCCTCGCCCTCATCCGCCTGAGCCACAAACGGCATCGCCAGAGCCGCCGCGAGCAATACTGCGATCACCTGACGTAAGGGCAAGGCCATTGTGGCGTACACGCTAGAACCACCCGTGCCGGGGCAACCAGTCGGGCGAGGAGGCATCTTCCGCCTTGGTGCAGCCTTTCATGTCTTCCTTCAGGAACTGGTATGCGCTTCGCATATCGATACGGTTTCGGCTGACTCCGCTGCGCTCGATCGGCTCGCCCGAACATGCCAATGCCGTCTGCAGTTGCGACACCGAGGCATTTGGATCGAAGCTTCGCAAAAGCGCAAAGGCGCCAGCGACATGGGGCGCCGCCATGGAGGTGCCGCTCATGCGCCGATACGACCGGGATGGTACGCCCGCTGTGATGGCCTCCCCCGGCGCCAGCAAATCAATTAGCGGGGAATGGTTGGAAAAAGAAGACAGGCCGTCGGCTTTTGTTGAACTGCCCACAGCGACCGCGTTGCTGATACAAGCAGGATGGCTGATGTAGCCATTCATGCCGCTGTTGCCGGAGGCGATCACTACTGCGATGCCCGCATTGGTAAGGCGATTGATGATCGAGGCGATCGCCGGCGAGCTGCTATCGCAGGCCGAACTGTAATAGCCTCCACCTAGACTCATATTGACTGCTGCGATATCAAAACTGTTGCGCAGACTGTAGACATATTCCAGCCCACGAACCTGATCCGACCCATAGGACATGACGCACGGCGCATAACCGCCACACCAGTAGCTGCTGGTGAACTTGGAAAAGACCTGCACCCGAATGATATTTGCATCACGGGCCACTCCCCGAAACGAACCGTCATCACCGGCTGCTATGGTGGCCACATGGGTGCCGTGATCGCAACCGCCCACCGTCGTGGGGCAGTTGCTCCCGGCCGACACGCCGGTACGCGAAGATGCTTTGCCAACACACAGCGACTCGGAAGGGTAATAAGAGTAATTTGAGGAAAAACACCCGCCCGCCACGATACGGCCTTTGAGCATTCTTTCATGATTTGTGCCGGTATCGAGAACAGCGATGGCTTGTCCCTTGCCCCGCAACGTGGGGGTCATGTTCCATACTTTGTCAGCCTGAATCACATCGGTGCTGTCTTTAAGCATCGGCTGGGCGACAGCGTCCTCCTGCACGGTCACTACCGCAGGATCGAGTAGTACCCGGCGCAACTGACTCCGATCCACCTCAAGCGTCATGAAAGGGATATCCCGAAACTGCCAGAGTACGCCGCTCTTCTCTGTTGTCTCAAAAACGCGCTGCGCGATACCGCGCTGTACTTTGGCCATGTCCCTCGCCTGAGCCTTTACATCACTGGCTGACAGTTCGTGGGGTGCGACCATGTCAAAGTCAATGCCCACCAGTACCCGAATGGTCTTGCCCTCCTCCACGAGTTCCAGCAGCATTCGGCCCGGCCCATCTTCATCCGGCCCAGGCGCCATCCTCGTATAGACAATGATCGGAATGCGTTTAGCGCCAGGCGCGAGATCATCTGCGATGCCCGACTGCACACAGGCGATGAGCAGCACAAAAACCAAAAAAGACGCGAGGTAACGCGCCGGATCAAGAGCATGTATTTTCATTTGGGTTTCAGCTTGTTAGGAGTGTGCCCGACACGGCCGGAGACTGATCTCAATATGGACGATCACTGCCTCGATAAATGTGACAGGGATCACACTACCCGACAAGTCGGGTTTGGGTCTATGCGGACAGCGCTTTTTCCCAGGGCGGAGGATCACCGAGATGCTCAACGAGGAAATCCACGAACTGGCGAACCCGGGGCGGTAGATACTGACTGTGCGGATAGAGCGCCGTGATCGGATAGGCGACAGGCGGATACTCCGTCAACACTTCAACAAGCCTGCCCTCCCTTATATAGGGCGCCACTTCCCAGAGGTCTTTCATAGCGATGCCCTGCCCCGAAAGACACCACTGCGTGAGAATCTCCGAATTATCGGAATCCATCGTCCCGGACAGACTCAAGGTCTCATGCTGGCCGGTCGGATGCACTAGCGTCCAGCGCCACTGCTGCGAGCCCGGGAATCGCAGCAGCAAGCAATTATGGCCAGCAAGATCTTCAGGAGTGTTCGGCGTACCCTCTCGTGCAAGGTAATCGGGCGAGGCACAAAACACCCTCCGACTCACCGCGAGCCGCCTTGCCACCATATTGGAGTCCTTGAGCTCACCTACACGTATCAAAAGGTCAATCTGCTCATGGAAGAAATCATCAAATCGATCGCTCGCAACCAGTTGCAGTTGAACCTGCGGATGCCGTTCGGTAAACGCAGCCGCCATGGGAGCCAGATGCAGCCTTGCGAAACTCACCGGCGCGGATACCTTGAGAGCGCCGGCGGGGCCGTCACGGCTCACTGCGATAGCGCTCTGGGCCTGATCCACCGCCTCAAGAATATTGAGACTGTGCTGAAGGAAATGATGTCCATCTGGAGTGAGATCTACCTGTCGGGTTGTGCGGTTCAAAAGACGCATGCCGAGCTTCTTTTCGAGGCGAATCAGCCGCGAACTGACCACCGCCGGGGTCAGGCGCAGATCACGCCCCGCCGCCGTCAGGCTCCGAAGTTCGGCTACGCGAACAAATAACAGAAGATCATCTGTTTCCATTTATTTTCAAATTTTTCGATATAGTCCTTTATGATTGTAGCGATTTCTATGAAAAGAAAATCACGGTACGATGTCCTGCTTCGCCAACTAACGCCCTCAACGGCAAACGCTTCCAAAACCCGATGACTTTCACCATACCCTGGCTTGAATGGGCGAGCCTCATGATCCGCTGGCTGCATCTTGCAGCAGGGATCGCCTGGATCGGTACTTCTTTTTACTTTATCTGGCTGGATCTCAGCCTGCGCTCTCGCAACGGACTTGCCCAGGGCGTCCTCGGTGAATCCTGGAGTGTGCATGGCGGGGGCTTTTACCACGTACAGAAATACACGGTCGCACCCGAAGAGATGCCTGCCGAACTGCACTGGTTCAAATACGAGGCTTACTTCACCTGGCTTTCCGGATTCTCGCTTCTGGTGGTGATCTATTACTTCGGCGCCACCAGTTATCTAATAGATCCTGCACGCGCCGATCTCACACCGGCTTCGGCAATAGCCGCCAGTCTTGGATTCCTGATCGGCAGTTGGCTCATATATGAGGCGCTTTGCCGCAGCGCAATCGGCCGCTCAACGTTGGCTCTTGCGGTATCCGTATTTCTCTTGATACTGGTGAGCGCTTTTTTGCTTACACAGATTTTCAGCGATCGCGCAGCTTTCCTCCATGTTGGGGCGCTGATCGGAACGATCATGTCGGCCAACGTATTCGTGGTGATCATTCCCAACCAGAAAAAAGTTGTCGCTGATCTTGTCGCCGGGGGTACGCCTAACCCGGCGCTGGGCGCTCAGGCCAAACAGCGTTCGCTACACAACAACTACCTCACCTTGCCTGTGCTGCTGCTGATGGTGAGCGCGCACTATCCCATGCTGTTTTCCGGAGGCATTAAGTGGGGTTGGCTGGTGATTGCGTTTATCGTCGTCGCGGGCGGTGTGATCCGTCACTTCTTTAATACCCACCATGCCGGAGGACGCGGCAAAGCCCTTGCCTGGCAATGGCCTGTCGCAGTACTGCTCGCGATAGGGCTGATTGTTTTCATCGCCTCAAGAGGGCCCGCGCTATCCGATGCCGAGATCAGCGACAGCCGAGCACTTGAAATTGTCATCACCCATTGCGCGGACTGTCATGCGGCAAGTCCTAAAAATCCTGCTTTCATGGCCCCGCCCGGCGGAATCGTGCTTGACAGCCTGAACACCATCAGACGTCACAGTGATCAGGTGATGGCCCAGTCCGTCACGAGCCACGCTATGCCGCTTGGCAATGCCTCAGGCATGACCGACTTGGAGCGTGCAGAACTCGGCCAGTGGCTAAGAATGCAAAACTAAATTCGGAATTTTTCATCTTTGGGGGACCTATCATTCCAAGCCCAAAGTAATGGTGTTAAATTTCTTGCATTGGATGATCCGGCGCTGAAGTTTAGAAGTGCCAGCGCTTGGGGAAGGTATGAGATATGAGAACACTCGCCACCGTCGCTGTTGCCGTCTGCGTCGCGATACTCGCTCCTCAAGCGATTGCCCAGGCGCTGACGTTCCACTACGGCTTTATCGGCGAGCACGATAACCAGCAACTGTACGTCATCGAAGACGGTGCGACTCTCACATCCGGCGCCAAATTAAAGCTTAACTTTGAGTACCCTGAGGGCAACTGGTTTTACGTCTGCTATCTTTCAAGCACCGATGAATATGCCTTGCTGTATGCCTCAAATACGGGCCTGGATACCAACGAACAAGTCATCTTCGACACACTGGGCTGGCTGGCACTTGATGACAACGTCGGCACCGAGACCTTTACTCTAATCTCAAGCGAAGCACGTCTGGAGAAACTCGAAACATTACTCGATAACTACAGTAAGGCCGGCGACAAAAGCCGAAAACGTTTCGCCAAAAGAATCTCGCGAGCGCTTGAGGATCTTGAAAAACAGTGGAGCCCTCTGGAACCCTCAAGATGACACAAAGACTCGACACTCCAATCATGGGGGGAGTGACCTTCCGCGGGGTCACCGCTGAAGAGATCTCTCAGCACAGCCTGACCCACAAGGCCAGTGGCAGTAAGGTCGCTAATGCGGTCTTTGTGATTCAGCACGACTAAAGTCACTTGAAGCGCCGCACTTTTTCTCTTAAGACACTGTTCATCGGGAATGCGGTGGCCGGCGCCGCGATGCTTGGCTTGCAGTTTCTCTTTCCTGGCTTGATACAGGACTTCGAGTTGAAGTTGATCGATAGTCGATTTGAGGCTCGGCAAGCACTTGGTCTCGCTCCGGCTTTTTCCGACCAGATCGCTCACGTCAATATCGACAACTATTCCAAGACGGAGTCCGGCCAGCCAATCTGGGAGAAACAGACCTACGCTGCAATGATCGAAAAGATTGCCTCAGCACGGCCTGAGGCGATTGCCTGCGACATCATGTTTGTTGACTGGGCACAGAAATCGGGAAATGAAGAACTGGTGCAGGCGACAATCAACGCGGGTAACCTGGTCAACCCGTTTCTTCTGGATACCCGGCCTGGCGGCGCGAAAGCCCCGGACGCCCTAGGACTTGATGCCAATCCCCGACTGAATACGGGGCTGGCCCCTGCCGCCAGTGGCATTCTGTTCACCCCGTTTGATGCGTTGATGGAGCAATCCGCGGGGCTCGGGTTCGCCAACATGAATCCCGACCCTGACGGCGTTATCCGCCGGGTACCAGTCGTCATGGAACTAAACGGCGCTTTGATACCGTCTTTCTTTCTGCAGGCGGTAGCGACGCAACTGGATTACGACCTTGAAAACGCCGAGATCATCGGCCCGTCAAGCATAGTATTGCGCAACTTCCCGGCGCACGGAGAGAGCGCTTTGAGCGATCTTGAAATTCCGCTCGACGGTCGGGGCAATCTGCTTGTGAACTATGCGGGACCTTTGGAACTTGCAGTTTATCCTCAATCCTATAGTGCCTGGAACCTGCTGACGGCTGATACGGTTGCAGATTTTTCAGACCAACTTGTCTTTCTCGCCGATACCTCCTCCCAAGCGACTGACTATGGCGATGCCAGTCCGACGCCTGTTGCGAGCATCTTCCCAAGGGCATACATCTGGTCGAACGCCGCCAGCATGCTGCTGACCGATAAGTTCATTACGCCGTTCCCGTACGTTTTTGCAATTGCAGCGATGCTGGCACTGGGTGTGCTGCTGGTCCTATCGGCATGGCGCTTGCCCGCACTCTGGTTCAACGCGGCGGCTCTTGGAATGCTGCTGCTTTACGTCGGCCTCAGCTTTGGTGTTTTTGCCATCGGCGGCTACCTGCTGCCTGTGCTGCCGGTCATCATACCGTTCCTGTTGCTCTATCTTTTCTCGAGTGTCTATCGTTACGTTCAACTAGAGCACTATGAAGGTGTGTTGGAAGGCAGCCTCCAGAGCTATCTCTCACCGAGATTGATGGATCAGATCCGAGCCAACCCTGACATTCTGAAATTGGGAGGTGCGCGCAAGCGCATCACCGTCATGTTCAGCGACCTTGTCAACTTCACGGCATTTTCTGACCGTGCTGATCCCGAAGAAGTACAGGACGTTCTGGAAACTTATTTCGCCGACGCTGCAAAGGCCATCTTTTCGCAAGATGGTGTTATCGACAAATATATGGGGGATGGCATCCTTGCCTTTTTTGAAAATGATGGCGACCAGATCACCAGCGCAACACGCGCTGTCGATTGCGCACTTACAATGCAGGCGCGGGCTCACGAACTGAACGAACTCTATCGCTCGCAAAATCGCTCCTCTTTCGCAATCCGCGTAGGGCTCGCTACCGGTTATGCCAAGGTCGGCAATATCGGGCCCGCCGAAAAGATTGATTACACGGTCATCGGCAGCGTTGTTAACCTGGCGTCGCGATTACAAGGTGTGGGTGAGCCGGGAGATATTGTTATCGACGATGACACCTGCTTTTTCGTCAGGGACCGCTATCCGATTACTGATCTTGGCTCGAAGAATCTCAAGGGGTTCTCGAATCCGATAGCCGTCTTTTCTGTCAGCGTCCGTGAACAAACTGCCACGCGCTAGCCTTCGGGTTTTGTGTCCTCCGACAGGCATGCGAAAGCCCGCTAGAGGAAGCATTTGAACCGGTATGCCTGGAACACAAAGGCTTGCTCAACTGCCGATGTACGATTGGCCAGAATTCACTCAGGCGACCAATCGTTTGTGGACATCGATACGCGATCACTTCAACAAGGCAGGGATTAATGCGCCAACTTCGCTCGACCGTATGTCACCGCCAGCCGAAACCTGGCAATCACCTAACCTTTTGCTCAGCCAGACCTGCGGATTACCGCTCGTGGCGGATCTTTCTGGAAAAGTGAAGGTGCTCGGCAGTTTCGCTTATCAGGAAATCGAACCCGCTGGCTCTTATCACAGTCTAATCATCTCCCAAAAAAACGACGATGAATCTGATTCGTGTCTCGAAGGAAAACGAGCCGTCATCAATGGAGATGACTCCTATTCAGGATGCCTTGCGCTCAAGTGCTATCTTGCCGACCACGGTTTGGATGAGAACCCTTTTGCCTCTGTCATTGTCAGCGGAGGTCACCGCGCCTCGCTTTGTGCTGTCGCGAGCGGCAACGCCGACATCGCGGCAATCGACTGCGTCAGTTGGCATCTGGCAAAGCAATGTGAACCAACCATCAAGAACCTCAAAGTGATCGGCCATACCGAGAGTCGGCCGGGACTGCCACTCATTACCCATCTTGATGCATCAGCGCAAGCAATCTCCGCAATGCGCGATGCCCTTGCCCGCGCCGTAGATGATCTCGACGAAAAAAGCTGTACGATGCTCGGTATCCACGATTTCGTGGCGCGTGAGGAGTCAGATTACGCGCCTATTGCCGAGGATTTAGCGCGCTGCGGCTCGCTTTCGCTTTCGGCCGGCCCATTCCGCGCAGGCTGCGCCGACTGACCATCGCGCTACTCGGATTGACTCAACTCCGAGGGCTTGGCCTCTTTGGTCATCCCCGCGGTGGAAACCGTCAGCGGCGGAAAAGTGCCAACATGGTAGTTGTGGCACATCACGCAATTGTCACCTGCCTCTTGGGGCACATGACACTCACTACACTGCCCCTTATCCAGTGATTCGAAATTCGACTCAAAGGTCAATGGATCGTGATCGGCAAACGACTCCATGTAATCCGCATTGGTATCCAGCACGTGGCACGTAAGACAGCCTTCTTCATCCAACACACTGAAATGCGGCGCATGGGAGAACCGGGTGAAACCCCGCACATGAGGCGTCGGCTGTTTTGCCCGCCATCTGACTTGAGGAACGCTATTGCCTTCGAATTCAATACCATGGCATTTCATGCAGGCACCGGGTGCTTTGGCATCGGCGACCAACTCGAACAGCCTCTGACCGAAAAGGGTACCGCCGACCTGCGCCGCGGCGGCCTGCTCTATCCATGACTTGAGGAATCCATCTGCATGACCACTCGGTCTATAGCGTAATACGAACTCCTCTTGATACCAGCCGCCCGCGGATGCCCAGTCCTCTCCCGATACAGGCGCCATCGCCTCCGGAGATGACTCTTCCTCATCGGAATCCGCAAACAACTCTGTCTCCTCTGATTCCTCGCCCAGAATATCATCGGCGCCTGACAGGTCATCGGTACCGATAATCTCTCCGTCACTGGCTGCATCGTCGAGCGTTTCAAGACTGAGAATCTCTCCTTCACCAGACGCTTCATCTGTATCCGCATCGCTGTCCAAAATATCACCGCCGTCCGCCAGTTCGTCATCCCCAAGAATATCGCCATCGCTGGCATCACTATCCAGCCCCTCGAGCTCCAGACTGTCTTCTTCAGAGGCATCTTCGCCACCCAGAATATCGCCTCCATCAGCGAGCGCGTCGTCATCCAGCATATCGCCAGAGTCCTCCTCGTCTGATGCTGATGCCGAGTCCGGGTCTGCCGCCATTGCTGGCTCCTCTACTGGCACTGGAAACAAAACCGCCTCTCCAGCCCGGTAGCGCGCGACTTCGTCTAAAAGGTCTGGGAACCAGGCATTCGCAGAAGCTGAAACCGCGTCTTGCGGCAACAAGGCTCCAAGCAGCGCCATGTCCTCTGATGAAATTTCCCGATCCAGTGCTGCTTCAAGACGGGATTTAAGCGCTGGCACGCCCT
>Ga0181591_10006646_pt1 | contig 10039 bp, 3 predicted proteins | sample 071ome_33_FD_133757 | JGI IMG/M metagenome (GOLD analysis project Ga0181591, IMG submission 133757) | Coastal salt marsh microbial communities from the Groves Creek Marsh, Skidaway Island, Georgia - 071412AT metaG (megahit assembly) | ecosystem: Environmental > Aquatic > Marine > Intertidal zone... | reverse complement strand
ATTTGATGAAGATACTGCCGACGACGACTATAGCATCGATGCTGGCGACGGTGTTAGTATTCTAGTAGATCATATGAGTGCAGAGTATCTCAGAGGTTCTACAGTTAAGTTTACTAAGGATCTAATGAGCAGTAGTTTTGTCATTTCTAACCCTAATGCCACAGCAACCTGTGGTTGTGGAAGCAGTTTTACTGCATAATCTGCATTGATTAGCAGTGCTAGTCACTGCATCTTTACCAAAACACTAAACTTAATCTTTGCCATAAATACAATGTATGAGGATGATTTATGGCGAAACAGACTATTAATATTGGATCGTCCGCCAGTGACGGTACAGGTGACGAACTTAGAGTAGCATTTGATAAAATTAATGATAACTTCACTGAACTCTACGCTACAAGCGAGTACGGTGGACTTACCTATGCAAATTTAGCCGTTGGAGCAACATCAGGCTCTGGTACAGGCGCACGTTTTACAGTTTCTCGTTTTGCCAATTCTTATACAGTAGATTTAGTCAGTGGCTTTGACGGCACAGGTTATGCTGTCAGCGACACAGTTACCATTTGGGGTAATGTATTAGGTGGTACAAGTAGCGTAAATGACGTTACGGTTACAGTTGCTACCTTATCAAACGTTACAGTAGGAAACATTGCTACAGTTACAGCAGTAGGTGCTCCTGCTAATCCAGTTTTATCAGTCAACGGTCAAACCGGGGACGTTATACTAACCGTTAATAACATAGAGAATGCCGCAAGCAAAGGCTATGTTACTAACGCTATCGCAGGTAATGTTGCTACCTTAAACTCAAACTTCACCAGTGTAAACGCTAACGTAACAGCGGCGAACAGTGCCATATCAACTCATACAACTCAGATATCTACACTAGACGCTAACGTTGGAACATTGTGGGGTAATGTGGGCACACTCAGTGCTACCAAAGCAACAATCAGTTATGTTGATACCAGTATTGATAATGCACTTAGCTCAAATGCTGTTCTTGCTAATGTTACTACTATCAATGCTAATGTATCAGCGGCTAATGCGCAAATTGCTACTAATGCAACTAATATACAAACACTAGATGCTAATTTAGGTTTAAGAACAAACGAAGTTACAACTTTACTAGCAAATGCGGCTACACAATCAAGTGATATCACAACGTTATATGCTAATGCCGCAACTCAACATACCGCCATATATAATCTTCAGTTAGAAGATGATAACTTGTGGAATAATGCTAAATCACAGGCTGCAACTCTTTCAGCACACGATGCTAACATTGGTGCGCATGGTATTGCATACGAAACATTAAGAGCTAATGTTGGTACTGTTGTAGGTACAACTATCCCCACATTAGATGCAAACTTAGGCACTGCTACTACTAACATCACAACATTAGATGCTAATTTAGGCACAGTAGTTGGTACAACTATCCCTGCCATACAAGTAGATATCACCGCCGCAACATCAAATGCCGCTACACAAGGCGCAAGTTTAAGAACACTTGATGCTAACTTAGGCACAGTAAGTACTACACTTACAACCTTAACTGCCAACGCCGCAAGCCAAGCAACTTCACTTGCTACACTAACTGCCAACGCCGCAAGCCAAGCAGACAGTTTAGCAACACTTACATCTAATTCTGTTACACAGCATACACAAATAAGAACACTTGATGCTAATATAGGTTCACAATCACTCGAACTTGCTAGAATAGATGCTAATATAGGATCAGGATATGCTAATGTTAACTCTGTTAATAGTAACGTTACTGCTGTTAACGTTTCTATTGCGTCGCTAAATGCAAATGTTGGATCATTCCAAACTTATGCCAATATAGAATTACAAACACTAGACGCCAACTTAGGCGCAAGAGTAAACGATTTAATTCTCACAGGTGATACATTAAATCTATTAGAACCAAATATAGGTTATATAAGAACAAATTATGCTAACACAGCAACTAGTGCCGCATTTACAGGTAATGTTAGTGCCTCATACGTATTAACCAGTGCTAACGTAAAAATAGATGGTGGATTAGAAGTTGGGACTGCTCCTGAAGAAGATTTTCCAGGGCAAGGAGGATTTTTTGGCGGCAATGTACCTTCATACTATCAGGTCCTGATCCAAAACTTTAGTAGTTCTGCTGGTGCTAGTTCAGATTTAGTATTAAATGCCGACGATGCAACCGATACTGACAACTATGTTAACATCGGAATTAACAGTAGTGGGTGGGTAGGAAATCTTGTATTCCCGAGCGGCGACACCGGGCTACCTGAATATGCACATGATGGTTATTTTAGAACCATTGGTGGTAATGTAGGAATGCAATCCGATGGCAATGCTTATATTGTTGCAAATACCGCAGTTATTGGTTTGAAAGAAGATGGCAATTTAGAATTGTATTTGGGAGTAAATCTAAGTCTATATGATGCAGGCGGAATAAATTTTGCAGATGGTACTAGACAACAATCTGCTTTCTTAGGTGATTACAATCAATTAGATTCTAATATCGGATCTCTTTATACTGATATTGTTACTATCAATAGTACAACAATACCTAATTTAGATGCTAATATAGGCTCATATCAAACTGACAATACTTCAACAGTAAACTCTATAGATGCTAATGTTGGCGTTATCGTTGCTACAACCATTCCAACACTCGATGCTAACTTAGGCACAGCAACCACAAACATTGCAACATTATTTGCTAATGCCGCGGTACAAGCCGCAGTACTAGACACACTGTCAGGTAATGCTGTTTCACAAGAGACACAATTAATTGATTTGTTAGCTAATGCGGCAAGCCAAGCAACTGACCTAACAACGTTGTTGGCTAATGCGGCTACACAAACAGGTGAACTAACAACACTTACAGCAAACGCCGCATCGCAGAGCAGTGAAATTGACCAACTACGTGCTAACATTACAGCGGCTAATCTTGCTATTGATGCGATTGACTTCTCAGCATTAACCAACACAGACGCCAATGTGGCTGCCGCCAATCTCGCTATCAGCACATTGGATGCTAACGTTGGGACAATTGTTGCTACAACTATCCCAACTATTGACGCCAACTTAGGCACAGTAGTCGGCACAACTATTCCAACGATTGATGCTAATATTGGATCATATCAAACTTGGGCAAATACAAGTATTAGCATTTTAGACGCTAATGTTGGACTGGGATCGATAAATTATCTGTCCACCGATGCTAATATAGGTGTTTTATCAACTACTGTTGAATCACATGATGCTAACATCGGAACGATTGTAAGCACAACTATTCCAACACTAGATGCTAATGTTGGTTCATATCAAGCGTATGCTAATACCCAAATTGGCACGTTTAGCAATGTACAAGCAATTACTACAGATGTGTTGCCGAGTGCAAACATCGGTGGTAACATTGGTAGCGAATCATATGGGTGGGATCACGCAATAGTTTACACAAGTATTAAACTTGGAGATTACACAATTACAGCCGCTGGCGGTAACTTATACATCAACGGTGATGCTATTGGCGCAGGCACATACGGGAATACACAAGTAGCAGAATACTTGCCAGCATACACAGGTGCAGTTGCTGGTGCAACTGGGACATTCTCAGGCAATGTTTCGGCAGACAATATTGTTAATACATCAGTTGACTACACAATGGGTAATGCAACACACTGGACAACACCAGTTTCAAATGTTGCAGTGGCGCTGGATCAATTGGCACAAAGAATTTATAACTTAGAGAACCCATAAAAATAAATGAGTAAATATTAGAAACGGATAAAAGATGGCATTCATTAACATTAACACAGGTGCAGTAGCAAACGACGGAACTGGTGATACCATACGTTCTGCGTTTAGCACTGTAAACGATAACTTCCAGATAATGAATGATGGCTTGTATGCTGGTACAAGACAAACTATCATTAGTGCTCTAAGCGTTACAGGCGGGTATATCGAATCAAATAGTTATGTACTTGCAACGACTTATGTTAATGCAGACAGTATTGTTGGTAATACTGTTACTAGTTATGGTAATTTATTCGTTAGCCAAGATGGTGCTTATATTGTTGGTAATGTTAATATCGTTGGTAACTTAAATGTTACAGGTAGCCAGATCAGTAGTGCAGGGCAGAATACAGAAGCACCAATCTTAGAGTTACACTATTCTGCTACACCTCTTGTAGCAAATGATGGCAAAGACATCGGTACATCATGGCAATACTACGACGGTGGCACAGAAAAGTTTGCATTCTTGGGTTGGCAGAACACTTCAGAAAGTTTAGTTTATTTAGATGATGTTACTATTGCGTCTAACATTGTTACAGATGGTACATTTGGTAATGTACAACTAGGTAGTTTACGATTAGCAAACACAACAGCCACAACATCAACTACAACTGGCGCACTACAAGTAGCAGGTGGTGCTGGTATTGCTGGCAATATACACACAGCAGGTAATGTTGTTGTAGCAAACACTGGCGTAGTCAGTGTAGGCAATATTACTGTCAGAGGATGGCATGTTGGTAACATGAACTTTAGCGGTGCCGACACAATTTATATTAACGGCAGCCCGGTACAAACAGCCGCTAGTGCGTTCAACGGTGGCACAGTTGGATTAGCAACATATTTCTCAGATAGTACAAATTCAACTAGCAAAACAACAGGTGCTGTTAGAATTGCTGGTGGTTTAGGTGTCAGTGGAAACACTTTTGTTAGCGATATACACGCAGTAGGCAATAATGCCGCATTCCGTGGTAACCTTATTGGTACATTAAAAACAAATGCACAACCGAGTGTTACAAGTTTAGGAACATTGACAAGCCTATCAGTTAACGGACAAATAACTTCGCAAAATATTATCCCTAACTCTACTATCTATACATTAGGTCAGACAGGATCTGAATACGCAAAAGGATTTATATCTAATGTTGTTACTAGCACATTAAGTGGACCAACTAGTGGAGCAACACTTACTGTAAGTCCTAAAACAGTTTTTGCAAGTAATATTGTAGGAGCAACAACAGCAAGTTCAAGTAAAACAACAGGCGCCATAGTTATCCCAAACAGTGGAGGTATTGGTGTTGGTGGGGATGTTAGATCGTCGAAAGTCTACGTAGATAATGGTGTATTTTGGTCTGGGAACAGCGCCGCATTTTCTCCCGAAATCAACCCTGGAGGGTCCAATGGACAACTTCAGTTTAACAATAGCGATGATTTTGATGGGACAACGTTTGCTGTTTATGATACCAGTACAGGCAACTTAGTAGTTGGTAACGGAACAGTTAGTTCGAGCTACACTACAGGAGATTTAGTAGTAGTGGGAGGTGCTGGATTTGCTGGTGACGTTTATTTTGGTTCCGGCATTGATGTTGCTGGAAATGTAAATGCAACGTTCTTAACCGGTACAAGTACACAGGCATTATATGCTGACTTGGCAGAGATTTATACTACAGATCAAACATACACACCAGGCACAGTAGTTATGGTTGGTGGTGATGCGGAAGTTACTGCATCCAGCGAAGGAGAACGTGCAATTGGCATTATATCCACAGCACCAGCGTTCTTAATGAACAAAGATGCAGAAGGACAAGCAGTTGCACTTAAAGGTCGTGTACCATGCAAGGTCATTGGTGCAGTTACCAAAGGTGACGCATTAGTAGCAGGCAATAATGGTCACGCCAAGCGTTCAGAATACAGATCATACGACACATTCGCTATAGCATTAGAAACCAGTAGCGATACAGTCAGCAGGGTAATTGAAGTATTGGTGTTATAAATGAGCACAATTACATGGGTAACCAAAAAAGGCGATTTAGGTACAATACCTGAGTCACAGTTTTTTTCGTTTCCTTTAGAAGCGACAGACAGTGACGGACAGCCTTTAACATACAGTTTTATTTCGGGACAAATGCCGGGAGGCATGTATATTACCCGATCTGGCGAATTTCGCGGTTCTCCTACTATTCTAAGTGCTGTTAATCAGAGTCAAGCATACACATTTACTGCTAGAGCTTCTAACAATGACGGCAATGTCGCTGATAGATCATTTACGCTAACTGTTAGTAATGCAGTTGGCCCACAAGTTTTCCCTCGCCCAGATTTAATTGGAGCATTTTTTGATGGTGAATTCTTAAGTTATCAGTTTCAATCTACCAATGATAATCCTAGTGCCACAGCATCGTGGAGAGTTGTTAAAGGTGATCTTCCACCAGGGACTGTATTATCGACGAGCGGTCTATTATCTGGGTACGTAGACATTATAGCGGCCAATGTCGAAGATTTGGGATATGAAGCGGCTTCTTACGAAACTGTAATATTTGATGCACTTCCCGAGAGTACAGACAAGTATTATAATTTTACTATAGAAGTTACTGATGGTGGCAGATACGATACACTAAATGTTCGTGTCCTTATTGTTAGCAAATCGAATTACACAGCAGATAACGACATCACAGTAGTAAACAATACATTTATTACTATTGATCACGATATGAACTATCGTCCGATCATACTTAATGCTCCAGACAGTCTGCCTTTACGTATTTCTGGAGACACGTTTGCTTACAAATTCTTAGCATACGATCCTGAAGATGAAGTAGTGCAATGGGAAATCGACGAATTACTCTTCAGCGGAATGGACGAGTTAGATTACCCGTCATTTGATAATATATCAGGCAATGGAACTAGTGGCCCATACACCATGTCTCGTGCTGCCGCCCAAGAAGATATAGTAGTAATGGTCAATGACACCATCTATTTCCACACTACAGACTACACAACGTCCGGATCAAGTCTGAACTTTACAAGTTTAACTCCCGGGCCACTTGATCAGATCGAGGTTTTATTCATAACCCCAGCAACAGGTTTTGATAGTCTATTGTGGGATCAAGGTGCAGAGGGACTACCGAGCGGATTAGTAATAGACAAAGATACTGGTTGGTTATTTGGCACACTGCCAGAACAGGCCAAACATCTAACAACTTATGAAATTGCAGTCAAGGCTATTAGAAAGTTAGAGCCGGGTGTTAAGAGTGATCCTGTTGTATTCACTTTACAAGTACAACGAACCTTAAACGAAGAAATTATTTGGACTACACCAACAACACTAACTCCGATGGACAACGGTGGGATAAGCGAAATTAATGTAAATGCTTATAATACCTTAGGGAAAGAACTCGATTACGAAATTATATATCAACCTTTTAGAAAAATACCGCAAGGGTTGAAAATGCTACCTTCGGGAAATTTTACAGGCAGAGTTACGTTTAGATATTTTAGTCTGGACGCCGCAGTTGGATATTTGCCAGTCACTGATACTAGTGAATTAGCCGTGGGCATGGATGTACAAGGACCGGGTGTTGCCGCTGGATGTAAGATCACCAACATTGTTGATTTTAGAACTATAGAAATACAACCAGCAATATATGTTGTCCAAGGAACGTTATTAACATTTAGTAATGAAGATATAGCAAAAGTCCTTGCAACAACTTCTAACGCCATTACAACTGCTATCGACGGAGGTGATACCACTTTTGACCAAGACAGTAGGTTTACCGTTAGAGCCACAGCACGGGATAAATCAATTAGTTCTGACAGAAGTTTCAAAGTACATGTTAAACCTAGAAACTTAGCACCATACGAAAACTTGTACTTAAAGGCTTTACCGAGTGATGAGCAACGAGTAACTTTTATAAACACTTTGTCTAATCCTAGTCTTGTTCCCCCGTCGTTAGTATACAGGCCCGACGATTATTATTTTGGAATACAAAAGAATATTAAATTCTTGTTTTTAGCTGGGTTAAGCGTTGCTGATGCTAATGATATTGTAGATTCGATAGCACTAAATCATTATACTAAAAGTATAAACTTTGGACAAATTAAAACAGCCAGGGCCTTAAGTGCGAGCGGTACAGTGGATTACGAAGTAGTGTATGCTGACATCATTGATAATCAGATGTTTGCAGGAAACAGTCCTCCATTAAGCACATCGTTGAGTAACTCGAATAAATTTAAATTTAACGGTGTCGAATCTCCTAACACTATTTACACTAATAGTTTTTACAATATGCAACGTAGACTAGAATTAGGCATAGGTTACACTAATAGAGGTGCTTTGCCACGCTGGATGACCAGTGTTCAGGAAGATGGTCGTGTATTAGGCATGATACGTGCTGTTCCGTTGGTATTTACCAAACCAGGATCATCAAAACTTATTGCTCATAGATTAAAAAACAGTGGATTTAAGTTAAATTCTATTCCTTTTGTAGTAGACCGATATCAATGGGATAATGTATTAAGTAAGTTCTTTGACCCAACACTGAATAAGTTCTTACCTAGCAGGGATACAACATTTGATAAGTATCCAAACCTAGGTGTTGGTTCAGATGTGATAACTGCAACTACTATTGGAACAGTAACAAATTCAAATACTATTGTTACATCAGACAACTTAAAACTTGGATACGGTTGGACATTCACCGGTACAGATTCTGGTACTACAACTACCGGCGATGTCTATGTTACTAGCGTAGAAGGCACAACAATATCAGGGAATCCTGCACTAAACCTTACACTTAGCGGAAACGTATCATCACTTGACGGATCTACTGTAAAGTTTGATGGCAGAGCATTTGTTGATTATGCTGTCAGCGATTCATTTAACAGAATTGACAGTGAACTACTAAGTAGAGTCAAATCATTAGGATTTGTTGATAACGTTACAAACATTCAACCGTTTGAAAAAATTATTTTTGCTAAACAATTTGATTTCGACTACGAACCAGTAAATGATGGATGGATACGTGGCGACGGCACTACTATTGGCGGTTTCTTAGAAAAAGAATCAGGTCAGGTCGATGTTAATGAACGTGGAGGTATTTGGGAAATTACATTCAAAACAATACCTGATAGTGGTTTTGACCAAGACTTAGGGTTTGATGAAGCACCTTTAGGATTTTATCATTCAAGATTTGACCAAGGAAGTGACCAAGAAGTTAGATTAGAGTTTATAAGTGAGGTAAACGTTAATCAAACAGTCAAAGTACGTGGTGGCAAAACATTCCCGGCTACTACATTACAATATAGTTTTACTGTTGGATCAGCGATCCCACAATATATAGCATTTACAGGGACCTTAATAAGCAGAGAAACAACATTTGATGGTGCGAGTTGTAGTTGTAGAGAGGGCGATCCTGCCACAGGAGGTGTAAGAGGCGGAACAGCGTTTAGTAATAACAGAGACAAATTCGTTAAGCCGGAAGAAGAGGATAAATACATCAAGTTCCCACAGAATGGAGTATTTGTATAAATGACAAGCCAAGTTAACCCAAATAATATCGACGGTACCTATCCAGTTGCTGGACAGGACAATGACAGTCAAGGTTTCCGCGATAATTTTACAAACATACGTAACAATCTTACCTTTGCTAAAGCAGAGATTGAAGATTTACAAAACAAAGCAGTATTAAAATCTGCTTTAAACAACAGCACACTGAGCAACGACATTGCAGGTAATGCAGTAGTTAATGCTAGTTTAACCAGCTGGCGCGAAACATTTAACAATGTTGGTGCAGTCAGTGGATCAACTACTATTGATTTTGCAAATGGTAATTTTCAAAAAATTACATTAGGTGGTGCTACCACACTAACATTTACTTTTGCAACTAATACCTCAGGACAAAATGCAAAATTAGTCCTTTGGATCAATGTAAGTGATAGCGCACACACAGTAACACTTCCTGCCGCAGTAACACTAGGCGACAAAGATACTATTGCTGGTATTTCGGGTAGTGTTATTACATTTAGCGCAGATGAATTAGCAAACTCAAACGATTACTTCTTAGAGTTTAGTACTGTTGATGCTGGTACAACTATCGAAGTACGTGACCTTACACGCAACAGGGCCGCCGTATACAGTGGACTAGCAGTAACAGGTAACTTAACTGTCAATGACGGTCAAGTTAATACCAACTATGCATACCACACAGTTGCAACAGGTGATAATCTTTTTGTTAACAACGAAGTTAACACATAT
>Ga0181591_10006644_pt1 | contig 10040 bp, 8 predicted proteins | sample 071ome_33_FD_133757 | JGI IMG/M metagenome (GOLD analysis project Ga0181591, IMG submission 133757) | Coastal salt marsh microbial communities from the Groves Creek Marsh, Skidaway Island, Georgia - 071412AT metaG (megahit assembly) | ecosystem: Environmental > Aquatic > Marine > Intertidal zone... | reverse complement strand
CTATATTATATACAGCCCTTTTTTCTTTTGAGATTAATTGTTTGTTTGATTTAGTTAGGCTTCCCCTCTGGGGGAGCTTTTTCTTTTCATTTTGCGTTCATTTTCAGGCTTGATTTTTTTCAGTTTTTTCGTATATTACTGGAAAATAAACCATTATGAATGAACTTTTAGTTACAATTATTTTTATTACGGCATTAGTATTGGGAGTGTATTGGTATGCCGGTTATTCCATTCGATCTGGAATTGCAGTAGATGAAAACAAAAACCTTATTCCAGATTCATGGGAAAAAAACTTTGACTGGTTTTTTAAGGGTCGAAACATGATTATTCTTTTGCTGGGTATAATCATCGGTTTTGCGTTGGGCAATATTTTACCCGTTTAAATTTTATCACTTGGCGGCGAGGGAGTTACTACCCGATATAGAAAGTACGCATTTTAGCAAATACAGGATTTAAGGGAATAACTGTACCTATATTGTCCCAAAACTACGCCAATAAGGCAGTAAAAAGGGAAAATATCGGACAACCAATACTGTCAAATTATGGTACAGTATGCACCTCCATTGTATATGCGTATGATTCGTCCAGTTTTAGCTACTTTAGGGTATTGAATTTATAACCCTATTGAACTGTTATATTGTTTATACACTTTATTCAACATGAAAAACATACCCTTACTATTTGTATTCTTGATTATGAGTTGTCAAACGGTAGAAGAAAAAAAAGAAAAATTTAATTTAGAAAATCACCTAAAATCCAATAAATGGTGTGGATTTAATGATAACAAAATTCAAAGTTGTTTTTCTTTCAATGAAGGTAAAATGATTATAAAAGAAAATGGTCTTGACAAAGCAATTGTTAATGTGACATATAAACAAATAAGCGATAGTGTAGTGGTTGTTAAAGTCCTTCGTGAACGAGTAATTGAAAATTATTTTAGAATGAAATCAATCGATACACTATATTTTTCTCAAGGTGATGAAAACGATTTTAAAGTAGAATTTATAAGAACAAAATAAAAATAAACATTAATCCAACTCCCATTTAAAGTACTGCCAAATAAAGGATATGAATATATTTTTTGAGAAAGAGGTTCGATTAGTTTACATAATGGATCAAAACATCTCTTATTTTAATGAAATATGATAAAAAATGATAAGCAATATTTAATTTTTATATTTACAAATATTAGGTAATAATGAAATATCTATTTTATTCAGTTTTAATCATAACTGCTATCGTTTCAATTCTTTTTTGGTATGCTACATATTCTACTAAAAGTGGCTTTGCAATCGACCAAAATAACAACCATATTCCTGATAAATGGGAAAAGTTTCAAGTGATTTTTAAGTTAAAATCATTAGTGTATTTAATTCTTGGATTCACATTGGGATATTTATTCCAATATTTTGATATCTAATATGGAAACAAATTCAATAACCTCCGTTTTTGATATTAAAATGGGTGTACTCATAATTGAAACCATTTTGATCTATTTTCTTTATAATCATTATCAATTAGACATTCAATTAGACTTAACGATAATGAGTGTGGCAATTGTATTCCCACTAGTTTTTTCAATTACAAGTGCATATCAAAGAAGGCAGGATTCAATAAAGGAGTTTGCGATTTTTAGAAATAAAATAATTGATTTGTCAAATATCTTTTATGCCGTAAATGAAACCACTAAAACACATTATGATAAGTTGTTTTATTCATTATTGGATTTACAAGATGTTTTTGTTGATTACTTAAAAGCATATTCTTCAGAAAATAGTTACGATGAGGTGCGAAAAAAGAGAAGGGAAATATTTTTACTTATCGATTCACACAAAAGTCTTTATAATGAAAGGGAAAAAGACAGTCTAATTAGAGTAAAAAATGAACTTTTTCAAAGTGCCGAAAGATTAAGGGGAATAAAAATTCATCCTACCCCTATTTCTTTGAGAAAATACTGCCTAATATTTATTTTTTTATCCCCACTACTTTTTAATACTCAATTAGTTGCTCAAAAAGTAAGTACAGAATATAATACGGAAATTATAATTACTTTGTTGATGAGTATTATTGTCAGTTTTGTTTTAATAGCTCTTTATAATGTTCAAGATTATATTGAAAATCCATTTGACCAAAAAGGTTTAGATGATTTAAAATTAAGTAAAATGGATGTTGCAAAATCAGAGTCTTTATACTTGTAGTTTTTCACATCATTCGTATATCCACTTCGTTAAGCTCAGTATGACACTTTATAGCTATTAGTCACTTAAAAGTTGTATGCCAAATTTTCTTTATTTGAGCCTTTCTTCCTTGTTAGCACTTGTATTGTCAATGGCTCTAACTGTGGTATAATCATCGGTTTTGAGTTGGGCAATATTTTACCCCTTTAAATTTTATCACTTGGCGGCCATGGAGTTACTTCCCAATACAGAAATTGGCAAATACATTGCCTAAAAGGTCTTCTGTACTCACGACACCAGTAACTTCACCCAAAAAGTCTATGGCCTCTCTAAGGTCAATACTTATAAGATCTTCTGAAAGCCCATTTATAACCCCTTCTCGAGTAGCCACAATAGCGTTTAGTGCTTTTGTAAGTGCTTGATGGTGTCTGACATTAGAAATAATGATGTTGCCTTGATTTGCATTAAATCGCATGCTGTTGGCTATCTGACTTTTTAAATCATCAATCTGCTTGGGGTTGTTGGTGGATAATAGTTGTAAGACATGCTGTTTGTTTAGAAATTTAAATTTTTGAACTGCTTGATTGTCGACCAAATCAATTTTGTTACCAACCAATATGATTTTCTGCGTCTTTTGTTCTATTGATTTTAGTTCTTGAAGCAGGCTTTCTGGTTCAGTTGTATTGAGATCAAAAACGTACAGAATCACAGTTGCTTTTTTGAGGTGTTCCAAAGCTTTATTAACCCCAATTGCCTCAATTTCATCTTGCGTTTCGCGTAAGCCCGCGGTATCAATAAAACGAAATTGAATTCCATCGATGACCAAGAGGTCTTCAATACTGTCTCTTGTAGTTCCTGCGATAGCCGAAACAATTGCTTTGTCCTCATTGAGCAACGCATTGAGAAGCGAAGATTTACCGGCGTTTGGTTTTCCTGCAATGGCAACCGGTACACCATCTTTTAAAACACTGCCATAGGCAAAAGAGGCTGCTAAGCCATTAATTTTATGTTCCAATTGATTAAGCAGCTCGACCAATTGAGGGCGATTTGCAAACTCGACATCTTCTTCCGAAAAGTCCAATTCGAGCGCAATCAATGAGGCAAAGTCCAGAAGCTGTTGCCGTAAGTGTGCAATCTCTTTAGAATAGCCACCGCGCATTTGTTGCACCGCCATCTGATGCGCTGCCTTAGACTCGGATGCAATAAGGTCAGCAACTGCTTCAGCTTGACTTAGGTCCATCTTTTTATTGAGAAAAGCCCGAAGGGTATATTCACCAGGCTGTGCCAATAGGGCTCCTTGTTGGATAAAAAGCTGTAATAGTTCTTGAATAATATAAGGCGAGCCATGGCACGAAATTTCGATGACATGTTCACCAGTATAGGAGTGGGGTGCTCTAAAAATACAGAGCATTACTTCATCAAGTAGCTGGTTATTGGGGTCAATAATCTGACCAAATACATTGCTGTTGGAAGGGATGTCCGATAGGTTTTTGTATTTTTTTGTTTTAAAATAAGGTGCGACAATCTCCAATGCCTCCTTGCCAGAGAGCCGTATAACTCCAATTGCACCAGAACCCGCTGGGGTAGATAGGGCGACTATAGTACCTGCACTTAACATAGTGCAAAATAAATTCTAATTCTTCAGCTATCCTAAAGCTTTGGACAAATTGATGGGTAAAAATTGAGCTTTTCCCCCCACTAGAGCGGTTTATAAAATGTTGCTCTCCGTTTGTGTTCGCGGTGGTTGTAGTTTTTCCAAAGCTTTTGAATGGCTTGGTTTTCTTCGAGTTCTGGGTTGGTTTCCACGCGTGTAATACCAAATTTATTAAAGGTTTTTTGCATTTCATTAAAAATGATTGCCGTAACACCCTTGTTTTGATAATCGGGCCGGATGCCAATAAGATAAAAGGAGGCGCGCTTGCAAAAAGTGCGTGCCCAGAGCAAATGAAAAATGCCAAAAGGATACAAAGTCCCCTTGGCTTTTTGTAATGCTCGGCTAAAAGAAGGCATCGTAATTGCAAACGCAATCAGTTCGTTCTCGGCGTTGGTAACGCATTTTATAAACTCGGGGTTTACAAATTGTATAAATTGATTCTTGTAATGTTGGATTTGATAATCTTGAATCGGAACAAAAGTTTGCAGTCGATCGTAGGTTTTGCCCAACAAATCAAACATTTGATCAACATAGGGCAGTATTTCTTTATTGTTTTTAAAATCCAAAAGTTGGAGTTGGTATCGGTTTAGAATGACTTCTGAAAAGCGTTTTACTTTTTCGGGGGATTCTTCAAAATTTTTGATTTCGATCTCAAACTCCAACCATTCGGCTTGTTTTTGAAAACCCAATTGCTCCAGATGCTTTGCTTGGTAAGGATTGTGATACCAGGTAATCATTGTATTGAGTTCTTCAAAACCCTTAATGAGCATTCCTGCTTTATCAAGATTTGAAAAACCCATTGGGCCTTCGATCGTATTGAACTTTTTTTCCTTACCCAATGCGACAACCCGTTCTAACAATAAACGGCTTACCTCGAGTTGGTCAACGACATCATACCAGCCAAATCGGATGCGTTTTTTTTTGATTTGCTTGATTTCGATCCAATTGATAAGGGCTGCAATTCGACCAACAATTTTACCGTTTTGTAGGGCCACAAAATAACGTGCTTCTGCGTCTTTAAAAATAGGATTGACGTCTTTGTCTAGCGTATCCAACTCATTGTTTATGATGGGAGGCACATAGTAGGGGTTGTCCTTGTAGAGCGCTTGACCGAAGCTTACAAAGGCTTTAAGTTCTTGACGGTTAAAAAGTTCTTTAATTACAATTTCTCCCTTCATTCTGTTAATTTCTTCTGGCTTTTCGTGTACGCTTTTTATCTTTTTTGCTGGCTTTGAGAAGGCTTTTTTTCAAGCTACGTTCTTCTTTTTTAGCCTCCTTTTGTTGGATTTCTTCACCACTTTTAAAGTCTTTATGAAAATCCAGGCGGTAGGACACACCGGCATTGACAAAAAATTGGCTTGGAGTGTCTTTAATATTGCTGCCCAAGGTAGCTTCTACTTGCATGTTGTTGTTGACCAAATAGGCGGCCCCAATTCGAAATAGGGTGTCTTTATAAAAATCACTATAAATCCCTTGATTTTCTACATATACCGACCACAGTGGGTGAAAGGTGTGGGTTAGGGTGAGGAGATAGCTTTTTTCGATATAATCGGTAAGAATCCGATGTACATTCCAGTTGGTTACAAATACCCAAGTGCCTAAAAAATGGGATTGTGATGCCAGTGTTGCACGCAAACTCATCCGCGGTTCGGTATCCATGGTTTGTCCAAGATTTTGAAAGAAAAGCGGGCGATATAGGGTGTTGAAGACATTGCCGAAGGAGTAGGGGTTTTCTTTTAAGGGGTCAAGATTGACCCCAGCTGTAAGCGATAGTGCAGGGATAAGATGCTTTAGCTTAAACCCGTTATTGGCTTTCCAGCTATACATATTGACTTCTTCTGGATTTTTGAAGGGGTCAAAAAACAAAAACTTTATACCCAAAAAGTTTTGAAGAAAACCTTTTCTATTACTGCTTATGGGATCTCCGGCCATTTTATTTTCAAACTGATCCCACATAAAACTTCCCTCATACGTGAGCTCTAGGGTTTCGAACAAAAATCCCCAGCGTAGTGACATAAAGCTTACCAGCCCATTTACGTTAGAATTGTTATAGCCGTTATGCTGGTAGTTTCGAAGTGCCATCCCTGCCTCTGCCTGGATCACATTCTTACCTACTGCAAAGGCGCCAATGGACATTCCGGGGCGGTTGGAGTTTATTTGATCTGTGTATTGCCCATAAGAGTACTGAATTAGCACAAAGCTTATAAAAATCGTGAGATAAGACAAATAATAGACGGGCGTTTTCAATGCAAATCGACTTTTAAATTTGTTAGGAGTTCCGCTTGGGATCCCACAATTTTCTTTAATTTTGATACAAATCAAAGGTATACTTTTTGTTAGGATTGTTGAAATTTTTTCTGTTTCTAATCACCGGACTTTTCATTCTAAGGTTAGCAGCTCCTTTTCTTTTAAAATTCTTCTTACAGCGTTTGTCCAAAAAAATGCAACAGCAACAAACTCAGGCGCATCACAATGCCCCAACCAAAGAAACCACTAAAGATCTTGGTGAATATATTGACTATGAAGAATTGGATTAAAGCCATCGACTGGAAATCGTTAACCCCACATCTGATTGTCATTGGTGTTTTTGGAGTGTTGTCATTACTTTTTTATTATCCTTTGTTGTCCGGCAAGGTACTTTTGCAGTCCGACATTCAACAGTATGAAGGTATGGCGCGCCAACTCAATGAGGTGAGGGAAAAAACAGGTCATGAAACCTATTGGATTGATAATGCTTTTGGCGGGATGCCCACCTATCAACTGGGCGTCAAATATCCCTTGGATGTTTTGACCCCTTTTTATCAAATATTTAGGGTTTTTCCACGTCCTGCACATTTACTGTTTCTTTACTTTTTTTGCAGTTATATCCTACTGCTTGTCTGGGGGCTATCGTGGCGGGTTGGCCTTTTGGGGGCTCTGGGCTTTGGGTTTTCAACTTATCTACTGATTATCTTACAAGTCGGTCACAACACCAAAGCGGAGGCTATCGCATACATGCCGTTGGTTTTGGCAGGGTTTTTTATGGTTCTCAATCGCAACCAACGCTGGGGTTGGCTGTTGAGTATTTTGGCTTTAGGACTTCAGATTCGGGCCAATCACTACCAAATGACCTATTATTTGATTTTGCTTATGGGGGTTCTTGTTTTGGTTTATGGAGTAGCGGCTTTCAAGGACAAGACCCTAAAGGTTTTTGGCAAAAAAGTGTTGATTTTTTCAAGCGCTGCACTTTTGGCGTTGGGTCTAAATGCAACACCACTTTTGGCAACTGCCGAATATACTCAATACAGCACGCGCGGCCCCAGTACGCTCAAGTTTTCTCCGGAGGGACTTCCAAAAGCACAAGAATCGGGCTTGGATTATGACTACATTACCCAATATAGTTATGGTATTTTTGAAAGTCTTAACCTGATAGTTCCTCGTGTACTCGGCGGGGGCTCCCGTGAAGATTTGGGAACGGATTCCGAATTGTACTCATTTCTTATACAACAAGGCGTACCCCGAAGTCAGGCAGACGAATTTATAAAGGCGGTGCCGACCTATTGGGGGGATCAACCCATTTTAGAAGCGCCTGCTTATGTAGGAATTAGCATCGTTTTTTTAGCGTTTCTGGCGCTTTTTTCACTGAAAGGGAGAAAAAAGCGCTGGTTGCTTGCTGCAATTTTGATGTCTTTGGTCCTTTCATGGGGCAAAAATGTAAGCGTCATCACCCAATTTTTGATAGATTATTTTCCGCTTTATAACAAGTTTAGAGCCGTTTCATCTGCGCAAGTTATATTGGAGTTGTGTTTTCCAGTTTTGGCAGCGCTCGGGGTTTCACAATGGCTTAAAAAGTCCTCACAATTTCCTTTTAACAAAACACTCCGTGCAGCAGCAATTTTTATGGGTGGCTTGGTGGTTTTATATCTATCTCAGGGGATGTTAACATATAGTGGTCCGATCGATCAGATGCTCGAGCAGGCCTATGGCCCCGTTTTTATGGATCAGATTGTCGCTGCTCGAAAAACAATCTTTAACGAAGATGTTTTAAGAGCTTTGGCCTTTTGTACTGCAATTTTGGTGTTGATTTATTTTTTGAAAATCCAAAAAATTAAACCCACAACCTTTATAAGCCTTTTACTGGTTGTCATCATGGCAGACCTATGGGGAATCGCAGAGCGCTACACCGATCGCAGCAATTTTGTCACAAAACGACAATACCAGGCCCAGCATTACCCCATGCCTGCAGATCAGACAATTTTGCAGGACACGACCCGGTATCGGGTTTATGAACCAGACCTTCGTTTGAGTGGTGCTCGAACAGCCTATTTTCACAATGCAATTGGGGGTTATCATGGCGCCAAATTGCGTCGTTTTCAAGAAGCATATGATTATTTTGTCGCGTATCAAATTGAAGGGTTTTTGGACATGCTTAATACAAAATATGTATTGTTTTCTGACGAAGGAGGCAGTCCCAAAGCACTGATTAATCCAAACGCCCTTGGCAATGCCTGGACTGTTGACAGTTTGATTGTTGTTGGTTCTGCAGACGAAGAATTGCAAGCGCTAAAAACATTGGATTTCAAAAATCACGCTACGATCAACTACGAGGATTATGAAAAGCTAAACGGCCTGATGCCTCAAAAAGATTCTTTGGCTTCGATACAATTGATCACAAACAAACCGCAAAAATTGGTCTATAATTTTGATGCCGCTTCAGATCAATTTGTTGTTTTTTCAGAAATTTATTATCCCAAAGGTTGGGAAGTTACAATCGATGAAAAACCGACGTCGTATTATCCTGCAAATTATATTTTAAGAGGTTTGTATGTGCCTAAAGGAAAGCATATTATATCTTTTGAGTTCAAGCCAAGCTTTATTTTTTATGGTAGCCTTGCTCGAGGGCTTAGCTTGATGCTAATTCTAATTATTTTGGCCTTTTTTGTTTTTCAACAATATAACAACACCCAAGCCTATGGGCATCATCGCTAAACAATCGTTTTATAATTTTATCAGTATTGGGTTGGCTTTTTTGCTAGGAGCAATCAACACCCTTTATCTTTACCCGACTTTTTTAGGAAGTACGCGGCAAGGATTAGTGGTTGCAATTTTGGCGCTTTCCAATTTGTTACAGCCTTTTTTGTCCTTTGGTGTGCAACATGCGATCATCAAATTCTATTCGTCTTTTGAAGATAAAAAGGATCGAGATGCACTTTTAAATTTCTCAATTTTTTCTCCTTTGTTGGTGGTTGCCCTAGTCAGTGCTTTTTTTTGGTTCAATTATGATTTGGTCGTGCAATTTGTCGCAGCCTCTAATTCGGGAATGGGCGAGTATGCCTTTTTGATTCTTTTGGTGGCGATAGCTACTGCTTATTTCGAAATATTTTTTAGTTGGTTGCGCGTTCATCTACATTCGGTTTTTGGCAATTTTCTTAAGGAGTTTTATCCTCGATTGCTGTTGTTAGGCTTGCTGACTTGCTATGCACTAGAGGTTTTAAACTTTAATGAATTTATGTTGGCCCTTTTGGTGGGCTATTATCTTAGATTACTCATAGTAATTGGCTACAGTTTTAAAATTTATAGCCCCCAAATTCGTTTTGATCTTCCCAAAAATTTTAAGTCCATACTTACCTATAGCCTTTGGATTTTGATGTCTGGCATGGCAGCTAGCTTTATACTAGATATTGACAAGTCAATGTTGTCCAATTTGGTCGCAATGGAAAATGTCGCCTATTACAGTGTTGCACTTTTTATTGCTACTGTAGTAGAAGCCCCGGGTAGAGCCATGTTTCAGATTGTAAGCCCTCTTGTCGCTAAGGCCATCAACAAAAACGATAAAATGGCTTTAGAACAGTTGTTGAAAAAATCATCTCGAAACTTATTGGTCGTTTGCAGCTTTATCTTTCTGATTATCAACCTCAATCTTGAAGATTTTTATGCTTTGGTAAATAAACCTGGATACGATTCGGCCATCTTGGTGGTTACAATTGTTTCTGTTGGAAAACTTTTCAGCATGTCATTGGGTTGTCTCAACAATATCATTGGCAATTCGAAACACTTCCGCTACATCATGTTTTTTTCCATAATCGCTGCTTTGATGGCGGTAGGACTCAATATGCTGTGGATTCCTTCAATGGGGCTTATTGGGGCTGCCTATGCTACGCTTGTAGTTATTATGTTTACCAATGTGCTCAAAATAATTTTGATATATAAGTATTTCAAAATGCATCCTT
>Ga0181591_10006628_pt1 | contig 10056 bp, 8 predicted proteins | sample 071ome_33_FD_133757 | JGI IMG/M metagenome (GOLD analysis project Ga0181591, IMG submission 133757) | Coastal salt marsh microbial communities from the Groves Creek Marsh, Skidaway Island, Georgia - 071412AT metaG (megahit assembly) | ecosystem: Environmental > Aquatic > Marine > Intertidal zone... | reverse complement strand
TTTACACGAAAGTCACCTGAAGTTTGTATGCCATTTTGTTGAGACCATAAAATGTAGTTAGATCCGGGGAAACGGCTCCCAGGCTCAGGTCTCATATGATCTACATACTGACCATTCTGATTCAAGACCAGAATTATGTTTTCAGCCTCAATAGGGCTCCCAGAGTATAGATTTAGTGTTACTGATGTATCTGGGTCAATGTCGACGGTGTCTGAATAAAAAGCTGGAAAGTACAAGTTGTTATTGGGGTCGATAGCACACTCGGATATTCCATCCTGGTGAAATTCTCCAAATTGCCATGCCCAATTAAGGGAGCCATTGTTATCCAGATGAACAATGAATCCATCGGAGCCGGTCATTCTGGTGCTGAAGCTCAAATAAGTATTTGGGTCCGGGTCAAAGTCTGTGGAATCACTGAAATTTCCTGAGATGATGACGTTATTATCGCCGTCAATTTTTAATCCTCTAATATAGACCGAGCTATTTCCAAAGCTTCCAACCCAATTAAAATCTCCATGAGTGTCGAGTTTTAAAATGTATTTAGATCGTTCTGCAGCTGATAAACTGAATCCAGTTCCATTCGGATCAAAATCAATACTGGTTCTGAATTCGCCTGTCATCCAGATGTTATTATTGTGATCGATTGCTAGACGGCTTGCATAGCAACGCTCTAGGCTTTCGTATCTATTTAGCCAGATCAGCTTTCCGTTAGCATCCAGTTTTGAAACAAAAAAGTTATAGACCCCTCTTTGACGGGTAGTAACTGAAAACACCGAAGTGTCTGGGTCGAGGTCTGTGCTATCTTGAAAGGAGCCACAAACGACGATGTTTTGTGCTGAATCTACTTGAATTCCATTCAACGCAATTCCGGATTTACTTTCATAGTTTCCGAACCACAACAGATTGAGGTTTGAGTCGAGTCGAACTATGAAGGCGTGTTCGGTAGTTGAGTTTCGTGTATGTATCCAGTCAGAGTTAGGACCAGGGTCAATATCGATGGAGTCTAGAAAATAACCGCCAGCAACAATGTCGCCATTATCGAAGGCGTCGAGGTGAGTCACAGCGGCATTAGGCCCGTCGAATTTCACAACCTTATCAAGCTGGCTGTTTTGCGAAAAGCTGTATAAAGAGAGTAGGGTTAGGATTAAGGTAATTGAAGTTTTCATTGAAAATTGATTGATGGACTAAAGATAACAAATTGACTAAAGAGCATGCGATTCGCTCGTCATGCTTCCTCGCTGATCCTTAGCTGCAATGAGAATCACAAGCCTTGCCCCGATAGCTCGGGGCTGGCCTTTTTTCATTTCCTGACTCGCCGGAATGAATTCCGCTCGCCATAAAATGAAAAAAGCCCTTCCGCTTTGCGGAAAGGCTTTTGGTTGTGCAGTGAACGCGGCAGGATTCGAACCTGCGACCGTCTGCTTAGAAGGCAGATGCTCTATCCAGCTGAGCTACGCGTCCAAAATTGGATCGTTTCAACATCAATAATTGTGAAACGGGCGGCAAATATAAGATTCTATATCCTAAAACGGAAGCTTTGTGAGGAAGTCGAAAATGATATATTTGAGAACGACAATCCGTAAAGCCCTTGATGTTAACTCGCCGTGCAATACGCATCATTTGGACGATCATATCGTCCTTTGTCCTTTATGTCATTCTCATCAATCTTCTATTGTATTTTGAAGGTCAATCTGAGGAGGCATTAATTAAAAATCTTTACGACGCAATTTGGTGGACCGTAGTAACGCTCACTACTGTTGGTTATGGCGACACCTATCCAGTTACTGACTACGGAAGACTCGTCGGTTTTATCTTTGTTTTTGGGAGTTTTAGTATTTTCGGTTTCCTTATAGGCCGAATCACCAATATGCTCTCAGAAGTCAGTGAACACAAAAAGCTTGGTTACGAGGGAACCAAGTTCAAAAATCACGCTGTTATTATCGGCTGGAATGCAGAAGGGCACTCTGTTGTAGAACAACTTATTGGGGTAGGAAAGAAGTGTGCGATCCTAACAGATCGTCGCAACGACATCGAGCTGATCAACGAAACTTACGATAAGAAACACATCTTCACTCTATATGCTGATTACAACAATTTTGAGATGATGAAGAAGGCCAATATCAATCAGGCCGCCATCGTTTACGTGAATCTTGAGGACGACACCCAAAAACTGGTGCACATCCTCAATATGAAAAAGCATTTTGTAGATCTGAAGTATGTGGTTACTCTTGAGAATTCAAACCTTAAGAATACCTTCCACAGCGTAGGAGTTACCCATGCCGTTTCCAAGAACGAGATCGCTTCTAAACTGTTGGCCAGCTATATTTTCGAGCCCGATGTGGCTAAGTATAGTGAAGACATTCTTTCATTTGCTGAAAACGATTTCGACTATGACATCAAGGAATATAGAGTACTTGAAGACAATCCTTATCACGGAAAGAATTACACTGAATCATTCTTTGATATCAAGAAGAAGTACAATGCTATTCTAATAGGAATTTCGAAGATCACGGAACACGAAAGGGAATTATTGAAAAACCCTCGTGAGGATATAAGCATCAATAAAGGAGATTTCCTCATTCTGATCATGAATGGTGAGTCTACCCGGAAGATGGAAGGAGTGTTCAAAGTAGAAGAGGGGGGATATTAGAAAAGGTGGGACTCGTTATTCCGATATTACTGGTAGCTATCTGTTCGGTGGTTATTTGGAGAGCCGTTGATGGATTTTCAACGGCTTCTGAGTTCTTAGGAAGACATCTTTCTGATGGAGTTAGAGGAGCAACTATCAACGCCATCGCCAGCTCCATGCCTGAGCTCTTTACGACACTTTTCTTCCTGTTCTATCTAAACGATATTGACGGATTCTCTGGAGGAATTGGAACAACTGCAGGTAGTGCAATATTCAATGGTCAGATCATTCCAGCACTGGTGATTCTTACAGTTGTGATGTCGAAGGTTGCCAAAGGGATCAGAGTAACAAAAAAGGTCATTTTAAGAGATGGGATCTCGCTTATTGTTTCAGAGTTCATTCTAATTATCCTAATTAGTGGCAGTAGCCTGTATTGGTGGCATGGCGCAGGGCTGATGCTCCTTTACCTTATCTACATTACTTATATGCTTCGCACGATGACCAAGGCTGATAAGTCCATAGAGCGCGATCATCTCGATTTTTACGAGCCTAAAAAAGAACATCCCATTCGCTCGATCTTTCATGGTGGAATCACCATTAATCTCGAGAGAATGGTACTTGGAAAGAACATCATCAAGAATTCAAATGCCTGGCCACTGCTAATCATTGCGACGCTTACCATTGCAGTTTCCTGTTACTTCCTGGTTTTAGCCTGTGAGTGGATAGGAGCAGAGACATATATCGTTCCTTACATTGGAGAATTCCATGGCCTTGGTGTCCCAATTTTGTTTGTTGCCCTGATCATTGCCTCAATGGCATCCAGTATTCCGGATACGATCATTTCAATGAAAGATGCTCAGAAAGGAAATTACGATGATGCCGTTTCAAATGCGTTCGGATCAAACATGTTCGACATTTGCTTTGCGCTGGGCTTTCCATTGTTCATCTATGGACTATTCATTGGCCCGATTCACATGGATGAGACGATCATTCAATTGACCTCTGAATTGAGGATGCTTCTTCTCATTATGACCGTAGTTGTATTCTGCGTAATCATGTTCGGAGATTTGATGGGTAAAGGAAAAGCTTACTTGCTTTTGTTCATCTACCTTCTTTTTGTTCTGTACGTCATAGGTAGAAGTTCAGGTGAGGAGATCACTGGAAATATCGCGCTGTGGTTGCGCTATCTGGTTGATCTAATTCCGATCAGATTAGGCTGATCCCGAGAAGACTTCCCTCAAGTATACAATGTCATTCACTTTATCAGTATAACCTAGCTTTTCATAGCTGTACTGTAGGTTATTCAACGTTCTCAGAATGATCGATTCATTATCGCATGGAAGATAGAAAGCATCGTGTTGAGATATGTCAAGCTGCTTAATGAACTGTTCGATCTCCATATCATTGAAAATGCTGCCATTTGCAAATGGATTGATGTAGAACAGAATGTCTTCTCTTTCAATTGGAGTATTAGGGTCTTTACCATACAGATCAAGATAGCACAACACAAAATGACGTGGGAGATTTACACCCAGGATCGGAATACCGAGTTGTTGGGCCAGATAACAATAGATTACTGAAAGCCCTATAGGATTGCTCTTCTTGTATTCTAAAGCGTTATTGATGTATGAATTCTGTGGAGCATGATAATCTTTCTTGTTAGCCTTGAATTCATAAACATCATAGAGAATATGATTGATCACCTTTATCTTTTCCAGGGCAGTTAGGTCTTCATGTAGTTCAACCCAGATGTCCTTTTTGATTGCTTCAAGCGTTTCATACACAGACTTTGGGTCTATATCTGGGTATTGATACTTTGCAATCAATATCATTCCCTCCATGAGATCTTGCCCACCTTGAGTCTTCCACTTTTTCAACTCTGACTTCAGACTGTCAAGTTGAATGTCATGGATTAAATTCTCGATTCGTTGCTGAAATAGAATTCCAAGGTGATCTGTTTCCCAGGCGTTCTCGAGATAAGGAATCACATCTGGACCGAACGAGCAAATCTCATCCTTAATGTGGTTGAACACATTTTCATCGGGATCGTCAAGCAATTTGATCAAGGAACTGATCTTCTCGGCATCAACCATATACTACAAACCTACGATGTGCCCGAAGTGTTTTGAGTCCTAGCTAAATGGACTTATTACCATCAGGATGTTAATCGTTCCAGGCAATTTTCGATCATGACCTTCACGGAGCTCTTGTAATCTTTGCTGAATTCCATCCTGGATCTGTTTGCGACAACGGTACAAATGGTTAGTGCTTTATGCCCGAGAGCCTTTGCCATGAAATAAAGTGCTGAGCTTTCCATTTCGAAGTTCAAAATCCGAAGATCTCCATGTTCAAATGCTCTCAATCGTTCGTGCATGTCCTGAATACTCAGACCCAGGCGAAGTGCACGTCCCTGTGGACCATAGAAACCTGTAGCAGTGGCAGTTGCTCCAGTTGCAAGACCAGAAGCTAAATTATTTAGAAGGCCTTGATCAGCTTGAATCATATAGGGTTCTGAAAGTTTCTTTGGCCAGGAACTTTGTTCAAGGAAGTGATGGATTAGCTCAAGTTCCTCTTCTTCAAATTGATGCTCGTAATAATGAGCCAAACCATCAAATCCCAAAGCATGTGAAGTCGCTATCTGGGTATCAACGGCCAGATCCGAATGAAGTGCTCCGCAGGTTCCTAAACGAATCAGGTTTAGCGATCTATGTTGGGACTTTATTTCTCTTGACTCGAGATCAATGTTGACAGCTGCATCTAACTCATTTAACACGATATCGATATTGTCAGTGCCAATGCCTGTAGCTAATACAGTGATGCGCTTTCCATTATAGTGACCTGTTATGGTTCGGAACTCTCGATGGCTTCTTTCGAGCTCAATTGATTCGAAAAAGGAAGAAACAACATCAACTCTGCCAGGGTCGCCAACCAATATCACGTTATCTGCTATGTCTTCGTCTTTTAAGGCAATATGATACACGCTTCCATTGTCGTTCAGGACCAATTCAGAAGCTTCGAGTTTATTGTTCATTCTATTTGATATTTCTTCAGATTTCTGATAACTCAAAAGTCGCATTTTTGAAGCCGATGGCAAAAAGGAAGAAGAAAAGCTCCAGGATATGGCTGATCATTCTGTTGATTGTTGCGTTAGGCACGTCCATCGGTGGAATCTATGCCTATAAGATCTATCGATTCGTTTATGCCCGAAACGTAGACATTGAAAAGGACTTCGTCTATTTCTATGTAGCATCAGATGATGACTACGAGACGGTGAAGCAGAAGCTGGTCGATCAGGAGATCATCAAAAACCTTGAATCCTTTGAATGGGTTGCCGAGAGAAAGAACTACCAGCGTTTTGTGCAAGCTGGACGATATCGAATTGAGAACAAACAAAGTAACAATGCACTGGTGAACCTACTCAGAAGTGGGATGCAAGAACCACTCAGGATCACCATCAATAATGTCCAAACAAAGAAACAGCTAGCAGGACTTATAGGGTCACAGCTTGAAGCAGACTCCCTAGAACTCTACAACAAGCTGAATGATAATGAATACCTCAGCCAGTTTGGATTTGACCCTGTCCGTATCATGGCCATGATCATCCCAAACACCTACGAGTTCTATTGGAATAGTTCTGCCGATGAGTTTATGCAGCGAATGGCTGGGGAGTACAAACTTTTCTGGAACGATGAACGAATAGCAAAAGCAAAAGCCCTGAATTTGAGTCAGACTGAAGTAACCACACTGGCTTCTATCGTAGAAAAGGAAACCTTTCGGGTTGATGAAAAGAAACGAATTGCAGGCCTCTATTTGAACCGGGTGAGAAGAGGTATGAAACTGCAGGCGGATCCTACGGTGATCTTTGCGATTGGCGATTTCAGCATAAAGCGGGTCCTAAAAGAGCACTTAAAGGTTGACTCACCCTACAACACCTATAAATACGCTGGAATACCTCCTTCACCGATCTGTGTGCCTGAAATCAGCTCGATTGATGCCGTTCTGGACGCAGAGCGACATAACTATCTATTCATGTGTGCTAAAGAAGATTTTTCAGGTTATCACAATTTTGCTTCAAACCTCCGTGAACACAATAGAAATGCTCGCCGTTACCAAAAGGCGCTCAATCAGCGGCGAATTTATCGCTAGATCTCAATTCCCAGATCAGCATTCCAAATACGCTGAGGTATTCGAAGCTCACAAACCATAGTTGTTCATTTACGGGTTCAACCATATAGGCTGCGTAACTAAGGAATATCAAAAGACTCCAAAGCATCCAATACCTGAAGCGATTCAGAATTCCAAAGGCGATGATCGGCAGTATATACCATGGGTGAACTGTTGTAGCGAAGAGAAGTTGCAAACTCATTAATAAAGGAATCGCAAATAGGAGGCTTCGATTTCGCCATTTCCAGCTGAAGAATAAAATGCAGAGCGTGCTTAGAATAGATAAACTGGGGCCTATAACCTGAATCGGATTGTACCCGACCAGGAGTTGACCGATATGTGAACTGAAGTAATACAGACTGGCATTGAATTCGAATACTCTGAAGTAGAGATCGATCGAGCTGAAGAAGCCGTTCACACCCTGGGAGCTGTAAAAAGGAAGGAAAAGAAGGACTGAGCAAATAATGATCGTTAGCAGGAAAAGAAGCGATTTCCTCAGTTTTAGTTTAAGGATAATCAAGGGTAAGAGCAGGAGCGGGGTCAGCTTCACGAGAATTGCCCCAGTAAAGGCCAGAGCAGAGGACAATAGTTTTTCTTTCAGATGTAAATAGACAAAGAGCAACAGGAAGAAAACCAATGCCACTTCAAAATGCATGTTGCTGACTCCTTCGATCAATACCAGCGGATTCCAGAGGTAAAGCAGTGATAATCTTGAGTCCAGATCAAAGTGTTGCAACAGTCGAAGCAATAAAAAGAAACTACCCAGTTCAAATAGGACGAGGATCGATTTCATAACGATCATTGATGCAAAAAGATCATCAGGATAGAAGAAAGCTCCAGCGGCAAAGATGAATTGACATAAGGGTGGGTAAACACTGTAATAATCTGGTGAGTTAAGAGCTGAATACAGGCATTGGTCAATTCCTTCCAAAGATTTTCCCGAGGCCATCAACTCACCTGGCGTGAATTCGAAGGGGCTAATTCCCTGAGTAAAGATCAATCCATCCCAATGAAATCTGTAAAAGTCATCACTTAGCGTTGGAAAGAAAACAATTGCTGTAATTCTGATCAACGCAGCGAGCATCACTGAATTGATAATCTCTTTTCCACTGTATTTGAAGATCAGCAGATAAGCGGCAAACATCAAAGAATAGAGGAGCAGTAGGTTCCAAAAGTCGACTCTCTCAAAAAGCAGATTGAAGGCAACAAAGGCTAATACCAGAACCGCATGTGAAACTATTCCAATGAGGTTGTTCAATCGAGGCGGAATTTCGGAGAAACACTCCAGGCCTGAGCTCTGGCTCTGAATAAGATCTTCGTTTTGGCCCAGGTATCTTTGAATAGATCGGAATTTCGGTAGTTATTCAAGGCTTCAGAATCGAGCCAATGGCTGTAGGTAAAAAAGATATTCGGATCGTTTTCATCTCGCCAGAGTTGCAAGTGCTCGCAACCTTTAAATGCTCTGATATTCTCTTTCGAAGATTCAAAAACCTCCAGGAAACGCTCTGCATTTGCTTCGTCAAATTCCATTTTTACCAAACGATAGATCATATGAATTGAACGGTTACACTTGAATTCAATTCTAAGCCTAATAGTTGACTTGCATTTCCTGCATTCATGGATATCTGAAGTAATCCAGAACTTCCAAAAAGTGCAAGGCGTTCTCCTTCTACCACCTCGTCATAAGCCTTGCTGATGGTACTGATCTCATAATTAGGCATCCTAAACATGATCTGAAAAGGCCTGTTTTGTCCGATCTCTTCAAACATGTCTTTGCTGATGTTTGTGATCGCGTTGCCATAAGTGTCAACGTAGATCACCGTGCCTCGAATTACGGATTCATCAAGAACTGCTCTTGGACCTGTGCTTTGGTTTAGCGTGTTGACAGATTCACCTAAACTTTCGATCTTCTTTCCTCCTGCAAGATGTGCCGCAGCAGCCGCAAATACATCTCGTGTTGGGAATGTGCTGGTTGAGAGCTCTGAACTTTCTAGCCTCACCACTTTTTGAGGCGCAGCGTCAAGGAATAGAGAAAAGATACCATTATCGGCTCCAACAAAGAACTGATCGGCATATTGAACCGCGACATGTTTGATCTGGACGTTCTGATTTGGCCTGACACCTAGAATGTGGACAGTTCCTTTTGGGAAATCCTGAAACACATTCTTGATCACGAAAGCCGCTTGAGTGATGTCGAATCGATTGATATAATGGCTGATATCAACAATGTTCACATCTTTCAAATGCTTGTAGATCGTGCCCTTTATGGCACCGACATAATAATCTTTCAAACCTAGATCTGTTGTCAGTGTAATGATGGGCATAGGAACGCTCGAAATAGCTTAATTTGTGCTGGCAAAAGTAAGAATAAGACAGACTAAGTATAAGCCCTTTGCACGAACGTATCATTCAATTTGATAGTAGCAACCCCACAGAGTTGTTTGGTGTGAATCACGCCAACATCAAGCTACTTAAAAAGTACTTTCAGGATTTAAAGATCGTAGCTCGCGGTTCAGAGATCAAAGCCTATGGACCGGATGATAAATTAGATGAGTTTGAAGAAAAGCTCGCATTGTTGGTCGATTTCTACAATCACTACGGAAAACTCCTTGAAAGCGATATTGAACATTTATTGAAACCTGAAGTCAAAAATGTCGATAAAGGGCCGGAAAGAACCAATGGAAATGTCATCACCTTTGGGGTAAGCGGAGAGCCGATCAAAGCCAGAACACCTAATCAGCAGCGCCTGGTAAAATTGGTGGAAGAGAATGATATGGTCTTCGCTATAGGTCCTGCTGGAACTGGAAAGACCTATACTGCTGTTGCCTTGGCTGTGAAAGCATTGAAGGATAAAGAAGTAAAACGCATCATTCTTACGCGTCCAGCCGTTGAGGCAGGCGAGAATTTAGGATTTCTTCCAGGAGATCTAAAAGAAAAGCTTGACCCTTACTTGCAACCTCTATACGATGCACTTCGGGATATGATCCCTCCTCACAAGTTGGAGGCATACTTGGAGAAACACGTTATTCAAATCGCACCTTTAGCATTCATGCGCGGAAGAACTCTGGATCATGCTTTCGTGATTCTGGATGAAGCACAGAATACAACGCTTCCGCAGCTTAAGATGTTTTTAACACGTATGGGAGCTTCGGCGAAGTTTGTGATCACGGGTGACCTCACACAGGTCGATTTGCCCAAGAATCAGCCATCAGGCCTCATAAAAGGGAAAGATATATTGAGTAAAGTGAAGGGGATAGGCTTTG
>Ga0181591_10006624_pt1 | contig 10061 bp, 10 predicted proteins | sample 071ome_33_FD_133757 | JGI IMG/M metagenome (GOLD analysis project Ga0181591, IMG submission 133757) | Coastal salt marsh microbial communities from the Groves Creek Marsh, Skidaway Island, Georgia - 071412AT metaG (megahit assembly) | ecosystem: Environmental > Aquatic > Marine > Intertidal... | reverse complement strand
GATCGAACTCGACAATCTGATGCGTCAGGCTGTTGTGACCATGGTGTCTGCTGAAAACCGCAAGGAAAGCCGTGGCGCCCATGCGCGTGAAGACTTCACCGAACGTGATGATGAAGACTGGATGAAGCATACGCTGGCCTGGATCGACGACAGTGGCGAGGTTACCCTCGACTACCGCCCGGTCCATGACTACACGCTGACCGAAGATATCGACTACATCAAGCCGAAGGCCCGCGTCTATTAAGGCGGGGATAGAGCAGGAACAAAACGATGGCTGAGTTTACGCTACCCAAGAATTCCAAGGTCAAGAAGGGCAAGTCCTTCAAGGCACCCGAAGGGGCGACCAATACCCGCACGGTAAACGTCTATCGGTGGGACCCCGATGACGCTGAAAATCCGCGCATGGACAGCTATGAGGTCGACACCGACAATTGTGGTCCCATGGTTCTTGATGCTCTTATCAAGATCAAGAACGAGATGGACTCCACCCTGACCTTCCGTCGGTCTTGCCGTGAAGGTGTGTGTGGTTCCTGCGCCATGAATATTGGTGGCAAGAACGGCCTGGCCTGCACCACGGGCCTCGACGAGGTAAATGGTGACGTCAATGTAACGCCGCTGCCGCATCTCGAAGTGGTCAAGGACCTGGTGCCTGACCTGACAAATTTCTACGCGCAATATGCGTCTATCGAGCCGTGGTTGAAGACAAAGTCTGTCACGCCGCCGGATGCCGAACGCTTGCAGTCCCATGAAGACCGCACCAAGCTGGATGGCCTCTATGAGTGCATCCTTTGTGCGTGTTGCTCAACATCTTGTCCGTCTTACTGGTGGAATCAGGATCGTTACCTCGGCCCAGCTGTGTTGCTGCAGGCTTATCGTTGGCTGGCAGATAGCCGCGATGAATATACCGGTGAACGTCTTGATGAGCTGGAAGATCCCTTCCGTCTCTATCGTTGCCACACCATCATGAACTGTGCCCAGGCTTGCCCGAAGGGTTTGAACCCGGCCAAGGCGATTGCTGAAGTCAAGAAGATGATGGTCGAACGTCAGGGCTAAGCGTCTGAAAATACTTGAGAGTTCTGACTCTTTGAAAGCCCCGGTGTTGCGCCGGGGCTTTTTGTTTGTTGGTCTCCGCAAGGAAAATTCTGCGCTCCTCTTGTAATCCATTATATTTCGACTATATTCGAAATATGGAAAATAAAACTGCCGTTACTGCTCTCTCCGCCTTGGCCCATGAAAAGAGGCTGAATGTCTTTCGTCAATTGGTGCAGGCTGGCCCCGAAGGTCTGGCTGCCGGTGTGCTGGCTGAAACCCTGGCGACGCCGCCGCAGAGCCTGTCGTTCCACCTCAAGGAATTACTGCATGCAGGACTGGTGACACAACGAAGGGAAGGCCGCAGCATCTTCTATGCGCCGGACTTCAGCCAGATCGTCGGGCTGGTGAGCTTTTTGGGTGAAAATTGCTGCGGCGGTGCCTGTTCCGTATCCCCTCTAGTCCCCGGAATGAACCCCGAAGGAGAATGCCATGAAAACGCTGCATGTTAGCCTGTCTGTAAAGTCCATCCCTGACTCTGTCGTCTATTACGGCACGCTGTTTGGGCGTAAGCCCGACGTGCTAAAGCCGGAATTCGCCAAATGGTGGCTCGACGACCTAAGGTGAACTTCGCCCTCAATGCCAGTGCGGGTGAACCTGGGTTGAATCGTCTGGGCATAGAGGTGGAACACGAAGCAGACCTTGCGCCATACTATGAGCGAGCAAAAGAAGCTGGACTCTTTGCTGAAGAAGGCGACACCCAATGTTGCTATGCACAGTCCACCAAAGGCTGGGCGTCAGACCCGCAGGGTGTGTCGTGGGAGTTGTTCAAAACCAGTGAATATCTGCACGATACCCCTGATGAACCTGCCAAGGCGTGCCCCACGGCTTGCTGCGCCTGATCTTACAGCTTGCAAATCATGACAGGCGCCTCTAAGCCAATCGTCTGTCATGAACACATCTTCCGACCATAACGGGCCGCAATCGGCCTATCAGGCGGCGCTTGTTGCTGGCGACATCCAGGCCGACCCTGCTCAGGCCGAAGCTGTCGCTCTGCTGCAGGGCCTGCATAATGAGTTGGATGCCTATGACCCTAGCCAGCCTAGTGGGTTAGGCAGGTTGCTGCGCCGCAAAAAACCCGTCCGGCCCAAGGGGCTATACCTCTTTGGTGGGGTAGGGCGCGGCAAGTCCATGTTGATGGACATGTTCTACGACACAACGTCGTTTGGCCCGCGCCGACGGGTGCATTTTCATTCCTTTATGCTCGAAGTGCATGAAAGCAATCATGAATGGCGCAAGCTTTCGCCTGCAGAGCGGCGGGCAAGGGGCTTTGCGGGGGAAGACCCTATCCCACCGCTGGCGGCCCGTGTTGCGCAAGAGGCGATACTACTGTGCTTTGATGAGTTTCATGTCACCGACGTAGCTGATGCGATGATCTTGGGCCGTCTGTTCCAGGCGTTGTTCGACCATGGCGTCGTGATTGTGCTGACGTCGAACCGTGCGCCGGACGAGCTTTATATGGGTGGGCTAAACCGCGGGCTTTTCCTGCCATCGATTGAGATGCTGAAGCAGGAACTTGTTGTACGGCACCTGCAATCGCCGACGGACTATCGGTTGGAGCGTATCAAGGGTATGCCGGTCTACCATGTGCCGCTCGATGACCGATCCGCCCACGAACTGGATGACTCTTTCAGGGCGCTGACGGATCAGGACAAAGGTGAGCCTGAGACGATCCCAGTGCAACAAGGCCGTAGCCTGCAGGTCAGCGAAGCCGCCAAGGGTGTTGCACGCTTTGGTTTTAAAGAGCTTTGCGCCCGCCCGCTGGGGGCCGCTGACTATCTGGCGATTACCAAGCACTTCCACACGGTGGTGCTCTCCGACATTCCCCAGATGGGGCCGGACAAGCGCAATGAAGCCAAGCGGTTTGTCACGCTCATAGATGCGCTTTATGAAAACCGGACCAAGCTCGTGTGTTCTGCGGCGGCCGGGCCGGACGATCTGTACCCCGCCGGCGATGGCAGCTTTGAGTTTTCGCGCACGGCGTCGCGTCTTATTGAAATGCAAAGCCACGACTATTTTGAAGGCGCTGCCAACACGCTTGTGGACCCTGCATGAAGCGGCTGAAACAGCTGCTCCGGTCGTTGGCCGTTATTTTGGGTGGCGCCTGGCTGGTTAGTTGCGCGGGGCTTTGGGTATTCCAGGAAGACATCCTGTTTCCCGGGCGGTCTGTGCCGGTAGATGCCGTCTATCCGGGGCAGGTTGGAGCACGGGATGTCTGGGTCGACCGGCCCGATGGCGCGCGCCTGCATGTCCTGCGTATGCCCGCAGAGAATGCGAAGGGCACTGTGCTGTACTTCCATGGCAACGGAGCCTGGAACGCCTATGTGGGTAGTGTTGGCGCGCTGTTTGGCGACAAGGGCTACGATGTCTATTCACTCGACTATCGCGGCTACGGCAAAAGCCGGGGCGCGCGCAGCGAGGCAGCGATGCTCGCAGATGCTTTGGCCTATTACGATCAGATTATCGATGGTGAAGCAGCGCCAATTATCGTGGGGCGCTCACTGGGCACGAGCTTTGCCAGTTATGTGGCCGCCAACCGGCCTGTATCGAAACTGATTATGTTGGCCCCGCCTTCCTCTATCGCAGATGTTGCCCGCAGACGCTTCCCCGTTATTCCATCCGCTTTGTTACGCTTCCCCCTCAGCACAGATAGCTGGTTGGCAGAGGTGCATGCACCCATCACCATCATCCACGGCACGCAGGACAATGTGGTGCCCATCGAAAGCGGCAGATTGATGAAACCCTTGTTAAAGCCGGGCGACCGGTTTATCGAAGTGCAGGGCGGCGGGCACAATAACCTGCTGCGCCAAGGGGAAGTTATCACAGTGCTCACCGGGGAACTCGCAAACCCATGATCCAGTCTATCACCAGCTTTTTTGTCTCTCTGTTCAACAGGTGGATGCCAGACGCTTTTGTCGTCGCCGTCGTCCTGACCATTCTCACCTATGCCATGGCGTTGCTGTTCACCGGTAGCGGTGTAGGCGAAACCGCCATCATGTGGGGGGATTCGTTCTGGAACCTGCTGCGCTTCACCGGCCAGGTGGTGCTAACGCTGCTGTTTGGCCATGTCGTGGCGCACACACCGCCGGTGCATAAATCGCTGGGCAAGCTTGCGGGCCTGGTGAAGTCGGCCCCTATGGCCTACGGTTTTGCCTGCCTGATCACCGGTATCTGCGCGTTGTTCTCTTGGGGCCTCAGCCTCATCGTTGGCGGCATTATCGCGCGGGCGATTGGCGAATCCTGCAAGCGCAACAATATTGTCATCCATTATCCGCTTCTGGTGTCTGCCAGCTATTCCGGCTTTGCCATTTGGCATCTGGGCATCTCTGGAACGATCCCGCTGACGGTCGCCACCGAAGGTCATTTCCTGCAGGACGCCATGGGGCTGATCCCCTTCAGCGAGACGGTGTTTACGCCGTGGAGCCTGGGCATCGCCTTTGCCACATTGTTCACGCTGCCATTCGTGATGACGCGCCTGCGCCCGAAGGACGAAGAATGTGAGCCTGTTTCTGACGCGCTGATGGCCGAGACAGAAGCTGCCGATATTGATGCGATTGAAGACACGGAAATAGAGGCAACACCGGCCAGCCGGTTGGACCACTGGCGGCCATTGAATTTCATTCTGGTTGCCGCCGGTCTTTACTTCCTGTTTGTCCATTTCGATGGGCGCGGCAAGGGGCTGGACCTTGATATCCTGAATTTCGGGTTCTTCCTTTTGGGTATTGGCCTGTCCAATTCCCTCGCGCACTACATGGCGCTGGTCAACAATGCCGCGCGCATTGTTGGGCCCTACCTGCTGCAATACCCGTTCTATGCCGGTATTGCGGGCATCATGGCCCTGTCTGGCCTGGCGCAAATGCTGGTGGATGTCTTTGTCGCCTATGCGACAGCTGACACACTGCCCTTTGCAGCCTTTATCAGCGCTTCAATCCTCAACATCTTTATCCCCACTGGCGGTGGCCAATGGGCCGTGCAGGGGCCGATCATGATCGACGCTGCTAAGACATTGGAGGCCGACCTGCCGCTGGTGTCTATGGCCGTTGCACTGGGCGACCAGCTGACCAATCTGATCCAGCCGATTGTGATTGTACCGGTGCTGGCGATTGCCGGTCTGCATATCCGCCAAGTGATGGGTTATATGGTCATGGCGATGGCCTGGTGCGGGCTTGTTTTCCTGCTCGGGCTGGCTGTCATTATCTTCCTTTAGATCAGACTCTGCCGCGTCATTTGGTCGCCTGACAATTTCCGATGCGCCGCCCCTTGCAGCGGGGCGGGAATCGCGCTAAACCCCTGCGCAATTCGCATCTAATGCACCCCACCAACTAAGGGACGATCTACACATGGCTCGTAACAAAATTGCGCTTATCGGCGGTGGCCAGATTGGCGGCACGCTGGCTCATCTCGCCGGACTGAAAGAACTCGGCGACGTTGTTATTTTCGATATCGTTGAAGGCCTGCCACAAGGCAAGGCGCTGGACCTTTCGCAGTCCGGCCCAATCGACGATTTTGATTCTGCCATGAGCGGCACTCAGGATTATGCCGGCATTGAAGGCGCAGACGTTGTTATCGTCACCGCCGGTGTGCCCCGCAAGCCGGGCATGAGCCGCGACGACCTGTTGGGCATTAACCTGAAGGTCATGCGCTCTGTAGGTGAAGGTATTGCCCAATACGCCCCGGACGCTTTTGTTATCTGCATCACCAACCCGCTGGACGCCATGGTATGGGCACTGCGTGAAATTACCGGTCTGCCGCACAACAAGGTTGTTGGCATGGCTGGCGTGCTCGACTCTGCCCGCTTCCGTCACTTCCTCGCCGATGAATTCGACGTTTCCGTTGAAGATGTCACGGCCTTTGTGCTGGGTGGCCACGGCGACACCATGGTGCCGCTGACACGCTATTCCACCATTGGCGGCATTCCGTTGCCCGACCTGGTTGAAATGGGCTGGACGTCACAGGATAAGATCGACGCCATTGTGCAGCGTACCCGTGATGGCGGTGCAGAAGTTGTCAGCCTGCTCAAGACGGGCTCTGCCTTCTACGCACCGGCTGCTGCGGCCATCCAGATGGCAGACGCCTACCTCAAGGACAAGCGCCGCCTGCTGCCATGTGCAGCTCACCTGAGCGGCGAATATGGCATTGACGACCTGTATGTCGGTGTGCCGGTGATCATCGGCGCCAACGGCGTTGAGAAAGTTGTCGAGATCAACCTGCAGGGTGAAGAAAAAGAAGGCTTTGCCAGCTCGGTAGATGCTGTTCGCGGTCTTGTTGATGCCTGCAAGCAGGTCGATACATCCCTCGCCTAGTGCTGATGCGGTGAATGCCGGTTGCAGCTGCGCCGGATGGTGATATAAGCACCGGCACTCACCACGACAGTGGGCGAACTGGAAAACCCAGGAAGAGAGAACATCCATGAATATTCACGAATACCAGGCTAAAGCCCTGCTCGGTGAATATGGCGTCAACGTCCCTCGTGGCGGTGTTGCCTATACACCTGAAGAAGCAGTTGCACAGGCCGAAGAACTTGGCGGCCCGGTGTGGGTCGTCAAGGCGCAGATCCACGCCGGTGGTCGCGGTAAAGGCGGCGGCGTCAAGGTTGTCAAAAGCATCGACGAAGTTAAGGAAGTTGCTGGCCATCTGATCGGCATGAACCTGGTGACCCACCAGACCAGTGCTGAAGGTAAGGAAGTCAAGCGCGTCTATGTCGAAGAAGGCTGCGACATTGCCCGCGAATTTTACCTGTCCTTCCTGGTAGACCGTGCAACCTCTCGTGTTGCCATTATGGCCTCGACTGAAGGCGGTATGGACATTGAAGAAGTGGCAGAAGCCACGCCGGAAAAGATCCTGACGATCTTTATCGACCCGGCAACCGGCATCATGCCTTTCCATTGCCGTCAGCTCGCCTTTGCGCTGGGCCTGTCCGGCAAGCAGGTTGGTGCAGCCGGCAAGCTGTTCACCTCGCTGTATAACGCGTTCCTGTCTGCTGATGCTTCGCTGCTGGAAATCAACCCGCTGGTTGTCACTGGCTCCGACGACATCATCCCGCTCGACGCTAAGATGAGCTTCGATGACAACGCTCTGTTCCGTCACCAGAACATCGCTGACCTGCGTGACCCGGACGAAGAAGACCCCATGGAGCTGGAAGCTGCCAAGCACGAGCTGAACTACATCAAGCTCGACGGCAATATCGGCTGCATGGTCAACGGCGCTGGTCTTGCTATGGCAACCATGGACATCATCAAGCTCTATGGTGAAAACCCGGCCAACTTCCTCGACGTTGGTGGTGGCGCAACCAAGGAACGCGTAACCGAAGCGTTCAAGATCATCCTGTCAGACCCTAATGTTGAAGCCATCCTGGTGAACATCTTCGGTGGCATCATGCGCTGTGACATCATTGCTGAAGGCATTGTCTCCGCTGCTCGTGAAGTCAGCCTCGATGTGCCGCTGGTTGTTCGTTTGGCTGGTACCAATGTTGATCTGGGTAAACAGATCCTGGCCGATAGCGGCTTGCCCATCACGTCTGCAGATGATCTGGCTGATGCAGCTGACAAAGTTGCCAAAGCTGTGAAGGAGGCCCAATAAATGGCTATTCTCGTTGATAGTAATACCAAAGTCATCTGTCAGGGTTTCACTGGCTCGCAGGGTACGTTCCACTCTGAACAGGCAATTGCGTATGGCACCAAGATGGTTGGTGGCGTCACCCCCGGTAAGGGCGGCCAGACGCATCTCGACCTGCCGATTTTCGACACGGTTGCCGACGCCGTAGAACAGACGGGCGCTGATGCCTCCGTTATCTACGTGCCGCCACCCTTTGCGGCTGATGCTATTCTGGAAGCCATCGACGCTGAAGTGCGCCTGGCTGTCTGCATCACCGAAGGCATTCCCGTTCTCGACATGGTTCGCGTCAAGCGCGTCCTGCAGAACTCGGGCACGCGCCTTATCGGCCCGAACTGCCCCGGCATCATCACGCCGGACCAGTGCAAGATCGGCATTATGCCGGGTCACATTCACATGCCTGGTTCCGTGGGTGTTGTTTCCCGCTCTGGTACGCTGACCTATGAAGCCGTGGCACAGACCACCGCTGTTGGCCTTGGCCAGACGACCTGCGTTGGCATTGGTGGTGACCCGGTTAACGGCACCAACTTTATCGACGTGCTCGAAGGCTTCCTGGCTGACGATGACACCGAATCCATCATCATGATCGGTGAAATCGGTGGCTCCGCTGAAGAAGAAGCAGCTGAGTTCCTTAAGCAGAACAAGGTCAAGAAGCCGGTTGTTGGTTTCATCGCTGGCCTGACAGCCCCGGCTGGTCGCACGATGGGCCATGCTGGCGCTATTGTGTCCGGCGGTAAGGGTGGCGCTGAAGACAAGATTGAAGCCATGAAGTCTGCCGGCATCGCCGTTGCAGATTCGCCTGCTTCACTCGGGACTACGCTGGTTGACCTGCTGAAGGGCTAAGTCCCAAGGCACTACATCGAAATTTCAGGGTTAGTCACCCCGGTGGTGGCTGGCCCTTTTCTTTTACTCCTTAATATACATACTGTTCTGTATGTATTGTTCGGTTCTGGTATCAATAGGATGGCGACTCGCATAGGATAGAAGAACTTCTGGGGAGGAGTGGCTATTCGGCGCCGAGCCTATGGGGACTCGGCATTAATGTGATGTGGCAGGTCCGCAGATGAACGAAGAAAACCTCGACCTCTCCTTGCTCAACGGCACCAATGTACCGTTTCTCGAGCAGATGTATGACCGCTTCCTGGCGGACCCCAATTCCGTAGAGCCGACCTGGCAGCGTTGGTTCCAGCGGCTGGGTGACGGTGTCAGCGCCACCTCTGGTGGGGCGGATGACCGCGGGCCAAGCTGGGCGCGTTCGGATTGGCCTCTTTTTGAAAATCCCTATGACGACACACCGGTTGCTGAAGCAGAAGATGACGCTGCTTCAGAAGCGCCTGCTTCTGCTATGCCAGACGCGGCCAGCGTACGGGCTGCGACCCTGGATTCCATCCGGGCGCTGATGATGATCCGCGCCTATCGCGTGCGCGGCCATCTCCATGGCCGGCTCGACCCGCTTGGGTTGGAAGACCGCCCGGAACACCCGGAGTTGGCCCCGTCGAATTATGGGTTCACGGATGCTGACCTCGACAAGCCCATCTTCATCGACAATGTGCTGGGGCTGGAGACAGCAACGCTGCGCGAGATCATCGCCATTCTCGACCGCACCTATTGTTCCACCATTGGCGTGGAATTCATGCTTATCTCGGAGCCGGAAGAAACAGGCTGGATTCAGGAACGCATCGAAGGTCGCGAGAAGGAAATCACCTTCACCGATATGGGTAAGAACGCGATCCTTCAAAAAACCATCGAGGCAGAAGCCTTCGAGCAGTTTCTCAATACCAAATATACTGGCACCAAGCGTTTTGGCCTGGACGGGGCAGAGGCGATCGTTCCCGCGCTGGAAGCCATCATCAAGCGCGGCGGTGCGCTGGGCCTGAAAGAGCTGGTCATCGGTATGCCGCATCGCGGACGCCTTAATGTGCTGGCCAATGTGATGCAAAAACCCATGCAGGCGATCTTCAATGAATTTGAAGGGGGCGCCAGCCACCCGGAGGAAGTCGGTGGGTCTGGTGATGTGAAGTATCACCTGGGCACATCAGCGGATCGCGAATTTGACGGCAACAATGTGCATCTGTCGCTGACCGCCAACCCGTCACATCTTGAGGCGGTGGACCCTGTGGTGCTTGGCAAAGTGCGCGCCAAGCAGGACCAGCTGAATGACACAGACCGCACACAGGTAATGGGCCTGTTGCTGCATGGTGATGCGGCCTTTGCCGGTCAGGGCATTGTTGCGGAGTGCTTTGGCCTGTCGCAACTCAAGGGCTACCGCACAGGCGGTACCGTCCATGTGATTGTGAATAACCAGATCGGCTTTACCACCAAGCCTGTTTACGCCCGTTCCTCACCCTACCCGTCAGATT
>Ga0181591_10006619_pt1 | contig 10065 bp, 15 predicted proteins | sample 071ome_33_FD_133757 | JGI IMG/M metagenome (GOLD analysis project Ga0181591, IMG submission 133757) | Coastal salt marsh microbial communities from the Groves Creek Marsh, Skidaway Island, Georgia - 071412AT metaG (megahit assembly) | ecosystem: Environmental > Aquatic > Marine > Intertidal... | reverse complement strand
CCTGAAGCAGAGGAAGTCATTAGTTACTGCGCCAGGGTGAGCAATCCTCAAAACCAATCCAACACTAACACTGCACCAAAGCTGCTCAAATACTGCATTAACAACCGACACTGGTCCATCTTTGAGATGGCTAACATGTGCGTAGAAATTAATACAACACGTGCAATTTCTGCACAGATCCTGAGGCATCGTTCCTTTTCTTTCCAGGAATTCTCGTCTCGCTACCAGGACGTCGGAATTCTTGGCAGTTCTGTTGTGCCGCATCTACGCAGGCAGGACATTAAAAACAGACAGAACAGCGTTGATGATTTTGATACAGAGTCTCTACAGAAATACTACAGAAGAATTGGTACACTCTTTGAAGAAGCTGAGCATTTGTACAAAGAGATGATTAGCGAAGGTGTTGCTAAAGAATGCGCACGTAACATTCTTCCTCTGTCTACCCCTACTCGTATTTATATGCAAGGAACAATTAGGTCTTGGATTACTTATATTGCCTTACGGGAAAAGAACGGTACGCAAGCTGAACACAAAGCAGTTGCTAAAGACATTAAAACAATCTTTTGTGGTCAGCTCCCAACAATCTCTGAAGCGCTCGGCGGTGAGGCCCCCTGGGAAATCTAAGCTGACATCAGCAGCTAGTTTCCCCAATGGACGACGACACGCTCAAGGACGTAGCACTGCAGCATTGGCTTGCCCTGGTCTACGGCGGGCTCGATGGCCGCGAATACTGCGAATCCATGCGCGTCATCCGCAGAGCGCTGGAACACGTTCCTGAAAGCATAAAGTTTAAGTCGGCAACGGCCAATTAAGTTGACGCATTAAAAACATGTGCTACAGTTACATTGCCCGATCGGCTCCAGTGGCCACTGGATGTGCAGCTATCCTCGTCAATGGCTGCACTTACAAGGGGGATTACCGTTGAGTTGAAGCAACGGTAAAGTCAACATAAAGTTAGTGGGACAACCGGCCGACCAGTTGTTAAACTCCGTACATTCGGAATCCCACTCACTTCTATTCAATGGCCTCTGACAATAAGCTGACCGGAAGCAATCTCTCTTTGTTTTCTGACTTCCCTTTCATCAAGAACCTAGAGGATAACTGGGAAGTCATCCGTGAAGAACTGGACAACCTTCTCTACAACGAGGTTGAATCCAACAAAAGCTACTTCACTCCCTGGCATGAAACAGATATCTATGAAGGTGGCTGGGATGTCTACGGTCTCTATGCCTCTGGTGACAAACTAGAAAGCAACTGCAAGCTCTGTCCAAAAACAACTGAGATCATTGAAAAGATCCCAGGTGTTGTTACCGCAGGATTCTCAGCGCTTGCTCCAGAAGCTCACATCAAACCCCATGTCGGCTACACCAAAGACGTTGTCCGCTGTCACCTTGGCTTGATCAGCCCAGCAAAACCTCCTTCTTATGAAAAGACTGGCAACTACTGGCTGCGTAAAGATATTCAAATAGAAACACTCGTCCCTGTATGCGGACTGCGCCTCGATGGCTTTGGTATCTTGGAGTGGACTCCAGGTCGCGCTTTCCTCTTTGATGACACTGTCGAACACGAGGCTTGGAATTTCGGTAACCGCACGCGCTTCATCCTCCTGCTAGACATCCTCCGCTCTGCTTACCCCAGGCTGTTGGATAGTTGAGGGTGGGACTGCACCGGGTACCTCGGCACAGTCCGTCAGTTACCAGCTCAGGGAAACCGTAAAAACCTGTGCTCCCTCTTCCACGTGGGGCTGTCACGGTTCTTCTTCGCCCCATTGGTATAATAGTACCAATGTGCTTCTTTTTAATTCGACGTGGTCGCCCTAACCAAACCAAAACTGATAGGATGTGTATCCAGTGATTCCGGCAGCCTCTCTGTGTTGGATCCTGCTCATCTCCAGGTGTCTGAAGCAGGTTCAGTCCGTTTGCCTAAATGGAATCTCTTTACTTCGTTTGAAACCGAAGTCGGAGACGGTGAATTCACTGTCTACGAACAACGGGATTACAAAGGAAGACTCCGACGTGTTGTCATTGAACTGGAATGAACTACATCAATCCTGAAAAAGATCCGAACATCTGGTTGGAAGCAGTCTTGCTTGACCTTATTGTTCAAGATACTGATGAGTCAAAAGCGCTCCTCATTGATGGCATCCGCGTGCTCAGTCGTTGGATTGAGCCTGGCCTAGTAGAGCAGCTATTTCCTCATTGGATAGAGCGCTATAACGAGCTTTTAGCTGAAGAGAAAAACAAGACCAATAATTCTCTCCAGCAGTATTCAAAAGCAGATTGTCCGGTAGCTTAGGACTAATCTCAAATAATTCCCTGATTGGATCATCGCTGTAAGGCGGTCGATACCATAAGAATTCTTTGCGCTCTTCATCAACCATCCACTCAGGGTGGTAACGATGCCATCTGCTCCAGGCGTGGAATTGTCTGTCAGGATCTCCTGATGTGCAGTCAAGGACAATTCCATCTCCTGGTTCTATCCTCCAGCGCAACCTAAGAACTTCCTCAAAGCCACGGCGGATTGTTTTTATTCCGCTGCGGCCAACGATCTGTTTCCTTAACGATCGTGTTCTTTTGTTGTGTCTATTTCGATACCAGTCATTCAGTTGTCTGGTTGATTTGCCAATCACAAAACCAACATTCCAAACACAGTAACCGTTCTCGTCCTTGTATACAGGCTCCAGAAAAACTTTACATCGTTGGCCTTCCACACGGAATGTAGAGCTTGTAAACTTGCGGCAAACTCGGTAACTCATTTTGGAAGAACTCCTCAGATTGATTCAATCAGATCCTGAGCTATGGGAAATCATAGAGCAATTAAAGCACCAAGACGAAGATCTACCCGACTTCCTCCTTAGCGTTGCTCAGATGCTTTCGATCGAATTTGAAGAGATGCACCGCACTGATCTCAGTGACAAACTCTCTGCACTGTTCGGTGGTCTGCCAGAGAAAGCATTTATCATGGTGCCTCTGTTCCTTCACATTGCACTTGACATCTTCTTGATGCGTGCAATTCCTGATGCAAAAGCTATTCGGGATTGAGCCATGCAAGTTGGATATGTTTTATGTTCGCCAGACTTTTTGAAAGTTCTTTGCTTATCAAAAGGCCATGAAGGCGTAGAGATGGTTGAGATTGAAAGCACTAAAGATATCAACCGTTCTATCTGTTTGTCGGATCTAACAGAAGTTAAAAATGTTTACGAAAGACTTCGTGAAAAAAATCTCATTGGCTCCCTACAAATTGTTAACGTAGCTAAGCTCTACAAAAAGCTCTACTGAGCGGTATTGCAATGAGTCCACTACGAGTAGTGCTGGACGTGGAAACCAACGGTTTGCTCCATGAGTTGGACCGTATCCACTGCCTTGTCCTGCGTGACATCGACACAGGAGAGGTCTACAGCTGCGCTGATCAACCTGGCTATCTGCCTGTCTCCAGGGGACTACAGTGGCTCTCGAAGGCCACGCAGATCGTCGGTCACAACATCATTTCTTTTGATTTCAGGGCTATCCAACGCGTATATCCCTCCTTCAAAATTAGGGAAAACTGCGACATCTATGACACCCTGGTCGTCAGTCGTGTCCTCTGGCCTGAGCTTGAGCCTGTTGATCGCCAAAGGTTTGCTCACATCGAACCTAAGTACATTGGCCGTCACTCCCTTGCTGCTTGGGGTGAGAGACTCGGTGTAGCAAAGATTAAGTTCGGTAAAGATGGAAAGAAAGATCCTGATGTCGATAACGTCTGGGATGTGTGGAGTGAATCCATGCAAACCTACTGCGAAGGTGACACCCTTGTCTCCCTAAAGCTTTACGAATACTTCCAGTCCCAGCCACTGGATCCTCGCTGCCAGGAACTGGAACATGAATTTGCCAAGGTCATGGCCAGGCAGGAGCAGTTTGGTTTTCCGTTTGATGAGAAGAAAGCGTTTGCTCTGGTCAATGAGCTGAAAGTTAAGCGTGATGAAATCAATGACAAATTGCAAGAAGTATTCCCTCCGCTCAGGACTGAGCGCTGGTCAACCAAGACAGGTAATCGTTTAAAGGATCATGTTGAAGTCTTTAATCCAGCGTCAAGGCACCAGACATCAACACGGCTAAGCAGGAAGTATCCAGAGATTGTGTTCGGTGTGACGGAGAAAGGATCTCCGAAAGTAGACGATGATGTGCTGGAAGTTCTCGGTGAGAAATATCCAGAGGCTAAGTTGCTTGCTGAATATCAGATGCTGAACAAACGCTTAGGTCAGATCGCTGAAGGTAAAGAAGCATGGTTAAAGCATAGTCAAAAGTATAAAGATGGGAGAATACATGGAAGCGTAAAAACTAATGCCTGTGTCAGCGGTAGATGTAGTCACGTTTCTCCAAATATGGCCCAAGTCCCCAGTGTTGGCCACGCTTATGGAGCTGAGTGTCGTGCTTTGTTTTATGCTCCTGATGGTTGGACTCTGGTTGGTGCTGATGCTTCTGGACTCGAACTGAGAGCGCTTGGTGCTTGGCTTGCTCATTTCGATGGCGGTGAGTATGCCAAGCTAGTTAGTACTGAAGGTTTTGATATTCACACGTACAACGCTAAACTTTTCGGCATCTATGATGGCAACGGAGATATAACAAAAGCAACAAGAGATTTAAGTAAGCGTTTAATTTATTGCATCCTATACGGAGGTGGTTCAAAGAAAACAGGATCGATTGTTTCCCCTAACTCAAGTGAGACAAAACAGTATGAGGTGGGCAAAGCAACTATCGATACGTTTTATAGGAATCTTCCTGCTATTAAAAAGCTTAAGGATAAGATCGAGGAGCGCATTGATGCTCGCGGTTACCTTGTTGGCATTGACGGCAGACGGCTACAGATTCGCTCTAAGCACTCGGCGCTTAACCAGCTCCTCCAGTCGACGGGTGCAATCTCAGTAAAGAAAGCAACAGTTATTCTCTACCAGGACTTGAATGAGTCTGGCCTTAAGTGGGGAGAAGATTATGCTTTTGTCGCACACATTCATGATGAGGTGCAAGCAATGGTGCGTCCTAAGTATACAGAATTGTACAAGAAGTTGGCTATTGATTCTTTCCGTAAATCAGGTGAATACTTCCAGTTGCTTTGTCCTTTTACTGGTGAAGCTAGGGAAGGGAAGAACTGGATGGAGACTCACTAATTTATTTCTTTTTCCCACCATTCTTTGCTTTCTTAGCTGTAGCATTACCTACCGTTTGCTTAGCATTCGCAGACTTGCTTTTTTTGTTCTTAGGCTTGGACACTTTAAGACAATCTTCGTATTTACATTCTAGCTAACCTAGTACACTACATTCGTTCATCACCAGGTCATGGAACCACAGCGCATTAAGAAGATTAAAGAGTCGCTTTACGACATGAGTCTCGATGAACTCCAGGACATGTCAGATGATCTCAACAGTCTTATCTCAGTCTTGATCACCAGGCAAGTCGCTGTTGAGGATGAAATCCTTGAAAGGCTGGAAACTGCTTTTGGTAAATGACACCTCAAGAAGAAAAGTGGCATGTCCGCTTTATTCGTTTGGCGGAAGAAGTTGCAACTTGGAGTGTTGATCCATCAACAAAAGTAGGATGTGTCCTTGTTAAAAACAAGCGTGTCATCTCTACCGGTTACAACGGCTTCCCTAAAAACATCAGTGACAATCTTGAGCGGCTAATGGACCGCGAACAAAAGTATGAAATCACTGTTCATGCTGAAGCTAACGCCATCACGACTGCTGCTTTACACGGTGTCAGCACTGAAGGATGTAGCGCTTATGTTAGCTTCTCTCCATGCTCTCGCTGTGCTTCTTTACTTATCAACGCTGGGATTACTTCCGTCTTTGTCTCAGGCGGTAGTCAAATCCCAGAGCGTTGGTTAAAAAACTTTATCCTCGCCAGCAAACTGCTAGCAGAAGCTGGTGTGGACTATAAAATCATTGACGCCTCCTGGTCCTAAAATGAACCTCATCATTGCCTCCGCTACTTACGGCGGAGAAATCTTCACAGAAAACGGCTTGCGTTTCATGCAGCTCAACATCCCCTCAAGCGGGAAGAATGCTGCGGTTCCTCTGCTGATCGTTCCCAACAAAGCTGCAGGTGAAACGTTTGATGCGTTTGCGCCAGGGTGCAACCTCTTGGTCAGTGGTCGTCTTTACCCAAATCGGAACGACTACAAAATGTATGTCGTACCAAACCAACCCCTTCAAGTTGTTCCGAAGGAGGTATCCCTGAATCAGGTAAACCTTGCAGGCGGTGTTGGTTACATTGCAGAACAGAAACTGGAAGAATTGTTTACGTTTTCTCTGATGTGCAAAGCCCCTTCCCAGGTGCTGCTTAATCACTCCTGGCAGGACAGCATGGGGTTCCGCGTTGAAAGCTGGGGAGACGATGCCAAACGTCTGACAACCCTGCTCTACGTCGGACGCCAGATGGCCCTGGCTGGTACGCTGCGTTACAACACCTGGCAGACTCAAGATGGTTCCCATCGCGCTACTTACCAAGTAAGGGTGCGGGCATCACAGTACTCGCTCTTTGGCAAGAACCAACCCAAAGAACAGGTTCCGCAACAAACGGGTTCGCTCCAAGGCTTACCAGTACAGCAGGGTTCTCCCGTCAAAACGGTTGTGGCTTCTGCCCCTTGCTCGTTCGAGGAGCCAAATGACCCTCCCTTCTGAGCATAAGATAAACTAATTAATAGGGGTAGAACAAAGGGTTCTACTCGACTACGCTTGTAAAGGTGGAGCCAAGGCTGCGGGCACTCCGACCGTAGCCTTTTCATCCTTGGGTCGGTTCCAGCGATGGCTTTAAACCGTTTGCTGTTCGGGTTCGACTCCCGTTCCAAGGGCAACACAAACAACCTCCAAACAAATGTCTGTTCTTGATCGTTACCTCAACACTGAAAAGTATCAAGGTGAAATGCGTGATCTGGTCAACGCACAAATCCTTAATGACAAAACGCAATGCGGCCTATTTTTGAAAGACACTGCTCTTGCTCGTATCGGCTGGACTGGAAATGTAAAGCAATTTCCTAAAGCAGAAGAATACGTTCACACCTACAACAACGGTGACAAGAACGAAGGTATCTTCTTCAAGACTCCTCGCATGGTGATCCTCCACTGTGGATTCCGCAAGGACGTCACCTTCATTGAAAACTCTGACAAAGGTGGAATCGAAGGTCTTTACCCCAGGGATTCTTTCCTTTATGACGATTGGGAAGCTGCTAACCCCAACAAGCCCAATCCCTACAAGCGTCGCCGTCTCATTCTCATGTTCCTCGTTGATGAGGATGGCGTTGCTGTGCACAAAAAGCCTCTGATCCTTTCGATCCACGGTGGTGCTTCTAACCTGTTCTGTGATGCTTACTCAACTTTTGTTGAGCAACTTGAATCTGCATTCGCAGATCGCATGGGCCTGAAGTCTGCTGCTGGTTTCGATCCCAAGCAAACGGCTGCTGCTATCTTTACTCCTACCTTTGGCTCACAGCTTTACGGTGGTGACAAAGCCAAATCCTGGATTGCTTATCCAGAGAAGTGGGTGACTCCAACTGTAGATAAAATTGAAGACTTCTTCCCTAAGAAAGAAGAGGACATCGATTTCATCGAGAACGTCTGGGAGACCTGCCCGCCTGAGGTCTACGCTGCTTCCTTCTTTAAGCAGTGCGAAAAGGAGATTGGCTACCACGCCATCAAGCCGGGACTTGATTTCACTTTGCCTCCAGTGGAATCCACTCGTAGCTCCCGTGTGCTCCTCGGTGATCGCAACGAAGACACCGGAGAAATCAATTTCTGATCTTCTAGCCGCTTTAAACTACGGCCGGTCCTTCGGGTCCGGCTTTTTTGTGTGATCAGCATGGCAAGTAAAAAATCAGAAATCTTAAAGAAACTTAAGAAGTTCGGATGGGTTCTTCACAAAAATGGAACAAACCATTTCATCTATGCCAAAGATTCAAAACTCATTGTTGTACCAAAAGGGAGGAAAATTTACACAAGAAGCTACAAACAGATCCTTCTGCAAATAGAAGGAAGAGCTTGCGGCAAACAAGATGTACAGCTCAGTCTTGATATTTAGAACGGATTACGTTCTGCTCCAGGGTGCCAAGCCTCTTAACCAGCCCACGGATCATTGCTTGGCGCAGCACTGCAAGGTGCAACAACTTCAATGCTCCTTGTTTTAATTGCTCTATATCTGTTACCGCTTCAATTTCTTTTGTAAGTTTCGCTGTTAGAAACTCATCTTCCAATGTCGACGCAAAATCACTTGGGTCGAATGGAACTTCAATCAGCTCGAACTCAGCCATTAATTCTGAGCATAATGTTCATTATAGCTCTTTAAAAATTTACACACACTGGCTCAATTACTAAAAGAAAATGAACACCGCTCTTACAAAGGTATCAACCAACTCCAAAACCGGTCCCATTGCTGTCAGCACAACCTCAAGGCTTAGCTGTGCTCCAGGGTGTCCGCTTGCTGGTAAAGATGGCTGCTATGCAGAAGCCGGCTATCACACCAGAATTCACTGGGACGCTGTAACCAGAGGGGATCGTGGGCTTTCTGCTGTCGAATTCATTGACAAAGTTCGGCAGCTGCCTCGCTCTTCTAAATTCCGTCACAACGTTGCAGGCGATCTGTGGCCTGGCATCAAGCCAAACCTGATTGATGGTGTACGTCTATCGTTACTCGCAGATGCGGCCAAGCACCTCATTGCCTGGACTTACACGCATCATGAAAAAAATCTGCAGAACCTAGCGGCAATCAGAGCTGCAATCCGTAAAAATTTCACCGTTAACCTCTCAACCGAATCCAAAGATGAGGCAGCAACCTTTGCCAAACGAGGTTACCCCGTAACATGTGTTGTTCCAGCTGGCCTACCTAAAGCCTTTAAGCACAAAGAAGTTATGTTCAGGCAATGTCCTGCAACATTCCTAGGTTCAACCATCACCTGTGCAACATGTGGTGGCGCCAGCTCCAGGCCGCTCTGTGCTCAGGCCGATAGGAACTTCGTCGTTACCTTCCCCGCTCACGGCAACCGCGCTGCTGCTGCAGAAACACACTGCAGTTGACTCCACAGGGAGAAAACCTAGACTGGCGCTGCATTCTCGCCCTGTTCTAGGATGGCTACTAAGAAGTCTCTGAGCGGTTCCCCTCACAAAGACGGAGTACCCAAGCGCACCTCGATTGGTCAGGGCCGCCGCAAGCGTGGCTCTTACAAAACTCGGGGAGAAAAACCCTATCGCGGTCAGGGCAAGTGACCCCTGGTCCTGAGCATGACTTAAAAAGGCTCGCACACACCTCTTCCACCATGGCAACAACCACAACTACGCTGGCGGATACACAGCTACTTATCTACACCCGTACCAGGATCGTAAGTACGCTGGCCAAAAGCAATCCTAAGCTTTATGGAAGCATCGAACCACGAGACATTCTTTCAGTCTCACTTTCAGGAAATACAGTACAGTGTACTCTCGCAGATGGAGAAGTCACACTTGATCGCTCAGCTGTTATTGCCAACTTCTGGGAGCATCGAACCAGGACTCCATCCTTCTTTGACTACAAGATTTGGCGCCAGGTAGACAACCCTGATCGGAACCCTGGCGTTGCAGTCGGTGCTATTGACTACTCAATCCTTCCAAACAAGATAGCTGTTGACGCGCACGGCGTTCGCAAAATCTATTTTGTTAGTGAGAATGAGAACAAATGTACTTGTAAGTCGTGGCAGCAGCTGAACGACAACAAGATCAAATTTGAAAAGGAATTTAAAGAGCATGGCGCAGGTGGTTTTGAGGTCACCTGCAAACACCTCAAGTGGTCTCAAGCCAACACCAGGCTGCAAGCGCTCAGGTTTTTAACTAAAGCTTCCTTTGTTGGGCACAATCCTAAGATCTGTGTTTACACTTTTGATCACAAACGTGGCTTGCTTCTCTATCGCATTACATATGACGGTGTAAAAGCGAACGGTCAATGGTTCCCTGTTGATGGCTGGAAAGAAAAACCTGTCTATGGCAAAGGAGGTATCCCGACAGGTGAATGTTGGGATACCCTTTTTTCTGCTTTGAGCCAGGCTGAACCTTTTACCATCTCTCGTTT
>Ga0181591_10006614_pt1 | contig 10066 bp, 17 predicted proteins | sample 071ome_33_FD_133757 | JGI IMG/M metagenome (GOLD analysis project Ga0181591, IMG submission 133757) | Coastal salt marsh microbial communities from the Groves Creek Marsh, Skidaway Island, Georgia - 071412AT metaG (megahit assembly) | ecosystem: Environmental > Aquatic > Marine > Intertidal... | reverse complement strand
TTTAGCGCATCCTTGACATCAGAGGCGATCTTTTCGATCACCTCTTTGTCCATAGTAGCCTTACCAGCAGTAGCCCGCTGAAGGTATCCTTGTACCGCGAGTTCTGCGTGGTGTTTGTACTCCATTATTCATCCACCTCTACAAAGTCGTTATCAATGATATCTTTAACGACTGCTGCATCAGCATCAGAAATACCAGAGCCATTGCGCTCATTGTGCATGTCAATGATCTTGCCATTGCTGTACTCAATAAGCTCAATAAAGTTTGCCAGTGTCTCATTGTCCGTTGGCTCAATGTCCACACGCTCACCTACAGAGGCTTCTACTTTACCCCAAGAAGGGCCACCTGGTACGGTTGCATCAATACCCTTCACGTTAATGAAGGACATGATAGGTAGCAGGTTCTTACGCTGTAAAACACCTAGTGCACCATCAATACTTTTAATTGAAGGTGTGTTCTTGATGTCCCACACAAAAGGGATGTCAACATCAGTTGACACTTCCTTACCGTTGGAATCAATAGGGTTTTCTAGGGTAACTGTACCATAGAATACCTTAACGCGCTTAACGTCCTTGAGCTTCTGAGGCAAAGACTGGAAGTCTTCAATATACCCAGACGGACGCCCAAGGTTGAAACCACCCAAGTTGTCCTGCAAGTCCTTCTTGAGATCGTTAGCCATGACGGTCTTTTCCATCTCATTAGTATCTGCATTCCAGCGTTGGAAGCGATAACGCATAGCAAAGATACGAATCTTAGCAGATGGTGCATAGATAGTATCGTCACCAACGTCTAACTTTAGAGAGCCTACAGGGACAGTATCAACTGTCATTGTCTTGCCATTGAATTCCATCTCACCTTTTACAGCCTGAGATACAATGTTAAGACGAGCAATCGAGGGTGTCGCTTGTGCGCTGGGTGCAGATGATACGCCCATTAGCTCAGCAAGAGATTGTCCACGATCCTGTGCTACTGTTAGTTCGTTACTCATTTTCTATTACCTTTCAATAGAGTCAAAAAGAGAGCTTAGTTATACATCAAACATCAACTGTGTCAAGCCAGTTTGGTCCTATTTTTGCTTCTAAAAGCAGTGGTACATTCATTTGTACTCCATACACATTAGCAACCAAATCAGCTAGTCCATTATTCATGTCATTCACCATGTCAATCACTTCCTGTTCCTCATCCGGGTGGATATCAATCACCATAGAATCGTGAACTGTGTTGACCAAGCATGACTGCAATGGCTGTAGACGTTTATGCATTTCATTTAGCACAACAGGGACAACATCACCTGTAGCAAAACCTTGAACTGGGTAGTTCTTGATCTTGGTGAAGTTGGTGACACTGCCATTGCTGCGCCGTGTTACATCAGGGAAGGCGTACTGCCGCCCAGATATATTCGTTATTTTATTAAACCGTATAGCTTCATCAGCTAATTTCTTATGCCAAGCAGCTACACCTTTGTACTTCTCAGTGAAGTGTTCGTAGTAAGCTTGTTCTGCTTTACTTCTGCCATAACCTGTAGCACCAAAGAGCGGAGCAAAGGTGTGTTCTTTAGCTTCTTGCCTTGACGTTGGTTGACCCGCATCAGAGATAACTTGTGCTGTATAGCTGTGCACATCAAAGCCTGTTGCGATTTCATCCATTGCTGTTTCGTCTTGTGCAAGGAATGCTGCCGTGCGAAATTCCAATTGGGCAAAGTCGGCCTCCATAATTTTGCCACCGTCCCAGCGCGATACAAACACCCGCTTAACAGGGAATGTACCACCGCGTGGCATGTTTTGCATGTTAGGGTTACGTCCACTGAATCGTCCAGTAGATGTAATACTCTGGGTTAGTTCCACGTGTAAGAATCCATCAGGCTTTGTGTGATCTGAGATGCCGCCTACAAAAGTAGATAAGTAGTTACTAACAGCAGAGAGGCGTTTGAGATCGCCAAGAAAAGATGCAGCATCATCCATGTTATTGTTACGAGCAGTAGCCATAAGGACATCCAAGTTATCCTTACCTGTACTAAACCCATTCGCACTAACCCACTTCTTGCTAGGAGCTTGAAAGCGTAGACCAGCAACCTGCTGGGTTTGGGATAATTGGAACCCTCTTGCCTCACAGTCCTTACATTTGTTTGGTCTGGCATACTTTGTTCCATCCTTCTTTACTTTATACGTTTTCCCCGTACCTTTACACATAGGACAGGTAAACGCTTTTGTGCGGTAGATCGTTTCACTATTCGCTTTGACTGCTTCTTTGTATTCTTGAACAGTTGATGTATAGTCAAATAGCGCTTTCCACTCCCCCTTATTCTTAATGCGTTTAGAGAAGATGACTTGTGACATCTGCTCAGGCGAATTAAGGTTGATAGGGGTGTCCCCCATAAGTTGCCTGACTTGCGTTTGCAGACGTGCTTCGATTTCTGCTTTTTCTTTCTCAAAGTCATTCTTTACTCGCTCCAATTCTTTAAAATCAACTTTGACCCCTGACATTCGCATTCTTGTGAGGGTTTGACAGGTTTTGAAGGTAACATCTCTAACGGTATGAAGGGACTTTGACTCTGGTTTTTCGTAGTCTGCTTCAATAGCATGGAACAGCTCACTAGTTGTGAGCAGATCAGCCCTAAGATAAAGGCTAAGCTTAGCGAGGTCAGTTTCATTTGTATTGATCCCTTTCTTTAGGCAGGTTTTCAGGTAATCTTCCTTCTGTTCTGCCAATTGTCTACGCTCAGCACAAGCACCCAAGTTTATTGGTAGCTTCTCTCCGCGTAGCAAGATGTACTCTGCCAACATGGTGTCATATATTTTACCATCATACTTATATCCTGCTTCCCACAACCACATAAGATCATGTACGCCATTGTGCATGATTAGTAATGTGGTCATATCTAGTACTTGCTGTATGAGCTTACGCCCAGCGCCCGAAGTATCCTTCTCCTCATTATGATCTAGGTTAACTATGTGAAGCTCATCATGGTTATCAGCATTTACAAAGCCAACTTGGGTTAGTGTGTTGGTAGCTTCAAACGGATCATTATATATCTTTCCGTTTCGCCATGTCACACTGTTCTCTATATCAAGTACTAATCTCATGCCTGTCTCCTACGCAGTATAAAGTGATCTTCCCCCATCTAACTCACAGTGTATAACACCATGATAACCACCTTTCAACTTATTCTTTGCTATGTTTAGGTGGCGCTGGGTGTCCTGCTCATCAGCACCCTCAACAATTGGATTTTTTGATATCAAAATCATCAGGTCTGCTTCTGCAGCTTTACCAGTTTTAGACCCTTCCATCATAGACTGATCCACAAATACCTTACCCTCTGCTACAGCAGATAGCTGTGACATCCAGATAACGCAGCAATTGTATTGCTTAGCAATGTTTCGTGCATGGATAGCGGCATCCTTTAGGTACACATCTGATTTGTCACTAGTCTTACTAGCAAACTTGTCACCCATATCTAGTACTACAATGTCAGGCTTCTCATGTTTGATTACCGCCTCAACCCACTGCATATCTTTGTTTGTACTGTCTTTGATGCGCAGGTTCTTTTTGATAGGTTCATAACGCTTTTTCGCTAGTGCTACATTATCCCGAATTTCATCCATTGTCATGTTTGTCGCAGCGCTAAGGTATCGTGCACCAACCCTCTCGTATGATTCTTCATTACATAAGACTACACACTTAGCACCTTGGGATGCCCAACCATCTGGACCTGCAATTAGACTGGCGTGAAAGGAGGTTTTACCAGTATTAGGACGAGCACCAACGAGCAGAAGATGGCCGCCACTAACACCCTCAACCCTTCTACGGAGTGAGGGGATGTTAAACTTCCACTGGGTTTCCAGATGATTAGCAATAAGAAGAGTATCGATGTCAATATCATCCCAATCCACACGCAAGTTTGGAGTAAAGTCATCTTTGTAATCCTCTAATAGTCTACGCAGAGGTTCTAGACTGTTCTCTGCACCGTTTACAAACTTAAATCCTAGATCAGCTACACGATCACCTACGTGCTGTTGAAATAGTTTAGCTAGAGTATCCTCTGCAATCTCTTTGTTAAGAGGGTTACTCTTTGCTACTCGGTTAAATAGATCATCATAAGCTGTCTTAGTTGCTGTAGTCATGCTCTGGTTCTGAGCATAGAATACTGCTTGTAGATCATCTACAGTCAAGTTGCCATCATATGATTGCATAGCACCATCTAGTGCTTGCTTAATCTTACGCACATCTTTCGTAAAGATTTTGTCTGGGCAGCGGATGCCCTTGTGTTGATCGTAGAATTCACGATCCAATAAAGTTTTAATTAGTGCCAGTTCCATCTGTGTCTCCTATCAGAATTCTAAATATTACTTCCATTGCAGCCAGAGGCCACATCACTGCAAACCGCAAAGGTGCACCCTGGTCTTCCTCATCCACAGGAGAAGCAATATAGCGTAGTAGTGGTATAGCAAATAAATACATGAATGCTACACCATAAAAGAAGTTAATCATTACTGTTTGCCTTAGCTCTTTCTTTAGCGCGTTGTCGTTCCTCTTCTGTGAAGGGTAGGATATGTTTTGTTTCGTAGTCTACCACCACGCCTGTGTTCCAGCGTGAAGCTTCTTCTTCTGCCAACTCTTTCCTACTGAATAGGCGAGGCTTAGACTGTGTGTTGAACCCTATAGTGTTCTCTGGAACGTACATCCAATCACCATCTACATCAATCATTACTGCGTATATTCTCATCTTTATTTACATTCCTTCATGTGCTTTTCAATAGATGTTATAGCTTTCTTTATCAAACCAGTACGATTGGCTTTCTCATACCAATATTTCAAAGGTTTTCCCTTTACTACTTGCCTATTAAACTGCTGCGCCACACTAATAACTTCATTAGGCATTGTGGTAAGGTGTAGTTTATACTTTTGTTTAGTCATTACCTTAATGTAGGCAAGAGGTGTACCTTCTCTAATAATAAACTCTTCATCTAGTCTAGTTGCTATTGGTAAATGCCTAGGCCATCTATGAATATTTAAGATACCAGAGAAACCATAAAAAGGTGTCTTATGTAGATATGGTGGTGTCATTAAAACCTCACAATCCTTGTCTGCTATAAAGAACATATGATCATTGCAGATTTGAATTATATCATTAACAGGTTTTCCATTAATAGGTGTATCGCTAGATAAAGGATGTCCTGTTGGCGATATCACGGCTGGGACTTCTGGATTTGGATTAAACTTCATATCGCAGAAAGCTTTAATAACATAAACACTCTTTAGACTGTCTAAAAAGGATGGACACTCAATTATTCTAGCATCACCAGTGTAAAACTTATCCTCTTTAATCTCTTTAGTCAGTGGTTCTAGTGGATTTACTAGAAACGCATTGTGTGAGTTTACTAAAGGTCCGTAGTAAATATTAATTGTCATTCTGCATACATCCGTAATGCTTCCCATGATACAGGGAATATCGTCATCATTTGATCTTCAATCAGTTCTGCCACCTCGCGTGACTCTGCCTGTGTGTCAGGCTTACAGCGTAGGTTACACATATCAGCAAACGCATCAAGCGATCCAGACCAGTACCACTCAGTCATCATAGATTGTGGCAGTACCATACGTGCTTGCTCAGGACACACACCCTCATCTAGTAGCTGTTTATAGATTTGCAATGCACTTTTGTTAAAGTAATGCAAATTGGCATTACTCCTTACTTTTCCAGAACTGCCTTGCTTCTTGTCAGCACTACGCCCACGCCACTCATCAGGTGAATAGAGTGCAGGTTCTTCATCAACATACCTACGGCTAATCTCATTCCACCGTAAGAACTTATGCTTGACTAGCTGCCGTGCCACAAAGACTGGAGCGCGTACATGAAAAGAAGCAAAGCAATGCCCAAAAGGAGAAGTATGCTTATGCCGTGCCAAGTAGTAAATAAGTTTTCTATCTTTCTCAGGAAGCTGTCCATTCTCATACCCACTCTTCTTACCAAAGCTAACACGCGCTGCATTTACTACTGAAATGTCACCACCCATGTGGTTCATGTAGGTTACATCAATCATTTAGTATTTCCTTTAGTTTATTCATATCATCTGGTTCACGATATTTGATATCATCTATGAGATTCAAAGCTGTTACCTTTTTTCCTGTCCATAGTTGTATCTCTCTACGATATTCTATTGTCTTACCCATAGCATCAGGATCAAGTGCCACTACGATCTCGTCATAGTCCATGATCTTTTCCATGTGCTTAGCTGTAAGAGAAGTGCCTAGTATAGCCATGCCAGTTACATGAGGCAACATCTGATTAACTACGATTGCAGAGATAACATCCTCTACAAGCACAACCTTGTTGCCTGATCCACAAGAGTACCAATTAGCTTTACCAGTATAGCGATACCACTTGGGGTGCTTACGCTGTCCTACTGCACGTCCTACTGCGTCAATCATGCGCCCCTTATAAAAGATCGGGAACACCACTCGCTCTTGCTGTACATCATAATATGTACCGCCCACAATACCCCAACGTTTTATGAATCGATTGTGAAGCTTATGTTGAGGTGTTGGAATGACTACCTGCGCTGGGATTTCCATTGTTTCTGGTTCTTTTTCTGGCGCATCCTGGACAGGCTTCATGTGCGCTTTTATCTCCGCTGCGGTCATGTCTGTGTCAAACACTCCACCCACATCACAGCCTAGCTTGTAGCAGTTATATTTGAGTGTGCCAGTCGCCACAGTGGCTGTGAATGTCTTGCGCCCACCACACACTGGACAGTCGCCACGATAATCGCCATGTGTTGTCATGTCTGATGCATGATCTCTGGCTATTTGCCAATTACTCTTCATCTTCATTTCCTCTTGCTGCTAGTGCTTTGCTTGCACCACTAAATGTATTGACCATGTAAGGTTTGAGTGAAGCAACACTCTTGTGTCCTGTCACCTGCATGATGCCGATCAAGTCCACATCACCCTCCATCATTTCTGTCACTGCTGTCCTACGCAAGTCCATTGCATTCAGGTGCATGGGTAGACCTGCCTCTGCCAGTACTTGATTGATCAGAGGTGCTACTTCCTCTGGATCGTAGGGCGTGTATGCTCCTGCTCTGGGGCGTACTCTGGGTGCAACCCACCCTGTCCATTCAAACTCTTCCTTCTGCTGACGTAGCATGGAGCATAACCCTTTAGAGATAGGGAGATGTACCTCTGCGTTACGCTTTGACTGTGTGAGATCAAGTCGGCATAACCCCAAATCCAACTTATCCCAAGTGAGTACTCGCATGTCGCCAACACGCTGTCCCCAATCATATGCCATATGCACAATCAGTCCAATGCTACGCCAACGGAAGTCGCCATAAGCGGTATTAAGAAACTCTTTAACCTGTTCCCTTGTCCAGACAGTCCGAGCAGGCTGTTGAGCCTCTGTCCTTACAAGTGCAACTGGGTTGTGAGTCATTACGTCATAGCGCATTGCGGTTTTCCACGCTGCACTCAGTACTGCTTTACGATAGTTTGCTGACCGTACACCTATCTCAAGCCACTGCTCATACGCCATTGTGAGATGACTAACCTTAATATCGTTTAGGCGATAATTCCCAAGCTGTTTGCCATGTACCTTTGTGGCAACCACATCCATCAAAAGGTTCTCATACTTCACTTGAGAGTTTGCCGATAACCTCCCAAATGCAGGGGTGCGTAGATAGAAATCTATCACCTGTTTGAGATAGCAGTTTTGCTTGGGAATATTCATTTTACCATTGTCTCCTTGTTTTCCAGTAGGACCAGCAGTGATTGCAATGATCCCTTCCTAGTAGTAGGTCAATAAGCCAACACAAGTTTGCCTTACCGTTTCTTTTACGTTCCCAGTTCCTCGCTGAGAATGTCTGATTGAGGCTACCACCTGTTACCACATTGAGTAAAACACTAAGTGCGGTCACTACTCTTACGAGATAGCATCTCAAGCCAGTGGGTACAATCGTCATGCGGATCATCAGAATACCCACTCATACATCATCCATATGAAAGGCCAAAGGATGAATAGTGACCATGCATAACCTAAAAATTTGGAACCCATACTTCACCTTTATCAATGTAGTTCTCCTTAACGTACTTAGCTTCTTTCTCTAGCGCTGCGCCTGTAGAGTTATCACCTTCCCAATAAGCATTGTCTGCTTTTTTGTTAAGATAGCTGTGATACCACTCAGCAGGGATCAGGCGATCATCATCATGGTTTAACATATTCAATCCTCGTATCCGCACCAAACTCTTCACGATAGAACTTACTCTTATCTTTAGCGTCATGGTGATCTTTGGCAAGGTCATTGAATATAACCTTACCTTTGATGCTTACCCATACACGATAGCGATATTCCCAGAAATACTTCATATCAGTATTGTCCATAGTATTAATCCATCCGCGTGATAAAGTAACCCTGACGCGTAGGCAAGGCCACGATTGCATAAGGGTAGATAAGAGCTTCCTCACCGCCCTGCAAGATGATCTTAGCATAGGGTTCAAGGGGTTCATCCTCTTCATAGGACGAGATGTATTGCTGTGTGTCAGGGTCAACACTGCCACCCATCTTGTATAGCTCACCAAAGCCATAACAATTTTCCATATACTCTTTTAGGTCTATAAACTGTTTAGCACCTACGCGGGTCAGGAAATCAAACTCTGCGAGCCAGTGTGGGATTAACCCACACGCCTCTACAAGATTGTCGTTTGTCCACTTTGGATACGCGTCACCGTTAACGTGAATTGTTGCTGTCAATTTCATGGTCATGTCTCCTTATGCCTTAAACCACATTTCAACTTGTTTCTGCGTCAGCTTGTACTTAGCACCTGTGTTGATATCTTCAACAAGCCAAGGCATCTTACGAGCTTTGCTGTTGTACTCTACAAGCTTCATAAGCTTACCCTGAATTTGGGTTTGCTTGTTAGTGTCTAGTTCATACAGTGCTGCCCAATCATCAAGAGCTTCTTGTGCGCGGGTCTTTGCACCATCTAACACTGCTGAAACCTTAAAGGTTGCCTCACCTGTGCCAAATGTACAGTTACCTACAGTGAAGGTTGTCTTATCAATACCTGCCTCGTCTAATGCTTTCTGCATTGCTACGCGTAGGATTTTAACTTGTTCTTTTGTAAAGCTCATCTTCATGTCTCCTATTTAATGTTAAGCTTATCACACAATTTATCTAGTGTTTCTTTTCCTGATTGGGATAGGCGATCATACTCCCAAAGCAAATCGCCTACCAACTTAATGATCTCCTGATCACTCATGATGCAGGTTCACTGATTAGAAAGAAACGTCCATACCGTACACCTTTCACTGGGTGAGCCTTACCAACTGTGTTGATAACGTAACCCTTTTGACGTAGGCGGTGGATTTCTTTGGTCAGGCTCTGAATGTCGTATTCAATCATTGCCTCACGTCCTGTGATGCTTCCTACGATTTGAAGGTGCTTTAGTAGAAGGTTAGATTTGGTAGCCATTTGAATGTCTCCTTTCTGGCTGATTTGTTGTACCCAAGTTGTTCCAGATTTTTTTGGGTTTGTCTAATCACGAAATGTTACAGTTTGTTTCACTCTGTTACATATCCATCATCTGTTATAATTTCCTCAGTGATCCATGCCATTGCGGTACAGATTTCATCCCACTGTTCATCATCCTCTGAGATGCAGTTCTCACGATAGCCTTGCAGGGCATCCCAAACTGTATCAATCCAAGTTGTGGGATTGCTCTTGTGTAGGGTATTATTCTCCATTGATCTCATCCTTTACTATATCCAACATAAACTGGTACGCCTCACTCCTGTCAGAAAAACTAACGTTCCAACTGTGCAGGTTCTGTTTGTTCATAACCACCCAGAACCCGCCATCACGAGCTAAGTATAAGTTAAATCGCATCTCACTCTCCTTTCATGGGTGCTAGAAGGTGTTTGATCACCTCAATTGTCCAACCATTGCCAAGCATTTTGTAACGCTGCGTGTTGCTCACATGGGCGGTGTAATTGTCTGGTACAGTCTGCAATCGCTCACACTCTACTGGGGTCAGCTTGCGCCATGTTATACCCTCATCAAAAGTAAGGTG
>Ga0181591_10006608_pt1 | contig 10069 bp, 10 predicted proteins | sample 071ome_33_FD_133757 | JGI IMG/M metagenome (GOLD analysis project Ga0181591, IMG submission 133757) | Coastal salt marsh microbial communities from the Groves Creek Marsh, Skidaway Island, Georgia - 071412AT metaG (megahit assembly) | ecosystem: Environmental > Aquatic > Marine > Intertidal... | reverse complement strand
TAACGGCCCGCCGATAGTACCGGGTGACATCATGGCCAATACCAATCGCCAGAAGCTCTACCGGGGATCGCGCCTCAATATAGCCGATAACCTCTCTTAGGTGCTTTTCAAGATAGCTGCCGCTATTCACTGAAAGGGTCGAATCATCGACGGGTGCACCATCCGAGATCACCAGCATGATGCGCCGTTCTTCCGGACGCGCCAAAAGACGATCATGCGCCCACAGCAACGCCTCGCCATCAATATTTTCCTTGAGAATGCCCTCACGCAGCATCAGTCCAAGCGATTTGCGCGCCCGGCGCCAAGGCGCATCGGCTGGCTTGTAAATGATGTGACGCAGATCATTGAGCCGTCCGGGGGCTGTGGGCTTGCCCGCCTGCTGCCAGAGTTCGCGTGACTGTCCGCCCTTCCATGCGCGGGTTGTAAAGCCGAGTATCTCTACCTTGACGCCACAACGCTCCAATGTGCGGGCAAGAATATCAGCCGTTACTGCGGCAATGGTGATCGGCCGTCCGCGCATCGATCCGGAATTATCCAGAAGCAGGGTGACAACCGTATCCCGGAATTTGGTGTCCTGTTCCTGTTTGTATGACAGCGGGCTCAGCGGTTGTGTAACCACACGATGAAGCTTGCCGGCGTCAAGAATGCCCTCTTCGAGGTCAAAATCCCATGACCTGTTCTGGTGTGCCATGAGCTTTCGCTGCAACCTGTTGGCAAGCTTGCCGACAATGCTGGTGACATTTTCCATATGCCGGTCAAGCATTTGGCGTAGGCGGGTCAATTCTTCATCATCGCAAAGATCGGCGGCGGCGATTATTTCGTCAAAGCGCGTGTCGAACACCTTATAGGCATCAACGGCTTCACCCCTATCCTGATTATGGCCCTGCATGTCAGATTGGGGCGTTTCACCATCCGACATGCCTTCATCGGCACCATCGGCGTCAGTCATCTCGCCTTCTTCGCTTGATCCGGCATCGCCGGCATCTTCCATGGTTTGGCTGTCCTCGCCGTCGCTTTGATCATCACCGACGGCAGATTGTTCTCCGTCCTGATCGCTTTGGCTATCGCCACTGTCGTCCTGATCATCGCTGTCTTGAGAGTCATCATCCTGATCGGCGGTTGAATCACCAAGTTCGGTTTCAAGTGCGCCAATCAGTTTGCGTGACAGTTCGGCGAATTTTGTCTGATCATCCAGATTTTCCGCCAAGGCATCGAGAAGGTCGCCTGCACGGCTTTGCACCCACGGCCGCCACAGATCCATGACCATTGAAAGATTTTTTGGTGGCGGCGCGCCAGTCAATTGTTCACGCAGCAACAGGCGCACGACCTCTGCAATGCCGGCATCATCGGCACTGCCCGGCGCATCCAGCTGGCGGTTTTCATAGCGTTGATTCAGGGCTGTTTCCAGATTGAGTCCAACGCCAACCATTTGATTGGCGCCAATGGCTTCAACGCGGGCGCGCTCGGCCGACTCAAAAATGGCACGAGCGCCATCCATGGTCGGGCAAAGTTTGCGGTGTGTCTTTGGATTGTGATGGGCCAGCCACATCGCGGCGCTGTCAGCCGCGCCGCGCAGACTGGCGCGTTGCTCGGCAGTCGCTGTTGGCGGCAGGGCGGGAAGTCGAACATCATTCTCACCGACATGCGAATCGGTGCCGGCATAGGTCACTTGATGCTCGCCACCGCCAGCCAACGCACGCATTGCCGCGGCGGTAGATTTCAGGAATTTCTGATTAGAGTTATCCTCCGCCATAGAGCGTGATCCTAGCTTGCATTCGCCTGACGGACCGGCGCCTCGGGAAGATCGATACCAAAGCAGCGCTGGTAATATTCAGCCACTGTTGGCCGTTCAATCTCGTCACATTTATTCAAGAAGCTGAGGCGGAAGGCTGTCGTCATATCACCAAGAATGGTGGTGTTCTCGGCCCATGTGATGACGGTACGCGGCGACATCACGGTGGACAGATCACCTGCCATGAACCCTTTACGGGTCAGATCGGCCATACGGACCATTTTCCCGACCAGCTCTACGCCGTCCTCGGTCGCGTAATGAGGCAGTTTTGCGGTGATGATTCCCACCTCATCGGCGTGGTCCAGATAGTTCAGCGTCGAGACGATGGACCATCTGTCCATTTGCCCCTGATTGATTTGCTGGGTGCCGTGATACAAGCCGGTGGTATCGCCAAGGCCGACAGTATTGGCCGTCGCAAACAAGCGGAAATGCGGGTTCGGGTGGATGACCTTGTTGGTGTCGAGAAGCGTCAGCTTGCCGTCAACCTCCAGCACCCGCTGGATCACAAACATGACGTCGGCGCGTCCGGCATCATATTCATCGAAAACGAGTGCTACCGGATTTTGCAACGCCCAAGGCAGAATGCCCTCGCGGAATTCAGTCACCTGTTTGCCATCGCGCAGCACGATAGCGTCCTTGCCGATCAGATCGATCCGGCTGATATGGCTGTCCAGATTGACCCGGATACATGGCCAATTAAGGCGGGCCGCAACCTGTTCAATATGCGTGGATTTGCCGGTACCGTGATAGCCTTGAATCATCACCCGGCGGTTATGGGCAAATCCGGCCAGAATGGCCAGCGTTGTATCATGATCAAACTGATATGACGGGTCCGTTGCAGGCACATAATCCGAGCTTTCTGAAAAAGCGGGGATTTCCATGTCGATATCAAGGCCGAACAGATCACGTGCATTGACGGTGATATCCGGAGCGCCAAGCGGGTGGGCAACTGAGGGCGTATTTTGATTTGCGCTAGACATAATGGATCGTACTCCGGGATGAGCTGTCGTAAAGACGAGGTTGCTTATGAAGTGGTCGCACCGTTTGCGGATAGTGATTTGCAGATCAGCGCATAGGCCAGGTTGATCTCTTTTAGCCGTTCTTCGGCCTTCGCGTCACCCCCATTTTTATCTGGGTGCGTTTCTTTGGCCAATTGCTTGTAGCGTTTCTTGACAAGGTCAACATCTGGAACGGGATTCATTTGCAATGTTTTCCATGCGCGTTGTTCTTCCACGCTCAATGTGCGGCCGGTGCCGGCTTGACGGCGTGACTCAAAGTCGAAGATACCAAAGCTATCGTCAAATATCTCATCTGCGGGCTTGCCGGTGGCAAATTTCCAGCTTGGACGCTCCCAGGTTGTGGCGCGCCGGATTTCTGCCTCCAGCGCGGCGCCCTCCAGCCCCTCGTAATAATTCCATGATTTGTTGTATGCCCGAACATGATCCAGACAAAACCAAATATAGTCGCGAAGAGCATGGCGTGATTTTGGTGCCGGATAGATGCCTTCGGCAACACAGCCATCGGCCGCACAGCGCCGTATCTCGCTGTCCGCATTGTCGCTGTTCAGCGCAACCTCTGGTGTTTTGGGGCGTCTCATCATAGACTCCATCATAGAGTACTGCTAACAGCAGGCAACCAAAACTCCCCCAAAGACGGAGATACCATATGAAGGTGGCGGATACCATAGCCGCAAAGCTAAAAACCGGGCTCGAGCCAAGCTTTCTTGATGTTCAGGATGTCAGCCATCAGCATGCCGGTCACGCCGGCTGGCGTGAGGGCGGTGGCACGCATTTCACCGTCACCATAAAAGCCAGTATTTTCAACGGGAAGTCCCGCGTTCAGCAACATCGTATGGTGAATGAACTGCTTGCAGATGAGTTTGCGACTGGCGTGCATGCGCTGGAACTGCATCTGTCTGGTGACGCGTCCTAATCCTCGTCAATCGCATAAGCAACACAGCTGTTGGCAAGACTGCTGAAACGTTTTTCACCTGTTTGTGACGATTTGTCGTCGGAAGTGGTTTCGCCAAGGCGTTCCTGCCTTGCTTGCTCACCATAGCGCGTTTGATAGGCAATTGTTGCGACCGGGCCCATTAATTCGGTGATATGGGTGCATCCGGTGCGCCCACCAATCGCCGCCGCCACTTTGCGGCGCCAGCCGGGACCGATTTGCAAACCAACGAGCGATGCAAAGACGTCATTCGCGGTGGGGCACAGCGCATAGGGTCCGGCAATGGTCAGCGCTTCGGCCGCGGTAATCTCAAAATCCTGAGTGACGGTAATCCTGACTTTCATATGATGAACCGGCATGTCAGGTGTGACTTCACCGCGAAAGTCTGAGGGAAACGAATAGGTTTTGTGGTCGGTCAGTTCAGCCTCAATATCGAACAATCCATCCTCACGGACAAAGCCGTTGCAGCTGATCCGCCGATTGTGAACCGGTGTGCGCCTGGCTGGGGGGCTGAGATCAGTCGGATGTGTCTTCCCAAAAACCGGATCCATCATCTATTCCTGTGTTGTCCAAAGCCGGATACTTGTCAGGCGGTTGCCAACGCGTTTGAGAATGCGAAAGCGAATGTCGTGAAAGCGGAACTCCTGTCCGGGGCGCGGGATTGTCCGGCTTTCAAAAAGCACCAGACCGGCAATTGTTGCCGCGTCCTCATCGGGAAGTTGCCAGCCAAGCGCGCGATTGAGGTCACGGATGGTAACGCCACCATCGACAATCCATGATCCGTCAGCCTGTGCGGTGAGACCGACAAGATCGACATCATGTTCATCATCGATATCGCCGACAATTTCCTCGAGAATATCCTCAAGGGTGACGATGCCCTGAAGATCGCCATATTCATCGACAACCACGGCGAAATGTTCCCGCCGCGCACGAAACGCCTGCAACTGGTCAAAGAGAAGCGTTGTTTCGGGTACGAAATAGGGCTGGCTGGCAATGTTCTGAACTGAAAGCCCGTGTCCATCGCCGCCATCCTGTGTGGCCTTGCCGATATTGCGCAGCAGATCCTTTACATGAAGCACACCGACAATATTGTCCGGCGTACCGGAAAAGACCGGATGACGCGTGTGTGGTGATGCCAGTACCTGTTGCAGGATATCTTCAATCATCTCATCGGCGTTGATCATATTCACTTCGGCGCGGTGCGTCATGATCTGGTCAACACTGATTTCATTCAAATCCAGAACCGAAGACAGCATCGCCTGTGTCTCGCGATCTTCCTCATCACCCTCGGCGCCATGCAGTTCAATCAAACCGCGCAACTCTTCCTCACGGTTGGCTTCGGCCTCTTCGTCTTTTCGAATAAGCTTGTTGGCCAATATGCGTAAGGCGGCGGCAAGCGGGCTCAATGCCAGAACAACAATCCGCACCGCCGGGGCAATTGCCAGCGCATATTTGTCGGAATAGGTGAAAGCATATGTCTTTGGCATGACCTCGGCAAAAATTACCAGAACGACTGTCATGGTGATTGTTGCCCAAAGAAGTCCCGCCTCCTGAAAAAGTGATATGGAAACAGAGGTTGCCAGCGCTGATGCGATGACATTGACAGCGTTGTTGCCGATCAGGATGGTGCCAATCAGCCCCTCACGGTCTGCCCGCAATTTTTCAACCAAAACGGCACGAAGGTTACCTTTGCTTGCCAATTGTCGCATACGCGCATCGGACGCCGCCGTCAGCGCCGTCTCGGCGCTGGAAAAAAACGCCGACGCGATGATCAGGAACACAACAATGGCGACAAGCCACCATATATCTGCATCCATGAGACCTAGGCCTCCAACAGTTTTTTAAGAATATTCATCGGTACATCTGACGCCACAAATGCCTTGCCAATGCCATGCGCAAGAACAAAGCGCATTTCACCATCCACAACTTTTTTGTCATGTTTCATATGCGCGATTAATGTGTCTGCAGGGGCATTGCCGGCTGGCAGGTGGTGGTGGTCTTCCGGCAATCGGTTGTCGCGAAGATGCGCTTTGCATCTTGCCACATCATCCTCCGGGCAATAGCCAAGCCTTGCCGAAAGTTCAAACGCCATACCCATGCCCGCGGCAACGGCCTCGCCATGCAGCAGACGCCCGTCATAATGCGCTTCTGCCTCAAAGGCATGGGCAAAGGTATGACCGAGGTTGAGCAGCGCCCGCTGGCCTGCCTCGCGCTCATCGGCTTCGACGATGGCGGCTTTGGCTGCGCAGGATGTTTTGATGGCGTGGCGCAAAGCCTCGTCCTCAAGCGCCAGAACGGCGTGGCTGTTCGTCTCCAGCCAGCCAAAAAATTCTGCATCGCCAAGCAATCCATATTTGACGATTTCGGCATATCCGGCGTGCAGTTCACGCGATGGCAGGCTGGCCAGAACGCTGGTGTCGGCAAGCACCGCGCGCGGCTGATAGAATGCGCCGATAAGATTTTTTCCCCTGGCCGCATTGACCCCTGTCTTGCCGCCGACTGAGCTGTCTACCTGGGCCAGAAGCGAGGTCGGCACCTGAATGTAATCAACGCCGCGCAACAGGCTGGCCGCGGCAAAACCGGCAAGATCGCCAATCACGCCACCACCAAGCGCGATGAGGACAAGACCACGATCAACGCCAAGCGCCAGAATGTCGTCAAGCAATCTGGCCAGAACGGCCATGCTCTTGCTGGCTTCGCCGGCGGGTACAATCAGGCTGTCACAACGCCGACAAACACGCTCAAGGCTGGTTGTTAATGTATCCAGATGCAGCGGTGCGACATGACTGTCCGACACGATCACGACCTGCCGTCCGGCAACGATGTCACCAAGCACATCGTGGGCGTTGGCAATCAGGCCGTTGCCGATTGTGATGTCATAGGCGCGGCGATCAAGGCCAACGCGCAGGGATGTTAAGTCATGCATGATGTTTATGGCCTATGTGACTGGTAGAAAGCTGTCAAGAGCATCAATAAGTGCGACCAACGCCTTGTCACTGCTCATTCCTTCGGTATTCAAGTGGATGTGAGCCTTTTCATAATGCTGGCGGCGCTCTGTGTTCAGCTGGCGAAGTGTGCCAAGCGGATCATCACCGGCCAGAAGTGGACGTGTCGCCGTGTTGCCAATTCGGGCCAGTAATGTTTCCGGCGATGCGCGCAACCAGACGACGACTGATTTATCCAACAGTAAATCGGCGGTTTTGGGTGTGCAGATTGCCCCGCCACCCGTTGCCAATACCATGGGTTTGCCGGCCAGCTGTTCGGCGATAACGCGCTGTTCAAGCTCGCGGAATTTATCATTTCCGGCAATATCAAAAATATCGACAATTTTCAGTCCGGCGGTGTCTTCTATTGCCTGATCACTGTCAACAAATGGAATGTCCATCTGGCGGGCCAGCTTTTTGCCGAGCATGGACTTGCCGCTACCCATGAGGCCGACAAGTGCGATTGGCCGATCAAGTCGGGACATGATGGTCTCTGTTTGCGTGTTCATGCCGAACCTTATGCCTGTTTTGACGCATTTTTGGAACCAGTTTTGCCACGCGGCCATGCAAGACGACTTGTCAATGAAGGACAGTCAGGATGAATCTGCCAATATTCAATGGGCTGTCCATGCGCGATAATGTTGCTGCCTTTGGTCTTGTCCGGAAAAATTGCGGTGCGTGTTCTGTGACCGGGCTGGAAACTTTGCCCCATTGCCGACATAATCTTGCCTTAGAAACAGTGTTTGACCATTCATGCACAGTTTTGGAGAAAGCGCGGCTGTTGAAGAAAATGGCTGCCAAAGGCGGGAAAATATGAATCGGCTTGGAATTGTAGTGATTGTAATTGCGGGGCTTGGCGTTGCCGGATTGGTAGCACTCTCGAGCTGGGATATTCCAGCCCCAACCGTGGCGATAAACAAGGTCGTTTCTGATGATACGTTGCCAAAATAGTCAGGGTCCTTCATCCCTGTTTGCTGCCTTTGCCGCTGTTGGTTTTTTGTTGATCGGCCTGTCACAGGCGTTTGGTCAGAACATAAATACGCAGAACGCGGGGCCAACCTCGGGCGCTAAGCCGTTGAACCTGTTCGTCACAGATCAGCGTGATAACGAGACGATTACCACCACAACTGACAGCAAAAGCGCAGTTACAAATTCACCTTTGGGTCCACCATCGGTAACGTCACTTGATGATGCGCTTGATCTGGTTGAAAGCACCGCGGATGATCAGAATGCGGCCGACGGGACGTCAACCGGAACAACGCCAACAACAAATATGGCCGGCGACGCGGTGGTGACCACAACCGGTCAAACAACAACATTGTCACAGAGCGAGGCCGGTACTGTTGCCGGGGATGACAGCGAGCAATCTGTCACCATCGGACTGCGCAAGGTTCAGGATGTTGGACTGGCGGCTATCGGTGTGCGTGAGACACAGGATGGATCGGTGCGGCTGGACGAATTGATCTGGCGTGGAACACCCGCATCAAAGGCGACATTTCTTTTTGGTAACGGGCATCTGACATCGCAATCGCGCGCTTTGTCAAAACTTTCCCTTGAAGTGGTAGCAAGAGAGGCTGTGCCGCCCATCGGGGCGAATCTGGTGGCTCAGGATCTTGTGCGGGCGCGGCTTGACTGGCTTGCGGCTGCGGGACGCTCGCACGACCTCGCGGTTCTGGCAAAACGGCTTCCCGATGATGATGAATGGCTGGATTGGAAGAAATGGCTGGTGGAATACCAGTTGATGCAACGTCACGATGGTGAGGCATGTGCAACAGTCAACATTTATGCGGCCGAAACATTAGATCCCTATTGGCATAAATTGCGCGTGATCTGCAGTGCTGTTCAGGCAGATACAAGCAGTGCCCGCTTTGGCGCCGATATCCTTGAAGCAAGCGGCGTTGACGATCCGGTATTCTTCACACTGATGAAAGAAATATTGAACGGCGTTGACCCGTCTGAAGTGGATTCAGCATTGGTTGAGCCGCTGCATGTGGTGCTGATGGATGCGGCGCATCACGATATTGATCTGGACAGTCTGGCGACATTGCCGCCGGGCATGGCACAGGGCACAGTTGCTTTGCGCTATATGGATACGGATGCGCGCCTTGTCTCGACCTTCGACAATCTCGAAAAAGGCCTGATCACAGCCGATCAAGCCAGCAAGCTGTGGCGCAGCGCGGCCCTCCCTGCTGAGCAAGCGGTCACTGCGTTGACGCGACATCACAGTGGCGCAACATCATTGAATGCGGCATTAAGCTGGCGGGCAATTGCCGCGGACAAAACGCCTTTAAGGCTGTTGTTTATCAATCAGGCGATGGCAACGGATATTTCCGCCGGTAATGGTCTGATGATGTTGCCACTCTATGCCGGGCTGGCGCGCGAGGCCATGAGCTTCCCCGGTCTCGATGTTCTGGAATCGGTCACCGATGGCCAGCCGGGCAGTCATGTGATGGCGCAGACGCATCTCCTGCTGGCGATCAACGATCCGCGACATCAGGCGACACGGCAGGCAACAGGGCAGGCAACAGGGCAGGCAACGGGGCAAAATGCTGGTACGTCTGCTGTGGCGCGTGATGCCTCAACGCTTTTGCTGATGCTTGAAGGCGAGAGCTGGAATGCCCGGGCATTGGCCAATCTTGGCATGTGGGATGTGCTGCCGATTCTGGAAGCCACCGGCATAACTTTACCGGATGTTGAATGGCTTGATCTAATGTCTGAATCCCTGCCAAATGGCGGCGATTATACCAATCTGTCACCGGTATTGATGCGCGCCCTGACGAAAGCATCGGAAAAGCGCCATGTCGCTGAGACAGTGTTGCTGGCAAGCTGGGCCGTGGGTGATACGCCACTGCATCGTGTGAACCCTCAGGACGGCGCGAGGATTGTCAGGGCGATGGACATGATTGGCCAGGCCGCCACAGCGCGGGCATTTGCTGCAGAAATTATCAGAGCGCATCTGCTTCAAATGTTCCGTCGGAACACGCCATCCATGGCTGATTTCGGCAAACAGCTTGCCCTTTTGTCTGAGGCGCCGGTGGCCAATCTGGCCACCGCCGGTTCAGCGCAGGCACCGGCATCGAACGACGGCAGCGATGATGCGCTGACCAGTGCTGATGCATCGACTGATACGGATACCGGCATTCAGGCGGTGTCAACAACTGTCCAACAGAATGGAACGGTTCAAGCGCAGGAGTAGCGACACTGTCCAACGTCACTAAAGCCGGGCAGACCGCCGGACATACCGCCGGACATGCCGCAGTAATTACGGCCTTCCTTGATGCCATGTCGGCTGACCGGGCGCTGGCCGCCAACACCATAGCCGCCTATCGCCGTGATCTCAGTG
>Ga0181591_10006605_pt1 | contig 10069 bp, 7 predicted proteins | sample 071ome_33_FD_133757 | JGI IMG/M metagenome (GOLD analysis project Ga0181591, IMG submission 133757) | Coastal salt marsh microbial communities from the Groves Creek Marsh, Skidaway Island, Georgia - 071412AT metaG (megahit assembly) | ecosystem: Environmental > Aquatic > Marine > Intertidal zone... | reverse complement strand
GTCACTGGTGCCTGAAACCGCTCGATTGACATAGATGCCGCCAACAAATCGCGAAACCACGCGTGCCTGCTGTTGCATCTGCCTCATCAGCACCAAATAAGCGCTGCGTAATTCCGCCCAGGTTTCACCCGGAACTGAGTATTTCTGCAAAAGCTCACCCTGAACATCGCTGATCAGTGCGAACCGCTCTCTGGCGTACGCCACACTGTCAGACGACATGTCATCAATCATCACACGAGGATCGATCCCTCGACCGGGCCTGCGCATATCATCGGCGTCGTTACCGAAGGCCAGTTCTGGTTCGGCCGAACGCGCCAGATGCGCCTCTCGGATTTGACCCTGCATATCCTCTTGATAGCCGAACTGGATGGCCCATACGTCGTACGGGCCAGGCCGCGTGGTATAAAAATCTCCTTGCTCGACGCCTTTGGGTGCGAGGTTCGTCGGCGCGTAATCCATCACCGACCCTATCAAGATGCCTTGCGTCACGTCTGGATCGTGGACTTCATCGGGCGATCTGAGTTGGCTCGAACGCATGTTGTGACTGAGTCCGAGGGTGTGCCCCACTTCGTGTAACGCCAGTTCCTTCAGCCCCTCCTCGACCAATCGATTGACTTCTCCGCCTCGACCCGTCGCAATCATCGACGTGGCAGCAAAACTTAAGTGCTGCCTCAGCTCAGCACCATAAGCACACTGCGCCTTACCCAACTCGCCATCAATCACGTCGTCGATAACCTCGTCATCCTCTGGCGCTTGTGCATCAGCGGCCCCCTCTGCAACATCAAACAACCGCGAGTAACGAACACGATTACTGACATAGACATTTTCGAGCATGATGTCTGCGCCCAGAATTTGACCGGTGCGCGGATTCGTAAATGAAGGGCCATACCCTCCGAAGGGCGGATTGGGAGAGGATGTCCACCTCAACACGTTGTAACGGATGTCACCCGCATCCCAGGTCGCGTCATCCGGCTGCGTTTTCACTTCAATTGCATCGATGAATCCGGCAGCCTCAAACGCCTCATTCCACGCCAAAACCCCCTCTTTGATTGCCTTTCGATACGCCTTGGGCGTGGTGTTTTCGATCCACCAGGTAATCGGCTCAACCGGTTTGGAGCGCGCTTTTTTTGGATCCTTCTTCTTAAGATGCCAGCGGTTGATCAAGTCCCGGTAGGGCGCGGCGCGATCACTGGTCAGATCCGTCACTTGATCGAAGAAGTAACCGACCCTCGCGTCGTCGATGCGCGGCTGAAATTCATTGTCGGGCAACTTGATGAACGAGTGTTGAAAGGTCAACGTCACATATCGAGGATCGGTGACCTCCGCCCCGCCACGAATATAGGGCTTCTCGTTGTTGTAGACATAATCGACGAGAACATTGACGTTGTCAGGGTAACCGCGAATCGCGCGATAGCGGGTTTTGTCAGCCGCGAGCTTGCCTAGCGAAAACTGCTCAAAAGGTTTTTTCTTTGGGTCTCCATTCGGGGATATTTTCTGAAGCGCTTCCGACAAGAGCACGGGATCCATCTTGACCAAGTAAGTCGATTCATCCTCCGAAGTTGCCTCAATTTTGAGACTCGCTTTCACCGCAGGGCTGATGTTGGCATCGCTGGCACCGACGAGGGCGCTATCTGGATCGAAATAAAACCGCGTATTTTCCTCAATGATATTGACTCGATCGAAGTACTTTTCGAAGTGGATCACGGCCTGGTCTCGATAAGCACCCCTAAACGCCCTCGCCGCAACCACGCCGTTTTCCGCATAACTAAAGTAAACAAACTCTTGATCCAGTTGGTCGGCTCGGATCGCCATAAAAAGGGCGCCATTCTCCGGATCGCGGTACAGCGTTAAGAGCCCATCGATTTTCTCGAACGCCTCAACCGTGTCCTCGAGCGTTTTCTTTTTGTCCTTGTCCTTTTTTGCGTCTGCCCCATCGTTTTTGGCCTCAGGGTCTGGCTTGTTCTCTTTTTATTCTGTGTGCGCAATCTCAGGCGCTTCAACCACATCGTCTTCAGGGTCGACAGGGGCAGGCGGCGCATCCTCGGCGCGCGCGATGAGGATCACCATCAACCATCCGGCAATGCATGCAAGGCGTGCAAACAAACCTAAGTTCCGTTGTCCGTCGCGTAGACATCCTGACATTTGGCTCTCCTTCTTTTCTCTTAAGCCCAAGCTTTAACGGAACATTTGAGCGGGTTACCAAGCCTCATTCACACGTTTTTCTGGAAAAACGATGTCATGCTCCGTTGGCGCGGGCGCGACAGTTTAGCGATTTCTGAGGGTAATTGGTGAATCTTGGTGGAACAGTTGCGCGACTTAGATTGTTTTCGTCAAATCGATCAACGGTGTCGACCCTTGCTAGGTTTAAGGTTTATTTCGAGGACGCGTCGCGAATGTATCTGAAAGATCGGACCTATCAGAGGCGCAATGGTTCGTGCTTTGACCGCTCTGGACCAGCTCATTCAGTCGTGATCGCAGCTCGTTGAACCCCCACAGCCTGACCCGGGCTAACCACGCCGACGTTGGATCAGTCCGGCGAAGTCGCCCGTTTCTCTTCAACCCAAAAGAGCATCAGCCCGCCGAGCAGAATCAGAACAAAAAGAGACGCAAAGCCCCAACGCTGGGACTGGGAGAACTGGGTTGTGGTCGCCACCAAGAGCGGTGCCAAGAACGCGGTAACCGACCCAGACAGTCCATAGAGCCCGAAGAACTGTGTGGCTCGATCTGGCGGCGAAATTCTGGCCATCAAAGTACGTGACGCTGAAAGCGCCGTGACAAAGAAAATGGCGAAAATCTGATTGGTTGCAAAGTAGATCAATTCTGCAGGCGTGGAAAAGTACGGGAACGCCCACACTGGGTCAGTACTCACCGCAAACACGTAGCCAATGCGATCAGGCTGAATCGAGACCAGCAACAAGAGTATCAACGAGGTCATGGGAACACAGACTTTCAGCGTCCGTAACGACCCAAGTCTGTCGTCAACCAAACCGCCAAGGTAAGCACCAAACATAGCGGTCACACTCGTGAAGAGCCCAAAGATCAAGAGCGAAATCGTGTCCCATTCGAAATTGCCAGCTGCGTAGACGCCGCCAAAGATCAACACGCCCACCATGCCGTCGTTGTACAACATGCGCGCCAATAAATAGATCGCCACATTTTTGTAATGACTGACCTGCTTAACTGTTTCAATCACATCTTGGATCCCTGCTTTTGCGGCCTCAGCAAATCGCCAGCCAGTCGCTGGCGCATCGGGCGTGAAGAACAGAACGGGTAGAGTCAGCAGAAACATCCAAACGCCAGAAATCGGCCCGGTGATTCGATCGTGTTCGTGGCTCGTGTGATCAATTCCAAACAGCGGCGCGTCTGGCAGCCAGTCCCAGGGTTGAACACCCGGTAAGGCAAACGCAATCAGCACCAGCAACATGAGCGACACGCCACCCAGATTCCCGAGCGCGAAGGCGAGACCCGAAACCACGCCCGCCCGATTAGTTGGCGTGATCGAGGGCAGCATCGCGTTATGGAAGACTTCGGAATAGGCAAAGGACAAATTGATCAACAGCATCAAAGCGAAGGTGCGGTAGATGAGTGCGTCACTCGCTGCCGGCGTCACCCACCATAAACAGCATGCGCCGATCGACATCAATAAAACGGTCACTGCGATCCATGGTTTTCGCCGGCCCTGCTTATCCGCCACGGCCCCCAAAAAAGGAATGGTTGCTGCGAGAATCGCACCGGAGGTGGCGTTCAGGTACCCGATCAACGTTTGCCCTCGAACGGGGTCACCCACCACCACGCTAGAGAAGTAAGGAAAGAAAATATAGATCACCACGAGGATGTAAAACGGATCTCGGGCAAATTGACCAAACGTCCAACTGTAATACCCCAGCGGTGAGGCCGGTTTCGTTCCTGCCAATGAGAGCACTTCACCCGTGCCTGCTTGTCCCTGACTCACCCTATGGCTCCTTGCTCACGCAGTGTCGTGATGTCTTGTTGGCTATAGCCGAGCGTGCTCAGCACATCATCCGTATGATCCCCTAAGCCCGGCGAAGGTCGCTCAGGAAACGCTTCCAGACGGCCAAACCTTGAGGGGGGTCGAGGCTGGATCATCCGCCCTGCCTCTGGATGTTCCACTTCTCGTAGCGTTCCTTGGGCAACCACCTGAGGATCACTCAACACATCCCGACGACCATTCACTCGCGCCACCGGGATCTCATGTTGGGCAAACAGATTCAGCAGGGACTCTGTGTCGTACTCATCCACCGCACCATTCAACCGATGAGAAACAATCGCGCCATCGGCGGTCGTACTCACGGCATACTGATCGGCAAGATCGCCTGAGTAATACACATCGTCGCCGACAAACGATTCATTCCACATTAAATCTGGCCAGTTAAAGTAGATGCCAGCATCAAGCATCGAGACTTTGACAAGCGTGCCGCCTCGACCAACCGCTTTGTTATAGAGCGCAGCAGTCATCGCTTGCGCGGCAGTCAATGCGGTGACTTTGTCAAAGATGATCGTTCGCACCATCTCGTAACGGTCCCGCGTGGCCTGAGCCTCGAGAATGCCGGACAATCCCTGGATCACATAGTCATAAACCTTCTGCCCCGCATAAGGTCCGATGTCACCCATCCCGCTGATTGCGAGATAAATAAGGTCAGGGAACTCGGCCGCGAGGTCATGGTAACCCAACCCCAATTTTTCCATCTTTCCAGGCCGATAGTTGTGCATCAAACCATCTGCTTCAGCGAGCAGACGTCTTACGATCAAACGACCCTCTGCATGCTTCAGATTGATCGCCACCGATTTTTTGTTGCGGTTAATCAGTGAAAAAATAGCGCTAACGCCTCCTCGACTGGCACCGAGATAGCGAACCCCATCGCCCCATCCAGGCGGTTCGATTTTGATCACCTCAGCGCCTTGATCGGCCAACACCACGGCTGCCATAGGCCCAGAAACCACGGCAGAGAGATCAATAATTCGGGCGCCCGACAAGGGCCCTATGGTTGTTGAATCGATCGGCATGGCTGCATTGCGCCTGAGCGGGGCATGCGAGTCAAGATCGGGCTATTATTTTTTCTGCGCTAGGAAATTACGAAGGTTTGTCTCCACATCAAAACGATAGAGACGATCGAGCGTACGATGGCCGGCCTTGGCCGCAGCGCGATTTCTGAGCCATGCCGCGATTCCCTTGAGATGAAATACCGTCGCGTTGCGTCGAGCGCCAGCTTGGACCCAGTGGGTTCGCGCCAGACGCAATTGATCATAGTCCTGTAGTGCAGACCGAAGCGCGACGCCGTCCACCTTGCGATTCGCAAGCATGGGCGTGACCAGTGCACTCAACACCCCCGCATCTTCTATCGCCATCGCGGCGCCTTGCGCCAGAAAGGGCAACATCGCATGGCAAGCATCACCCAGCAGCGTGACTCGACTTCGACTCCAGGCAGGAAGCGGGGGTCGATCATAAAGCGACCATTTATAGATCGTCTCAGGATCAGCACGCTCGAGCAGACGAACAAGCGGCTGATGCCAGGCCTTAAAATGCGCCAGCATGGCCGCTTTCGAAGCGGGTTCAACCCACGATTCCTTTCCCGGCGCTTCGCCCTCGACGACGCAAACCAGGTTCATGTAGTCGCCCACGAAGTAAGACACGATGTGTCGCCCCGGCCCCCAATAGACCGTCGCTTGAACCGGGTAATGTCCCGGTGGCAATTGGTCTGCTCTAACGAGCGCTCGATAGGCGGTTTGACCCGTGTAAGTCGGACTGACATCAGGGAAAAGCCCGCTCGCCACCCTCGAGTGAATGCCATCCGCTCCGATTAGAACCGCACCGGTGAATTCCCCCTTCTCAGTTATCACGGAGACGCCCCCGTCATCCTCGCGAAAGGCATCGACCCGGGTACCCCAAGCTAGGTGGATATTGGGATAGCCCGCCACTTGTTCTATCAACACCCGCATCAGGTCTGGGCGATAAACATGCAGATAGGGCGCGCCCATGGTGTTAGTCCACTCGGCATTGAGTTCGTGTCGAGCGATGACACGGCCTGACCGATAGCTCCGTGTCTCCAGCGCCTGCGGGCGAGTCGCCACCCTCGCGATTGGATCAAGTAACTCAAGCGATGCCAAAACTCGTGTGGCATTGGGACTGAGTTGAATCCCTGCCCCCACCGTCACGGGCAACGGTTGCTGCTCAAAGACTTGAACAGGGACGCCCGCTCGCGCAAACGCAATCGCGGCGCAAAGCCCGCCTATGCCCGCACCTGCAATAAGCACCGAAGCCTTGCCTAGCGCTTCAGGTGACGAGGTCCTGTGTTGGGTTGCTTGAACGTCGCTCACTCGATCGATTGCTCCATGAAGTCTCTGAGGGTGGCGCCCTGAGAGCTCATTAGCCCCGTGATGATCACCTCCTGGATTTGACCCTCCCCGACCACCTCATAGTAAAGCACCTCGCGAGTCTTTACCCCATCACACATGGCGGGCATCAGCGATCCACTAAGGCTTTATCATGAGCTAAAGGAATATATTAGATGTAATTTATTCTTTTTTTTAATGCCTTCTTCGCTGCTAACTTTCTCACCTTCGACATCATCAAGACAGCAGCCATGAACGCTCAACCCGCCATCACCCATATTACCCACGTGGAAAATACGCCCGAGATTAAACGCCCGTTGCCACGACTGCGGCCCATAGAAGATCTCTCCGAATGGGAGCTTGCAAGAGAGACCAGCAAGACCTGGTCGATGGAACAAGACTGACTGAGATCCGCTAGATCGACGTTGCGCGACCACGCATTGCGCGCCATCACCCGGCGTACACTCGCCTACCCCCCTTCGGGAGCGCGTCCGTCAACGGGCATGCTTTTCAGCGATTTCCAGGGCATCATGTTGGGGCTCGTTGGCCTGCTGACTAGACTCCGCCCATGATGGACATTCCTTACCTGCTGGTTGACGCCTTCACTTCGAACGTTTTTCGGGGCAATCCCGCTTCGGTGTGCTTTCTGCCTGAGCCGGCCAGCGACACCACCCTGCAGGCGATCGCGGCTGAATTCAATCTTTCGGAAACCGCGTTCTTGCTCGAAGCAGGGGATCATTATGACCTACGCTGGTTCACGCCCCTTGCCGAGGTTGATCTCTGCGGCCATGCAACCCTCGCTGCAGCCTTTGCCCTGCATCATCGGGATGGTGGAACCATGCGCCACTACCGATTTAGTACCCGAAGCGGTGAATTAGGCTGCGATCACATCGGCGAGCAATTTCGTCTCAATTTTCCTGCAACACCGCCCACCACCACAGATACGGATGCCGAAATTCTTCAAGGTCTCGGGCTGAGTGGTTGCACTGACTTCGCGCGATCCATTTTCGACATCCTGATCGTGCTCGATCAAGAATCGACAGTCGCCGAATTAGAGCCCGATTTCTCCGCACTTCGCCGCAAGGACTACCGAGGCATCATCGTGACCTCCACGTCTGATCAACCTGGGGTCGATTTCGTGTCGCGGTTTTTCGCTCCGGGACTCGGCGTCGATGAAGACCCAGTGACGGGCTCGGCGCATTGTTGCCTTGGGCCCTACTGGTCTCAACGACTAGGCAAGGATCACATGCAAGCGAAACAACTCTCAAAACGAGGTGGTGAGTTAACGGTCAGCATTCAAGATAACCGGGTCGAGTTGTGCGGTGCGGCCGTGCTCGTTGCAAGCGGGACCCTTTACCTACCCTGATCATTGAGGCACCCACAAACCAAAGTCTGAGAGTTGCAGCCGTCTTTGACCCTGCCATCGGATGCTCGCTCCGATCATCATGGTGCTTGACGAGCACACTCGACAAAGATCGTAACGAGGCAAAGAAGCAGGGATCGCGGGAAGCTGATGATCCAACCGACTCATCGCGTGAAGCGCACCTTCCTCTTGAGCCATCAAATTTCACTCAAGTGCATTGACCGATGGCTTGATCTCATCTGAGTTTTCAATACGAGTTTGCCTTAAGCCGCCTATTCAAAGACGTTTTGAGCGAGCGGCTTCGATCACGCGACGTTGACCCAGCCGCTGGATCGCCATGGATTTAGCGAGGTCGTGTAAACCAGAGGCTTTCGTGTTGCTTGCTCAGGGCAAAGTCACGAGTTCCACCGTACTATCGCGCCGCACACGAAATCGCTCTTTGCAGCTGAATCAAATTCACGCAGACCTCGGAAATAGGCTGCTTAACGTGCCTTTTCTTTTGTGCTCTACTCAGGCCCATGCTTTGATCTTAAGGACCGTGCCCATGGACGCAGAGCGAGCGGCCAAACTCCCCTTCGATCCGGACACTCTGCGCGAAAAGTATCGCTTGGAGCGCGATAAGCGAATGCGTGCCGATGGCAATGCGCAGTACATCGAGGTAGTCGGTGACTATGCCAATTACATTGATGACCCTTACATTGAGGAGTCCACCGAGCGCGAACCCTACACCGATCATACCCAGATCATCATTATCGGTGGCGGTTTCGGCGGTCTGCTGACCGGAGCTCGATTGAAGGAGGCGGGCTTTGATGACATCAGGCTCATCGAAAAAGGCAGCGACTTTGGTGGCACCTGGTATTGGAATCGCTATCCCGGCGCCGCCTGCGACACCGAAGCCTACATCTACCTTCCGCTCTGTGAAGAGTTGGGTTACGTCCCCAAAAACAAATACGCCTTTGCACCCGAGATCCTGAGCCACAGCAAACACATTGCGGAACATTTTGACCTCTACCAAAACGCCTGCCTCGCAACCCAAGTAGTCGATGTGACGTGGGAGGAAGAGAATGCACGCTGGCGAGTCAAGACGGATCGTGGCGATGACATGACCTGTCAGTTCCTCGTGATGTCCAATGGCCCTCTTAATAGGCCGAAGCTGCCGGGCATCCCAGGCATTCTCGATTTCAAAGGTCGCACGTTCCACACCAGCCGCTGGGACTACGGCTACACCGGTGGTTCATCTGAGGGCAACCTTATTGGGCTGGCAGACAAGCGTGTCGCCGTCATCGGTACCGGCGCGACCGCCGTCCAATGCATCCCACATGTCGGCGAAGCAGCAAAGCACCTCTACGTCTTTCAGCGAACGCCCTCTTCCATCGACGTTCGAGACAACCGAGCAACGGACCCCGAGTGGGCCGCTTCGCTCCCGCCGGGTTGGCAACGCGACCGGATGGAGAATTTCAATGCCCTCACCTCAGGGCGTGTGATTGAAGAAGACTTGGTCATGGATGGCTGGACCGAAATCATCCGCAACCTCATCTCCATGGCGAACTATCGCGGCAAAAATTTATCCGGCGAGGACATTGCGCGGCTGATGGAACTTGCGGATTTCGAAAAGATGGAGCAAATCAGGCAGCGGGTTGATGACATTGTCGAGGACCCGGCGACAGCGGAAGCGCTAAAACCCTACTATCGGCAATTCTGTAAACGCCCTTGCTTTCATGATGGCTACTTACCCACGTTCAACCGTCCGAACGTCACGTTGGTGGATACCGAGGGCCAGGGCGTGACGGGCATTACGAAACATGGCGTGGTGGCCAATGGCCAGGAGTACCCCGTCGACTGCATCATCTTTGCTACTGGTTTCGAGGTCGGAACAGGATTTTCACGGCGCGCAGGCTACGATGTGACGGGGCGCGACGGTGTTCGTTTGGGAGAGAAATGGAAAGATGGCATTAAGACCTTTCACGGCCTTCATAGTGTGGGGTTTCCCAACCTGCTCATCATGAGCAATGCCCAGTCTGCTTTCACGACGAATTTCCCCCATGCCATGGATGAGAATGCACGCCACATGGCTTATCTACTCTCAACCTGCAGAGCGCGTGGGATTGAGTTGTTTGAAGCAAGTGCTGAAGCCGAAGCCGCCTGGGTGGAGGAGATCATTAGCCTTTCGCGATTCAGCGAGGCGTTTCAGTCAGAATGCACGCCGGGGTATTACAACAATGAAGGGCAACCGAACCCGCTCAGCAAGCAAAACGCGAGCTACGGCAAAGGCCCGATCCCATTTTTTGAGCGCATGCGAGCCTGGCGTGAGCAAGACGAACTTCAGGGCCTTCAATGCCAATAATGGGGTTTCTC
>Ga0181591_10006603_pt1 | contig 10070 bp, 6 predicted proteins | sample 071ome_33_FD_133757 | JGI IMG/M metagenome (GOLD analysis project Ga0181591, IMG submission 133757) | Coastal salt marsh microbial communities from the Groves Creek Marsh, Skidaway Island, Georgia - 071412AT metaG (megahit assembly) | ecosystem: Environmental > Aquatic > Marine > Intertidal zone... | reverse complement strand
GTCTAAGTTTTCATTTGTGCTGCTGCTGCTTGCTGCTGCTTAATGTTTTACTACATCTACTCAGTGTCGCCCCAACGCACGTTGAAACGACTGGCCAAGTAATGCGCGCCGATCGGACCGCGAGATCCGTATGGATACAGTTCTGGTGCAATCTTTTGTCCCTCGATCTTGTCCAAGAGAGGAGTGAACAGTTTCCAAGCCGCCTCGAGTTCGTCGTTGCGAATGAAGAGACGCTTGTCGCCGTTGATGACGTCCAAAATCAAACGCTCGTACGCATCCGGCAGTTCGGTGGCACCGTACGCGTTCTTGTATTGAAGATCCAGAATAGTCTGGTCGAGACGTTGACCCAGACCTGGAACCTTGTTATTGATTCGAAGGTAAATGGCTTCGTCTGGTTGGATACGAATGACGAGCTCATTCGTGACGTGTTCGACGCGTCCTTGGCGTTCACCGTAGAGGTTACCCGGGGCGTGACGGAACTGGACGCGAATTTCAGCTTGGCGCTTGTGCAAAGCTTTGCCCGCCTTGAGCAAAAACGGCACGCCGTCCCATCTGGCGTTGTCGATGAAGAGCGCCATCGCCGCAAACGTCGGGCAAAGCGAACCCTTCGGGACGGTGGGGTCATCCAGGTATGCCGGAAAAGTCTTTCCGTCTGTTTCACGACCCTTGTATTGTCCGAGGGCAACGTTGTCCATCTCGATCGGTCTCATGCTCCGAATCACCTTGACCTTTTCGTTGCGAATATCCTCCGCGTCCAAGCTCGCCGGCTCCTCCATGGCGAAGAGCGCCAAGATCTGCAAAAGATGGTTTTGCATAATGTCTCGAATGATGCCGTAGTTGTCAAAGTATCCTCCTCGGCCTTCGGTGCCAAAGTTTTCGCTAAAGTTGATCTGAACGTTTCGGATGTAGTTTCTGTTCCACAGCGGCTGGAACATGATATTGGAAAATCTCAACACGGTGAGGTTTTCGATGAGTTCCTTACCAAGGTAGTGATCGATGCGGTAGGTTTGCTCTTCGCTCAGATCGTTCGCCAGCGCCGCCGTAAGCTCTCGCGAGCTCTTCAAGTCTCTCCCGAAGGGCTTCTCGACGATGACTCGAGTGTCCCCAGTCTTGCTTTGGCACTCTCTCGCCGCGTTTTGAGCCACGGGGACGAAGATACTCGGCGGAATGGACAAGTAAAACACCCGCTTGACTTTTTTCATCCCACGCTCTTCCTTCGTCATCAACTCATCCAATGCTCTGAAATCCTCCGCCTGATCGTACTGCCCCGCCACGTATTCGCACCGAGAAAAAAACTCTTCGCTCTTGGCGGCGCAGTCTTGCTCGCCCGCCTTTGACCAGTCGATCCTGCACGTCAACGACTCGGCAATCTTATCCCGAAACTCCTCCGTCGTCATCGAGGACCTCGCGTATCCGTAAATCTTAAACGTCTTCGGCAACCTCCCCTCGTAATACAACGCAAAGAGCGCCGGGTAAATCTTCTTCTTTGCCAAGTCGCCCGACGCGCCAAACACCACAAACGAAAGTCCTTCCCCATCATCCTGCACCGCGCGCACCACCGCGTCATCCTCCTCTTCCGTCGCCGGCACTTGAACAAAGGTTTCATTCACCGCCGCCGCGACGCAAACCGCACCGCGTTCGCGCCCACCGCGCGTCATCGCGCGCGCGGGTCGTTCCCAACCACTCGTTCTCTTCGCTTTACGCGTCGTCGGCGTCACCGCCGCGCGCGCGCGTCGTCCGTCGCCGACGCGCGCCGACGAACGGGTCGTCGACGCAAAAGTCGCGTTTGCGCGCATCGTTCGCATCGTAGCTCGCGGACGCTTCGCGCGTCGTCGTCGTCGTCGTCGTCGTGTGGCGCCGGTGATTGTCCAATCGCGACTCATCGCCGTCTGCCAACCTGGAAAAAGGCAACCAGGTTCAAAGAAAATCGATAGGATAAAAAAACGCTTCGTACTCACGATGAACAGCTTGAAAACAAGGTTCGATTTTCATTTGATCGATGGGACGTTTTCATGCGTTACGACCCGAAAAGGCGTTTCTGCGCAACCGCAGAGTGCGCGTCGGGCGTCGCGCGCGACCATGGGACGACCGCGCTCGCCCGATGACGAGGCGAAAACCATCGGGAGCGAGTCTTTCGTGAAAACGGCGGGCGCGTCCGGATTCGGGTTCGGGTTCGGGGACGCGGCGAGCGTGGAACTCGCGACGGATGAGCGCACAGCTGGAGAACTTTGGAGGCGCGAAAAGTTTAAGGATTTTCGATGGCGAGCGCGGTGCGCGGGGGTGGATAAGGATCCCGCGGTGGCGGCGGAGCTGGAGAAGATGGTTAGATTGACGATGTCGCTGAATGAGATGAGCACCGAGCAGAGGGAGAGGCCGGAGAGCGTACCGTGGTGGAGGGATGGGGAATACGACGAGACGCGCGCCGAGGACGCAAACGATAGAGGAATGGAGGCGATGCGCGGTCAGGCGTACGAGGAGGCGTTCGATGCGTTCACAGAGGCGATTCGATTAGAACCGAGAAAAGCTGTGTACCACGCGAATCGTGCGGCGGCGGGGATTAAGCTGGAACGCTTCCGAGCTGCCGCCGAGGACGCCGAGTGCGCCATCGAGAGAGACGCCAAATACGTCAAAGCGCTTCTTCGCGCGGGAACAGCCAATTTGAAGTTGAGGCTACCGGACAAGGCACTCGAGATGTTTGATTCGGTTCTCACGATTGATCCGGATAATGAAAAGGCTATCAAGGGTAGGCAAGAAGCGGAGCACGCCGCCGCCGCCGCGAGCGCCGAAGTAAAACGTCAAGAGCAAGCAGCCTTACACGGAGCCAGGCCCGCGCTGCCGAGGCGAGATATTGACGAAGAAATCGCAGCTGAGTCGTTACTGAGCGCAGAGGGCCTCTTACGCGCCAATCCAAACTTTGAAGGCGCGAAAGCCAACGTGGCCGAGGCGTTGGTACAATGTCAACGATACGAGATGGCTCTCGAGCGATGTAAAACCTTGATGGAAGACTCTCTCGATCGCAAGTACATCGTTGCAGAGACTCGTTTGCGCATGGGTGACGTCGACGGAGCTCTGGCTGAAATCTCAAGCGCTTCGTTCAGAGATTCGTATGATTGTTTCGCGTGTAAGAAGTGCGTCGAATTGGGCGGACGAATACTTCATCTGCAGGATTTGATTCAGCGAGCCGAGCGCGATTGCGAAGACGGTCAGTACAGCAACGCAATTCGATTGTTAGATCAAATCTTACGCATACCCGAGGGATCGATGAAGACGTGGTTACGAGGTCGCATTCTACGCAAGCGTGCCGAATGTGTGTTCAAGCTGCACGAATACGACTCCGTCAACGACGAGACGGCGAACACGCGCTTCGCCAAAGCTTCCAAAGACTTGACCGAGTGCATCGCTTTAAATGGTCGAGATTACGAAACCTTCATTCTCCGGGCATCCATGTGCGCCGCTCGAGGCGATCATCACAATGCGTTTACCGATTTGAGATTTGCCCAGACGCTCGCGCCAACGTACCCAGGAATCGACAACATGGTCCGCACCGCAGCCTCAAAGGCGCTTCGCACGAATTCTCCACACGATATTAAGAGACCCACCGGCACCGGGCACAAGATTCCGAACGGGGGCAAATTCTACGACATTTTGGGCATCAAGCCAGACGCCGACGCCAAGGCTGTGAAATCGGCCTATCGCAAACTCGCCGCGGTGTGGCACCCTGACAAATGGGTCAAAGCGTCGGAAGAGGAGGCAGCCAAGGCGGAGAAAACTTTCAAATCTTTACAGCGCGCGTACACGACGCTCAGCGATCCGAAACAGCGCAAGATGTACGATTTAGATCCGCATCGTTTCGACGAAGTCGACCGGTGATTTTGTATTTTGTACCTTTTGTTTCCTTCAACTCCATAGCATAGCGCCACACAGCGCCGCATCGGTCCAATGGACATGCGCGCGCTCTCCCTCACGCGCGTTGTCGCGTCATCACCGTCCTTCTCCGGGCGCCGCGTCGTCGACAAGGCTGTTGTGGGGCGTTTTATCGCGCACAAAGCGTCCTCGTTGAGGCGCAGTCGTTTCCAACCACCGCGAGCGTCTGCCGCTGATTCAGACTCCGATCGTGCCTCGGACGCGACCGCGCCGGCTCGCGCGCGCCGGCGGCGCGTCGTGCGTCGCCCGCTCGACGCCGAGGCGGCGTCGAAATCGACGTCGTCGCGCAAGAGAGGCGAAGCGCTGAGCGCGGAGGAAAAGCGCGCACGCGCCGAAGCGCTCAGGCTCCGCGATATTGAGCTTCGCGCCGAGCCCCTCGTCCGCAGTCTGCTCCGAGCGTGCGAGAACAACGAAACGCGCGCGGCGCAAGAACGCAAAAAAGAGCTCTGGGACCTCGTCGGGGAGGAAAATCTCCGCGCGGTGCCGGCTCGAGCGCACGACGCGCTCGTCTCGATGTACTCGCGCGCCAGGCTCCCCGCGCTCGCCGAGCGCGCGTTCGCCGACGCCCTTCGTGCCGGCGCACCACCCACCGACACCACCGTCTGGCAACTCGTCGAGTGTTTCGAATCCACCGACTGCGCCTCCAAAGCCGAGGAAGCGCTCGCGTATTTAGAGGCGCGCGGCGCCGCCCGAGCCGAAGACTCAGCCGAACGAGACGCAAACTAGCACAAAGACGACCGCCGACGCTTCGTCCACGCTCACCCCACTGTAACACCACTAGATACCAAAGAGAGACAAAAAAAGTAAACACTTACAGCCACGACCCGCGTCGTCGCGTCGTCGCGAATCGTTCATCCGAACGCGCGCGAGTCGTCCTCTATCCACTCGCCCAAATGTCCGAATCTCAACGGTATAATATAAAAGATACCCATAAAGCTATGTAGGTATCAAATGTATAGGTCACAACCCTGACGACATAAATCTTTTGGTCTCAATCGGACCGGCGGCGCCTCACTCCCCGGTGCTCACGTCGACACCCCCTTCCACCCGACGACGACGGTACGTACGCACGAAGCGAACGCGCGCGACGGTCCGCCGACGCGCGCGACGAGCATCGACGCAGACGGTGACGATCGATCCTCCGCGCGCGTAAACCCGCGATAAAAGCCGCGACGGACGACGGAGGGACGTTCGAAGAAGGAATTTCGTACACGAGGCATTCATTCATTCTTGAAGAATCTGAGTGAATCGTCCGCGCATCGCCGGGTTGCGACGGGTGAAACGGTGGAAACGACGCGGAAACGATGCGCGAGGAAGGGATTCTTCGATGTACACCGAGGGTTGGGGTTTTACGCGACGACGGGGCGGGTATAGGGTGGCGAATGCGTCTCGGTCTTTGAGGGTTCTTCTGAAGCTTTCATTTCGGGATCTGCATTTTAATTTCCAATCAACTGTTCGTCGAGCGTGACGCGAGGACGCCGTCGGCCGGGATTTTGCGGTTTGAACGACGCGTGAGAACGTGGTTGACTGACTTTTCGGTGATTTGTGCGAATCAATGCGCACAGGAGAAACGAACGAAGACGCGTTTGAACCGACGCGAGATCTTATTTCCAGAGACCTTGACAAAGCCGGACGAGAAGACTTTCGTCCGTGGGAAAATATGTCTGCGGAAGTCGTAGCTGTTGAGAATGGTGGAGCCGCTGATGCGGAAAAGGTGACCACCGAACCGGTGGTGCCGGAGGACGCGACGATGGCTGACGCGCCGGCGACGCCTGGAACGGATGGCGCGGGGGCGGCGGATGTTCCGCAAGAAGCGGCGCAGGGGAAGTGGCTCGCAAACGCCGTCAAGGCGGAACGAGGGGAGATTTTGCTCACGATTAACCAATCGATCAAGGCGCCAAAGGGTTACGCGTACATGCCAGCTGGTGATTACGCGCCGTTCGAGGCAAACTGGATGGAGAGTAAGAAGCGCGTTCGTAAGCCGTCCGCGAAGGCAGATGGTGGCGAGGGCGACTTTTCCGACGGCGTATTTGCGGCACCGACTGCTGGCGACGATTCCGCAAAGATCCCCGAGAAGCCGGACGAGGAACTCACCGAAGAAGAACGCGAGTTGCGACGCATTCAGCGCAAGGAGCAAAAACGTCGACAAAAGGAGGAGCTCTTGGCGCGTCTGAAAGCCATCGAGGAAGCCAAGACCAAGGTGCAGAAGATTGAGGAGGAAAAGAAGTCTCGCTTTGCCTCTCTTCCGCCACCGCGCCCAACGTCGACGCGACCCGTCAAGTCGATGCCCACTTACAGCAACTACAGCTCTGGCGGGTCAAAGGGTGGCAAAAAGTCTGCAGCCGCGATGGCGAGTGCGGGTTACAAGAAGATGCGTGACGGTAGATTCATCACCAACGCGCGACTTCAGCGCGAGCACGAAATTGACCAAGAACGACAGCTCCGTCATAAGGATATGATCAGACGTTGCCGCGAAGTTCTCAACTTGACCAAAAAACACAAGTTTCACAGAATCTTCCTGTACCCAGTCGATGCGGTGCGCCTCGGTATCCCCGATTACTACGACATCATCAAGCAGCCGATGGATTTGGGAGCGATCAAGAAGAAGCTTGATGATCGGAAGTACGAGAACCCGGAACAGTTCCGCGATGACATGCGGTTGATATGGCAAAACTGTGCGACGTACAACTCCCCTGACTCTGACGCCGGCCACATGGGTGCGGTGATGAAGAATGAGTTTGAGAACGCGTGGTTGAACAGCCAACTCGAAGAATACACGGCGCACGATCAAGCCATCCGGGCTCAAGAAGAGATTGATATTCGTAACACTCCCGCGACGCCCATCAGTCAGGAAGCCGTCGCCGTTCAAGAAGCTCGCGAGCAACTCGAAAAGATGCGCCGCGAGATTGAAGAGCTCAGACGCGCCAAGCAAGAGGCCATGTACAAGGATGACGACTTCCTCGACGACGACGAACCCATTCCGCGTCCAAAGTCCAGATCCCGTGGTGGCGCCCAGAAGCGCAAGGCTGATCCGGAAGAGGATCCAGACTTTGACTTTGACGACGCGCGCATGGATGAAGACGTGTACAAGGAATTCAGAGAGGAGAAGCGCGCGCGCAGCGAAATCAAGCGCGCGGCTCGTGCTGAGACAGCGCTGCCCAAGCGCGAAATGTCCTTTGAAGAGAAGCACGATCTCACCATGCTTTTGCAAGAGCTTCCGGAAGAAAAGCAAGGTCGCGTTGTTCAAATTGTCAGTGAGCGCAAGAAGGGTATGGACCAAGCCGATGACGACGAGATTGAAATCAACATTGAAGAGCTCGACTCTGAAACTTTGTGGAAGCTCGACAAGTACGTTCGCGGCGTCTTGCGTCCGAAGAAGCGCAAACTCAACGCTGCAGAACAGCTTCTCGAAGCCAAGATGCGCGAAGCCCAAGCCGCAAGAGAGCTCGCCGCTGTCGAAGATACGTTGAAGCACGTGCAAGAGACGGGTGGTAGCTACAAGGAAGTCGTCGACGCGCAGACTGGCAAGAAACCACAAGCGCCGCCAGCCGCCGGAGCCGCCGCCGCATCCGACAGCGATGACTCCGACTCTGACTCTGATACGTCGAGCTATGACAGCGCCGAAGGTGCTGGTAGCAACCCTGAAAAGCGTGGAGCTGCCGCCGTGACGTCTAGACCAGGCGCTATCCCAGTTGATCAGTCGACCAACGTCTTTGCCAACGAGGCGCCGGGCATCAAGCAAAACGTCTCCAAGGCTGCGGTAAACATCCAGAATCCGTCTGGCTGGGAAACCCTCGCTTCGTCGGACACTCCGTCCGCCCCGGTGGCGCCAGCCGCAGCGGCCACTCAAGATGCCATCCCTGATGACCTGTGGAGCGAATTCGAAGCTGCCGCTCAACAAAAGCAACAGCTCGACAAGTCGCGCCAAGAGGACGCCGCTCAAGCCGAAGCCGAACGTGCCAGACTCGAAGCTGAAAAGAAGGCTGAAGAGGAAGCGAAGAAGCGCGCCGTCGAAGAAGCCAAAGAAGCTGAAATTCGCGCGCGCGAAGAAGCGCGCGCCAAGGCTCGCGAAGAGCTCGAGAACACCACTCAGACGGTTGATCTCGAAGAGCAACGACTCGCCATGAAGGAATTTGGCGGCGACGGCATGGGTGGAATGATGGGAGCCATCGATACCAAGCAACTCAAGGGTGACGGACAATAAAACAACGTCCACAACACCTAACATATCATCAGTCGAGAAAGTCGTCTCACTGCGTCATGGGACGAGCGAAGACGTAAAAGAAGAACAAAAACACGACACAAACCGATTCCGCCAACAAAGGATACCCGATAAGACGCAACTTTTTTCCAACGAAAAAAACAACACCTGTACAGAAAACAAACAAAATACCTAGCAACAATCAAACTGAGAAAAGGAAGGAGAAGGCGACGAGCGACTTTTGTGATATTACCCTAAAAACATTTAGCCAACAACGTTTGGCTTGCCCCCGAGTCGAGTCAACGCTCCTCCAGTCGATGCAATTTTCATCGTCCTCGAGTCAACGCATCGAGATGAATCATGTGCGCGCGAATAGGAAATTTACACGAGAAGAAGCTGCGTTAACGCAAGCTAGGCGCTTCGTTGTGAATTACATGCGATCGATCGCTCTCTACGTTTTCACCATGCTAAAGACGAACGCCACCGCTGCACGCGACGGCTTTCGACGACTCTGCGAGCACCGCTTAGAGCGCAGAGGTGAGGTAGATCGCGAGCGCGCCAGAGCCGATGACACCGGCAACAGTCGCCGCCCAGTAGAGCAAGTTACCCTCGTACTTGTCACCGTCAGACTTGAACTCTTGCGGGGACCAGATCGGGGAGTATTCGTCGACGTTGGCCTTGCCGTTGCGGATGCCGAGCTTGTACACGTAGCCAGCCTTACCGCTGCGCCTGAAATTTACAAGAGAAAACGAAACGAGCGAGCCAAATCAACCGTCAGTCTCGAGTTTAACAAAGAAATCATCGAGTGTTTCCCTCTCGCATCCGCCGCGCGTTTCACCGCGCGACGCCGCCAACACCAGCCAAACCAACAATACGGACTGTTTACCCATATCGATACAGGTCGCGACGAGTCGAGAAAAGATAACGCAAAGAGATAGATACGCACGTCTTCGGGGCCGAGCCAGCTTCGGTGGAGCCCTTGTAGCCGACGTTGCGCTGCGCCGGGGCAGCCTTGACGCCCTGCGTGTGCATCGAAAACCAATCGCATCCATTCGTCAGTCACCGCACTCTCTCTCATCGTCGTCTCTCATCGTCGTCGCCTCCGCCCGTCGGTCGCTCCCTCGCGGATCGGATCGCGGATCGTCCGATCGCGATACCCCTCGACCCAACCCGAGACGCGCGATCGACCTCTCACGCGTTCCGCGACGCCCCCGACGCCGCTCCCGCGCGGCGGTATCGCCACAAAAACATTTCCCCGCATTCATCCCCGACGTCCGTCGGCGTCGACGTCGCCGCGCCGTCCACCGCGTCCGCGTTTCCGTCGAGTTGCCCTCCGACCCGCGAACGCGAAACCGTCCTTCCCACGACGAGTCACGATTCAATAAATCACCGAGGGGCTCGGGTTTGGAGCCCCGCGTCCGTCCATCCGCGCGTCGCTATCGCGTCTCGTTCGCTCTCGCGCGTCGTTCGCGACGCACCCGCTTCGGTCCGGAGGAGTTGTTCATGACGACGAGTCCGCGCTTCTTCGCGGCGACCCGAACCGTGGTCGCCGAGACGAGGTTGGTGGACGTGAGAGCTTGCATCATCATCTTTCGAAAGTTTCGCGTGCGCGTGTATGCCGTTGCGACGGACGCGACCGAACGACACACACCCTCGGGATGGGCCGGGCCGGGCGCCGGTCACCCGATCCCGAGATTCGCGGTTCGTGACCCGTCGATTTTATCCAGAAGCGCGCGACCGACCGATCGATCGACCGACCGATCGCGAATCTCGGGATCGGGACTATCGCGATCTGCGTGTGTGTAAACAGTACGCGCGGTAGTACGTACGTCTCGTCGCATCCGAGATCTCCACCCGGGGGCCGAACCTCCCAACCTGGAACCTGGACCTGGGGGGCGATCGATGGAAATCACGCGTGGGCGCGCGCGCGATGTCGGCGTTTTCG
>Ga0181591_10006594_pt1 | contig 10073 bp, 8 predicted proteins | sample 071ome_33_FD_133757 | JGI IMG/M metagenome (GOLD analysis project Ga0181591, IMG submission 133757) | Coastal salt marsh microbial communities from the Groves Creek Marsh, Skidaway Island, Georgia - 071412AT metaG (megahit assembly) | ecosystem: Environmental > Aquatic > Marine > Intertidal zone... | reverse complement strand
GGTGGAACGCCCGGCGATCTGACTGAACTCGAGCGGATGCGTGAGCAGGCCGAAGAGAGGATTCAGTCGATGATTCAGGAACAGGCTCAGCAACTGTTGGACGACGCGGGCCTTCAGCGCGGCGACCTGGAACGACTACGCGACCAGTTGCGCGATCAACTGCAGATCCATGACATGGCACCGAGTACCTCGAGCACGTCGACTCCAGCAGGTGGTCGGCAATCAGGACAGGGAGGAAACTGATGAAAGTTGACCTGAACATCGCAAGGAGCTGGGGTCGAGCGGTCGCCCTCGTCCTCGTGCCACTGGCTTTGATGTCGTGCGGCTCCGATTCGGACGACGAATCGGTTCCCACGGGTGGTGACACGTCGGCTGAAGTCGACGGTTCCGTGACGACGAGCATGTCCGATTCGGGTGTCACGGCCCAAGATGTCGACGGCGCGAATCCAGAGAAGGTTCTGCTCGCCGCCGTTCTGCTCGGTGTTGGTGACGTCGACGTGGCATTGTCGGAGGGTCTCGTCACGGCCGACGAAGTCGACCTCGCTGCCGCAGCGCTGGCGACAGGAACACTGGCGGAGTGGGCCGACCGTGCGAACGCCGGAAGCTGACGTCAGACAGGCAGTCGGTAGTCGGCCACCTGTGCGTCGTCGGCTCCGGTGTCGGCGAAGTTGTCGTAGGCGCGGGCGTCCATGAATTCACGCCACGCGAAGGCTCGGTAGCGCGCTCCCGTTCCGCATAGTTCGGGAACGGGAGCGATCACCGAGTCGCGTGGAGGGTTGAGGAAGTAGGGGATGCTGAATCGACGCGAGGATGTCATGGGCAACACGCGATGAACGGCCGCCCGATACCTGTCGTTCGTCCAGGCCTGCATGCAGTCGCCGAGATTGAGAACGATGGTTCCGGGAACCGGTGGTACGTCGATCCAACCGTGTTCGAGCGACTCTGCCTGCAGGCCCCCTGTGTCGTCCTGAAGGAGGACCGTGAGGACACCGGGGTCGGTGTGATAGCCGAGTGCGGTGTCGCCGAGCTCGGCCAGACCATTCCGTTCGATCTCGGGAACTGGATCGCCGATCGTGTAGTGATTGAGGCGCACCATGCTTCCGCGCCGATCTCCCACGACCTGTCGTCGCGACTCTGGTCCGAGGTCGAGGAGTTGGTGGATCAACGTCAGGGCCTTGGTCGCCAGGTCGTCGAACGCGTCGTAGAGGGCCACCATGCTGTCGCGGAACTCGGGCCGATCGGTCGGCCAGCGGTTGCGGCCGTCATGGGGCGGGCTCATTGGATCGACGAAGTCGAACACCTGCTTGTGATCGCGCTTGCGCTTGGTGAGTTCCCGATCGAAGTAGCCGAGGGGGTTGTCGCGGTCGCGCATGATGGCCTCGTGGACCGAGCGGTCAGCATCGAAGAAAGCCGCCGTCTCACTCCAGGTGTGGGCGATGAGGTCGTCGAGGCCGTGACCGGACAAGAGGAAGAACCCATGATCACGACATGCCGAGTCGAGAGCATCGAGCGATGTGGTACTTGGGTTGGAGACGTCGACCACCGGAACCTTGTTCATTCCTTGATCTTGGCATACGGCTCGAGACGGCCTCCTCGGGCTATCTTCATCACCGATCAAAGGCGTCGCGCGACGTCGCACCAAGGAGACTTCATGTTCCGTTCGTCCCGCTCACTCGTCTCGGTTCTCGCGGCCGGCCTCCTGGTTTTGGGGGCCTGCGGAGGCGACGATTCCGGTTCCTCGACCGATTCGGATTCGACCGAGGAATCGTCGTCTAGCTCCGGCGGTGCAGCCGAGGCGACGTTGGCCGAAATGGTGGGAGTGATCGAAGGCCTCGGGTACGACTGCAGTCCCGAGAGTTTCGTGATGACCATGGCCGTCCGAGAGACCTGCCTGTCACCCACCTCAGCTTTCGTCTCGGCCTATGCCTGGGCCGACACCGATTTGTTCGCTCAACAAGTCGCCAACGAGGTCCGCTGCACACTCGACTCGAATTTGGGCGAACTGCGGTCGCTTCAAGGCGACATGTGGGCCGTGACGTCGCTGTCGCTCAGCGGTAAGCCGACTGTCGAGTATGCAGCCGAGATCGACGCCGCCCTCGGCGCGATTCAGGAAGAGTTGGGAGGAACCCTGGTCACGACTCCTTGTTCGTGATCGTTCGACGGAGGCTTCGGCCCCAACTTCGAGAGGCGATGTCGTCGATTCGTGACGTTCGTGGTGCTCGATCCTGATCAGGCTCTTCTTGACTGTGACCCGGAGGTGCTCCCGTGTCACGAAACGATCACGTTGCCGCGATCTTCGCCGATCGCTGCTCCGCCGAAGATGCGCTGGCCGACCTTGAAGTGGCTGGTCTCGGTAGTGAACGTCTAGGAGTGGCACTTCGATCGGGGGAGCATGTCGTTTTCGAACGCGATGCCGATCGGGAATTCTTTCTCGACGTCGGAGCCGGCGCTGCGGTCGGAACGCCGATCGGTCTTCTGGGAGGTATCACCTTGTCGTTGGCGATCATTCCCGGTCTGGCCGTCGGAGGCATTCTCGGAGTGTCACTCGCCGGCGCGGCATGGGGTGCAATCTTCGGTGGGCTGATCGGTGCTGATGTCGGCGACGCCGAATGGACTCAGCACGAGAATCTCGCCTTCGAACATCTCGGAGCCGACGAAGTTTTGGTTGTGGTGAAGGCTCACGAACACGAACAGTTATGTCGTCAGATCTTCACCCGTCACGACGGTCGTCTTCTGACGGACGGGAGTCGACTCGACTAGTTTCGATGCAGATGACATTCCTGGCCGCGGCGACAAATGACACCTTCACGTCGACGGCCCTCGTTTTGGCGATCGTCACCGTCGTGGCGTTCTTCGCACATCGGGCTCGGCAACCCCTGATCGTCGCTTTCATAGCGGTTGGTGTGGTCGTCGGACCGTCTGGATTCGAGATCATCGTCGAATCAGAACCTCTCGAGCTATTCGCCGATCTTGGCATCGCCGTACTGCTGTTTCTGGTCGGCCTGAAGCTCGACCTGCACCTCGTGAGGTCGATGGGGAAGGTGGCCCTGGCGACCGGGTTCGGCCAGATCGGCTTCACCGCGCTTTTCGGCTTCCTTTTGTCGAGTTTGCTCGGGTTGAGCGCCCAGGAGTCGCTGTACGTCGCAATCGCACTCACGTTCTCGTCGACGATCATCATCGTGAAGATCCTGTCGGACAAGCGTGAGCTCGAGAAGTTGCACGGGCGAATCGCCCTCGGGTTCCTGATCGTGCAGGACATCGTCGTCGTCATCGTGATGGTGGTGCTGAGCACGTTGGGCACTGACAGCAACTCCAGCGTCAGCTGGCAGATCGGACGCATCGTTCTGACCGGGGTCGGTCTTCTTGTCGGTACTTGGATCCTCACCGTCTATGCGATTCCCCGCGTACTCGCCAAGGTGGCGTCGTCGCAGGAACTTCTGATCATCACCTCGGTCGCCTGGGCGGTGTCGGTTGCGGCTTTCAGTGACTGGCTCGGCTTCTCGGTCGAGGTCGGAGCCTTTTTGGCGGGCTTTGCACTCGCATCCACCAACTATCGCGAATCGATCGCTTCGTCGTTGTCGGGTCTGCGCGACTTCTTGTTGCTGTTCTTCTTCATCGACCTAGGGATCGGACTCGATTTTTCGGCAATCAATGAGCAAGTCGTGCCAGCGATTGTGCTGTCACTCTTCGTGTTGATCGGCAAGCCGCTGATCATTCTCGTGATCATGGGCGTGATGCGCTATCCGAAACGCGTGTCGTTCTTGGTTGGCGTGGCGGCTGGCCAGATCAGCGAGTTCTCGCTCATCCTCATCGCACTCGGCCTGGAACTCGGACACGTCGACAACGACATCGTCGGTCTCGTCACCTTGGTGGGTCTTGTCACTATCGGGCTCTCGACATACTTCATCAACTATTCGAATCAACTATTTGATCGATTGAAGAGTCCGCTCGGGTTCTTCGAACGCGAGAAATTGCGTGACGACCTCGACGTCGAGGAGGAGACGGTCGATTTCATCGTCTTCGGATACGGGCGCTTCGGTCGACATCTCGTCGAGCAACTGGCTCGTTCGGGTAATCGTGTGTTGGTAGTCGACTGGGATCCCTACGGTCGCCTTCACGTCACCGATCCCGAGGTGGCCTCAAACGTGTCGATGAGATTCGGAGACGCCGACGATCCCGAGTTCCCGGGCACGTTGCCGATCAGTTCGGCGACGTGGATCGTGTCGACCATCGCTCGTGTCGACACGAGTCTTGTCCTTGCTCGTTCGCTACGACGATGGGGAACCACCGCCCGAATCGCCGTCACCTGCCTGTCGACTGGGGAGAGCCTGAAACTTCGCCAAGACGTGGAAGATGGCGTCGTCGACCTCGTGCTGCAACCCTTCAGCGACGCGGCCGACGACGCCATCGACGCACTCATGCGCTTTGGCAACTAGTCGAGTAACTGTCTCTCGAAACTGGCTAGCTCATCAGGTCGTACCGGTCGGCCTCCATGACCTTGGTCCAGGCGGCCACGAAGTCACGAACGAACTTCTCGCGGTTGTCGTCCTGGGCGTAGACCTCGGCGTACGAGCGAAGGATCGAGTTCGAGCCGAATACCAGGTCGACACGTGTTGCCGTCCACTTCACCGCTCCCGACTTGCGATCGCGGATCTCATAGACGCCGTCCTCGACCGGAACCCAGGAATACGACATGTCAGTCAGGTTCACGAAGAAGTCGTTGGTGAGCGCACCCACTCGATCGGTGAACACACCGTGCATCGTTCCGCCGTGATTGGTGCCGAGCACTCGCATGCCGCCGACGAGCACTGTCATCTCCGGCGCGGTGAGGCCCATGAGCTGAGTGCGGTCGAGAAGCATCTCCTCGGCTTCGACGGCGTAGGTGCCCTTCAGCCAATTGCGATATCCGTCGTGGACCGGCTCGAGGTGCGAGAACGATTCGACGTCGGTCTGCTTCTGCGTTGCGTCACCGCGTCCGGGTGAGAACGGAACCGATACGTCGACACCGGCTGCCTTGGCGGCCATCTCGATGCCCACGTTGCCGGCCAAAACGATCACGTCGGCCACGCTGGCTCCAGAGTCGGTGGCGATGGGTTCGAGAACCTTCAACACCTTGGCGAGTCGCTCGGGTTCGTTGCCAGCCCAGTCCTTCTGCGGAGCGAGACGGATGCGAGCACCGTTGGCGCCGCCACGGAAGTCGGAACCGCGGAACGTGCGGGCGCTGTCCCAAGCGGTCGACACGAGGTCGCCGATCGACAGTCCGGTGGCCGCGATCTTGGCTTTCACGGCGTTCACGTCGAACGTGGTGGGGCCGACCGGGATTGGGTCTTGCCAGATCAGATCTTCGGTCGGTGCTTCGGGTCCGATGTAGCGGGTGCGCGGACCCATGTCGCGATGCGTCAGCTTGAACCAGGCTCGAGCGAACACCTCGGAGAAGTAGGCCTGATCGTCACGGAAGCGTTCGGAGATCTTGCGATATTCCGGATCCTTGATCATGGCCATGTCGGCGTCGGTCATGATGAGGCGACCCTTCTTCGATGGGTCCTCGACGTCGGCCGGCAGATCGGCCGGATCGGGATTCACCGGTTCCCACTGCCATGCACCAGCCGGGCTCTTCTTCAGCTCCCAGTCGTACTTGAACAGAAGATGGAAGTATCCGTTGTCCCACGTGGTCGCGTGCGTGGTCCAGGCGCCTTCGATGCCCGACGTCACCGTGTCGCGGCCGACGCCACGGGACACGTGATTGTTCCAGCCGAGGCCCTGCTCGTGGATGTCGGCGCCTTCGGGTTCGGCGCTCAGATTCGCAGCACTTCCATTGCCATGCGCCTTGCCGACGGTGTGGCCACCCGCGGTGAGGGCAACCGTCTCCTCGTCGTTCATGGCCATACGAGCGAACGTCACGCGCACGTCGTGCGCGGTGCGTAACGGGTCGGGTTGGCCGCCGACACCTTCCGGGTTCACGTAGATGAGGCCCATCTGCACGGCGGCGAGAGGATTCTCGAGCGATTGGCGATCCTCGGTTCCGGCGTAGCGGGATGCGTCGAGCCATTCACGCTCGGAGCCCCAGTAGATGTCCTTCTCGGGATGCCAGATATCGGGGCGACCGAAACTGAATCCGTAGGTCTTCAGGCCCATCGACTCGTAGGCGACGTTGCCGGCCAACACCATGAGGTCGGCCCAGCTCAACTTGTTGCCGTACTTCTTCTTGACGGGCCAGAGGAGACGGCGAGCCTTGTCGAGGTTGGCGTTGTCGGGCCACGAGTTGAGGGGCGCAAAACGCTGGTTGCCGGTGCCCGCACCTCCGCGACCGTCGGCAACGCGATACGTGCCGGCCACGTGCCAAGCCATGCGGATCATGAGACCGCCGTAATGACCCCAGTCAGCCGGCCACCAGTCCTGGCTGTCGGTCATGAGTTTGATGAGGTCGGCTTTCACGGCGGCCACGTCGAGTGACTTCACGGCTTCGCGGTAGTCGAAGTCGGAATCCATCGGGTCGACCTTGCTGTCGTGCTGATGAAGAATGTCGAGATTCAAGTTCCTTGGCCACCAGGTGGTGGGGGACATGTCGTCGTGCACATTGGCGGCGTGGACGACCGGGCACTTGCTCATCGTTTCGGTACTGCTCATCGCAGCACTCCTTTCTTTGCAGGTTGGGGGGTGAGAAGAGGTGTGTCGGCTTCAGAGCGGCAGTCGGGGCAACGACCCCAATAGATGACCTCGGCTTCGTCGATCTCGAATCCGTGGTCATCAGACGCGGTGAGGCACGGACGCGCACCGAGGGCGCAGTCGATGTCGACGAGTCGGTTGCACTGCCGGCAGATGAGGTGATGGTGGTTGTCGCCCACCCGGTCTTCGTAGCGAGCGGCCGAACCGGCCGGCTGGATGCGGCGGATGATTCCGTTCTCGGCCAGAACCCCGAGCGCGTCGTACACCGCCTGACGAGACACCGAGCCGATGTCGGTCGAGACCACCTCGAACACCACATCAGCCGTTGCGTGAGGATGGCGGCCAACTGCCGCCATGACCGCCAATCGTTGCGCAGTGACGCTGAGCCCGTGTTGACGCAGAATCTGAGCTGGATCAGGGGTGTTTGTCGAGGTCATGGCACGACCATAGCGGTAAATCTGGAGTAATTCCAGATCTGGAATGAGTCGCTTTTCACACCGGGTAGGTGGGTGGACCTGGGGCAACGGTTCAGCGGATGACGACGCCATCACGGCGATCTTCGTGGGTTTGGGCCGTCCGATGATCGCGACCGACGACAATCGGTACACACGGTTCGTCGTGGCGTCATCGGCGGGGTCCGATTCCGCGAGATGACTCTCGTCGTGTTCCTTTAAGCCGGCCAGAGAAGGCTGCGCTCGTTGACGGCTCTCTCGATCAACTCGACCAGTTGGTGCGGATCACCGTCGGCTTCCTCGATGCGCTGGCCGTCGAGAAGAACGATATGACCGGTGGTCGTTTCGGCTACGACGACTGGAGCTTGATTCTCGGAGATGACGCGAATTTGCGGAGGCTGATCGTCGCGGTGATACGTGTCGAAAGGAACCGGTAAGCCGTCTCGACACGAGCGCCACTCGTTCTTCTCGGTGAAGAGACCGTGGGTCACCTCGCAGAGGGAGCAGTGACGACGGCCGAGTCGAGCTCCGATCCAGTACGCAACTTCACCGCGAAGAGTTCCCTCGGCGTCGTACACGCCGATCAATCGCACGATGGTGGTCACGCTCGAACCGTAGGCGTCATGCCCGTCGATTCAGGAGTCGTGCGGTGAGAGCTTCTCGAGCATGAGTCGGGCGACCATCGGCGCAGCATTCTGGTTCTGGCCGGTCACGAGGTTGCCGTCCACTACCCAGTGATTGGCCAGGACGTCGCGTCGAGCGGTCGCCGACTCGAACAGTGCACCGGCAGCACGCAGTTCGGTCTCGGGATGTTGAGGAGTCGACGTGATACCGAGTTCGCGCACCTGCTTGTCGGTGACGGCCGAGATCTTGCGGCCTTCGACGAGCGGTGTGCCGTCGACGTCGAGGGCTTGAAGCAGTCCGAGCGGACCGTGGCACACGCCGCCGATCACCGCGCCGTTCGCGTTGGCGGCGGTGATCTGATCACCGAGTACGGCCGAGGTGCCGAGATCGAACGCCGCGCCCCAGCCGCCGGCCAGATACACGATCTCGTACGAGCGCATGTCGAGGTCGCCGACGGCAAGTGAAGCGGTGAGTCGGGCACGCAGGGCTGGATCGCCGAGCAGACGGTCGTCGGCTTCGGTGCGAACCGCCGGCTTCAACGACAACGGATCGATGGGAATGATGCCGCCGAGCGGACTGGCCACGTCGACGGTCATGCCGGCGTCGAGGAACGCGTAGTACGGCACGGTGAGTTCACTCGCGAACACGCCGGTGGGTCGACCGACGTCGAGTTGGGCGTGATTGGTCGCGATCACGAGGGCTCGTCGGCCGCCGAGGTCACGCGACAATTGTTGGTTGTCGTCGGGATGAAGTCCGAGACGCTGTAGGACTCGACGCGCCACTTTGGCGGGCGGGGGAGGTGTGGGCTGCGGACCGCTCCGTCGTGCCTGGACCCGGTCGCGCACTCGTTGCTGAACCCGCTGCTTCACGACTTGCTGCAGGAGATTGCGAGGGGGAAGGAGTGGAACCTTGTCGACGTCGACGATGCGACTCGTCACATAGGGCCACGGTTTGTTTCGTTCGGGAATCGAGCGGTGACGCTCGACTTTCATCCGCTCCTGAAGATGGGCGAACACCGCGTCGACTGTCGGGTCGTCGGAGCGGTTGGACATCTCGACCGGGTCGGCGTCGAGGTCGTAGAGCTCCCACTGGTCGGCGAGCACGTTCGTGCGGTACCGGGGTCCGCCCATCCCGTCGCTTGCCAACTGCCGAACTCCCGGTTCGGTCCACGTGGACGGGTCGTCGAAGGTGCGCACGAGTTTCCAGAGATTGCCTGACCCACCGGGCGCATCGGCGTCGTTGACCCGCCCGACGACACCCTCGAAGTTCGTTGCGACATAGGCCGGGACGTTGATGCGCAAGAGTCCGGGTGCATCGGACGTGCGGCCGTTGGCTCGTGCCACACCGCTCGCGCCAGTGTCGCCCTCGGGCATGTTGTCTCGCGTCATCACGTAGATCGTGCGGTCGCGGTCGGCCTCGGCCCCGTCGACCACCGGCATGAGATCGGACCCAGGAAGTGGATGGACCTCCGTGAATCCCTCGGCGAGAGCCGCCGCGGTGGTGGCGAGATCGATGTTGGCTGCGGCCAGAAGGGTCGGGACCAGGTCGACGTGCGACGTGGGCGAGTCGACGCGACGACCAGTGGTCGAGTGCGCGCCTACGCGGGCAATCGCAAAGGGCACCCGAGTCGCTTCGTCGTACAACTGGAACCACTTCTGGTGGAGCCCGCCGTGTGACCCGAGAAGTTCGCCGTGATCGGCGGTGCGCACGATGACGGCGTCGCCCTTGGTGGCACTGGTCCCGTCGGTCACGGCGCGTCGTACTCGATCGAGCGGTCCGTCGACCGTCGCATGGAGTTGGTAGTAGAGGTCGCGGTAGCGCTGGTGATTCTTCGAGTACAGGGCGGCCACGGTGTCGCCAGGGCCGTAGCACGACGGATACGCAGCGCGGTAGGCGATGTGGGCGGCTGGTTTGTGTCGCAGATCTTCGAAGTCGGATGGCGACATCGGCACCGACGGCACCGCCACTCCGTCGAGTTCGCGCGGCATGCCGCGTTGGATCCAAAGAGGAAAGAGCACGATGTCGTGCGGGTTCACGAAACTTGCGACGAGGAGGAACGGCTTCAGGGCATCGGCGTCGCCAGCGGCCCGACGGCGATAGCGATCCTCGAGCCAGGCCACGGTTCGGTCGGCAATGAGCGGATCGCGTACGAGGCCGCAGTTGGCGAAGAGCCCACCGTGTGGTTCGGGGCCGACCCAACCCGAGAACCCGAACGGGCCGAGCGGATCGGCGTCGAGGTAGCGGCGCACGTTGTCGTGGAGGACCTCACCCTCGGCGGTGTTGGTGGGCAGTGGTTCGCCGTCGGAGCCCATGAGATCGGCATGGGTGATG
>Ga0181591_10006592_pt1 | contig 10073 bp, 10 predicted proteins | sample 071ome_33_FD_133757 | JGI IMG/M metagenome (GOLD analysis project Ga0181591, IMG submission 133757) | Coastal salt marsh microbial communities from the Groves Creek Marsh, Skidaway Island, Georgia - 071412AT metaG (megahit assembly) | ecosystem: Environmental > Aquatic > Marine > Intertidal... | reverse complement strand
TTACGTGATGTCGACGTAGGTAGGGGAAAGGTCAGAGCCCCACAAACAGGTGTATAAACAAATAACCTACTTCCAAGTCTTGGCTGTGACGAACTCACATGATGTTCAAGATTAGATGGAACCATTAAACAGGTTCCGTCTGACTGAAACAATCTACATGATGCTAAATTGCTTCGCAATTATCATTCACATAATTGTATAAAAAGAAAGTGGTGTTTGAGCGATAGCGAAAAACACAAGTGAACGTAGTTCACTTCTTATCAACTCATGTTAATGTAAATCAGGATCTCTTCCGAATCCACTTTTAACTGCACTCACTTGTAATTCTTCTATTCTATATTCTTTATGAGGATTTTGTGCTTGTAGACATTCAACACAAGTATTCGCTTCTTCTGGTGAATTAGCCACTGTTACTTCCACATCATCTTCATACACTTTATATTTGGTAATCATAGTAGAATTATTTAGAGTTCGAGATACAGCAATTAAACTGTACTTTAACGAGGTGGTGTGAATTTTTGATTTGCTTTTTTGGTTTGTTCTGCATCTTGCTTGATAAGATCAATAACTTTCATTCTTTCGCTGTGCGGCATATTCCATGCTTCATTGAGTGTTATACCGCCTTTCATATACCAAACAATGTCTAGAACACTTTGTTCTACTGCTTCGCCTTCTCGCTCTATAGTCTCAACAAAAGCCATTATCTCGTCATGGCTCGCGAGTTTGCCAAGACTTATACGAAAAAATTTGATTGATTAAAGATCAGCGGCGTTGATATAGTTTCTGGCGCACCCTGTTCAACTAATCCCTTTGGTACTTGTACTTGTCTATCTGGTATACTAAAGTTATCCTTTTGTTCAGTAAGATAATCCAACACAGCACCAAATACCTTGCTGTCGGTGTTGTTGAAAAAGTCTGCTATTGCTGTAGGATTTGTTTCAGTACCTTCTGGTGTTTCAATAGCAACAATTTGTTTTACAACTAGATTCAAATTTGAATCTGTGATTCTTCGAAAACTGTCTTTTACAATTTTGTTTTTTTCTTCTTCGGAAAGATCCTGTACACGCAGAGCCTGTACGATTCTAGTAGTTTCAAAAGTGTTTAAGTCAATAATGTTTTGATCTTTAAGTGTGAGTGGTTTACTGTGAAAAACTAGATCATTGTACTTGAAAGTGTTTGTCCATTTTCTATCCATTAGTTCGTCTAGTATTACTCGCAGGTCGATTTCGTAGTCTAGTTCTTCGTTTTCTAGATTTGGCACACCGACTGTTAATTTCATCTTTTCACCGTATGTGGCAATTCTCAATGCAATAATAATTGCATCAAGATCAATAATAGGCACATCATAAGGATCTTCAATTAGTGGCATACAACTCTTGATATTAAGTGCAATGCTTTCTCCGTTCATTAGTGCATCCGGAGTTTTTAGGATCATTTCGTCACGTGCGGTCATGCTGTACACTGGAATTTCTCCAGTGCTAGATTTTTCGAATGGATTTACCTCATAGAACATACCCCCGCTAGGTAGTTTAGTGTAAATCTTGGGTTGTCTTGTGTATTTTGCGAGGATACTATCACTCATGTTTTTTCTCCAATAAATAAAGTTACTGCTATAATTATAAAAGTATTTATATACGCATATTACTGGTGAAATGAACAAATGACAGAATTAGAACTATTAGAGAAGGCCTTTAGCCAATTAGACAATAAAGGCGCGGCCAGCGAAAGTACACTACAGCAACTATCAGGCAGAATCAAAGAACAAACTACTGAAAGTAAAGATCCTAACAGTCCGTCAAACAAAAGTCTGTCAGGAATACTAAAAGGTATCACTACGCTTGGCGGAAAAGTTGGTACAAGCATGAACGAAGTTGTTAATTTTGGTAAAGATTTTGTCAAAGAACAGCAGAAGTTCACACAAACTATTGATAAACTAGGATTAAGCAGGATACCATATGTTGGTGCTGTAGCAACTATTGTAGAACAACTAGAAGATAATATTGGAACTTTTAGAAATCTATCTCAAAACGGTATTAACTTTGGCAATAGACTGCAAAAAATTCAAGAAGATTTTGCCAGACTGGGTGTAAGCACTAGAGAATACGAGACATATCTACGTGGAAATTCTGAAGCACTTGCACTTATAGAGTCTAGTGGTAAGGGTGCTATCACTGCACTTAAAGGAGCAGAACAAAATATTAATGATTTTGGTATGGAACTGCAAAGATTTGGTCTTGACTTTAATGAAATAAATGAAAACTATTTTAGTTTTCTAAATAGAAATGCTTATGCAATTAGATTTGGTACAGATGCAATCGCCGGCATGGACGAAAGATCAACAGAATATGCAAAAAGTTTAAGAAGACTTACAGCACTTACTGGACAACAAGTTGATGCTGTACAAAACATGGTAGAAGAAACATTTGGAGTATCCAGTATCCAAACTGCATTAAGTCTAGAAACAGGAAAAACAAGGGATCAATTTAGAATGGTTGCAGACATGATGAGTGTGTTTGGCAACGAAGGATTAAAAGGTACTGCGGCCATGATGACAGGCTTTGCACCAGGCATCGACGGAGTAAGTAACACACTATTTGCACTTACACCTGGCCTGCAAGATGCCGCCCAAGAGATAATTGACACAGCAAGAAGCGGCACCATGTCCAACGCAGAGTTTGAAAGATATGCAAGAGACAAACTTACACAGTTTGCAAGAGACAATGAAGAACAAATAAAAGCCAACGCTAAAATTAATGCAGGTATCAGTTTAAGTAACAGTGACATTGCACAAGCCGTGAATCAAAGTGTTAGCGGAGTAATGAAATTACTGCGTACTGAAGGAGAAGTTGAAGACTCATTCAGTAGCATAGATAAGGGTGCTAACAAAGTACTAGACGGTATGATCGCATTAGATGACGGTACTAGAAAAGTAAGAGCGGCCTTTGCAACACTTGCAACTAGATTTTATGGTTCAGACACAGTGCAAGAAGGGTTTGATAGAGCAACAACTTCAATCAACAAGTTTGCAACAAAACTAGAAAAAGCCATGGATGCAAAAGATTTAAATGAAGCATTTAAAATCATATATCAGGATATACTAGACAAACAGAAAAATTTTGAAAATCTTTTTAAAAGCACTGCCATCCCAAGTTTAGAACAAAAGGGTAAAGTTACAGCAAATAGCGGAATTTCGAAAATGGCTTTTGAATCCGGTTTAGAAAGTTATAAGGAGGATTCAACAGTTGCAAGTTTAACAACTTCAATACAAGAAAAAATGTTGGCTCAACTAGAAACAGCATTTGTAACCCTATCTAAAGAAGATCAGAAAAAATATGAAAAAAGATATACCGAGTTGAGAGAAGCAGTTACCAAACAATCAAAGAGTGTTGCAGAGGCTATTATTGATGCACAAGGCGATAAAAGTAAACTAGGGTTATTTACAGGTACACCGGGCGTGTTCGGTAAATTGTTTCATAACTTTGGTGAAGGAACAGATGCTACACTACACGGCGAAGAAGCAGTAATTCCAAAAGATTCGCCAATTGGAAATATGTTAAGCATGATGTCCAATGATATGGGTACACTAAAATCAGGAATGAAAACTGGTGCAAATGGAAAACCGGATTTTGGAAGTTTCATAAGCCAAGCACAGAGCATGGGAGCCAAATATGACAAGTATTCCAAAGAAAATGAGGGTGCTATTAACAAACAGGGAAGAGATTTTGCCAAATCGTTCGGAATTACTGACGAAATGCTTGACAAAGCACAGTCTTCGAGTGTAAAATCAAATAATAGTACAGGTAAAGGAACATCGGTAAATAACATTGGCGGCAATATGGCTACAAGACTAGATGAATTAATTCGCATTAATAAAGACATGCTTGAAGAATTACGCAATATGTAAGGAAAAATAATATAAATGAGTTGGAAAAAATACTTCACAGAATACAAACCCGCCGATACATCAGGTAACACCAGTCCTATATCAGGATACAGTGGTAACGGTCCTGCACGTACAAACTATTCAAGTTTCTTACCAGAAGTTTATTCAGGCCATCCTAATCGTATTGAGCGTTATGGTCAGTATGACACTATGGATAGTGACAGTGAAGTAAATGCCGCTCTAGATATTCTTGCAGAATTTTGTACACAAAAGAACAACGAAAATCATACACCATTTAGTATTTTCTTCAAAGACAAAGCAACAAGCACCGAAGTAAAAATACTAAAAGGTTATTTGCAACAATGGGCAGACATAAACAATTTTGATAGACGTATTTTTAAAATTGTAAGAAACATTTTCAAGTATGGTGATGCTTTCTTTGTGAGAGATCCAGAAACATACAAATGGTTTTACGTTGATGCCGCAAAAGTTGACAAAATTATTGTTAATGAATCAGAAGGCAAACAGCCTGAACAGTATGTAATTAGAGATCTAAATATTAATTTCCAAGATCTTGCAGTAACACAAAAAAATCCAACTAACAATCCAGGACAAATTGACTATACCACAAGCGGCGGCGCAATGGGAAGAGGATATGTTGGTGCTGGGCCACAGAACTTTTCAACAAGATTTGAAAAAAGTCAAAATCAAATGGCGATTGAAGCAGATCATGTTGTACACTTATCACTTTCAGAAGGACTAGATAGAAATTTTCCTTTTGGTAACAGTTTATTAGAAAGTGTTTTCAAGGTTTATAAGCAGAAAGAATTACTTGAAGATGCAATTATTATCTACCGTGTGCAAAGAGCACCGGAGAGAAGAGTATTTTACATCGATGTAGGTAACATGCCTACTCACCTTGCTATGGGATTTGTTGAAAGGGTCAAAAATGAGATCCATCAACGTAGAATTCCTTCAGCAACTGGCGGTGGAACTAATGTTATTGATGCTAGTTTCAACCCATTATCAATTAATGAGGACTACTTCTTCCCGCAAACAGCAGAAGGACGTGGTTCTAAAGTAGAAACACTACCAGGCGGTACTAATTTAGGTGAAATTGACGACTTAAAATATTTTACTAACAAGTTATTCCGTGGTTTACGTATTCCAAGTTCTTACTTACCTACCGGCGCAGATGATTCTGCCGCACAGTATAACGACGGTAGGGTAGGCACTGCTTATATCCAAGAATTAAGATTCAACAAATACTGTGAAAGACTGCAAAACCTAATGGCATTTATATTTGATAGAGAATTTAAACTGTATCTACGTGCTAAAGGTGTAAACATTGACAACAGTATTTTTGATTTACATATGAATCCACCGCAAAACTTTGCGGCATATAGACAAAGTGAAATGGATAATGCTCGTGTTAACACATTTGCTTCACTACAAGAAGTACCTTATATGAGTAAACGTTTTGCTATGAAGCGTTTCCTAGGCATGAGTGCTGAAGAAATGGCAGAAAACGAAACACTATGGCGTGAAGAAAATTCAGATGAAGCAATTAATAACATAAATGCATCAACTGAAATGAGATCAGCAGGAGTTACACCGAGTGGAATTCAAGGTGATCTAGATACACTAGGCACAGCGGAACCTGATGCAGGTGCACCAGAACCTGAACCAGAAGTAGGCGGAGACACAGGTGGCGGCGCAGAACCTATTGAACCTCCTACACCGGGCGGTGGTGGCGCAGGCACATAAAGGTAAATAGTTTTATGTTGTTAAAAGAATTTTTTTATTTTGATAAAGACGGATCAAACTTTGCAGACGATAAAAGATTTGATTCAAATAGAGACATTGGTGTTGTTAGACCTGATGACACTAGAAAAACACGTTTGACTCTTTCACAGATAAACGAAATCCGTAGAACTAGCGAAGCAAGAGAACTAGAACAACAAAAAGAATTAAGTTTTATTCGCGACATGTACGGTCCTGCACCAGAAGAAGCAACAGCAATCTAAAAACCATTTAAATACCTATATGGACACAGCATTCGTATTGGGTAATGGTACCTCCAGACAACATTTTGATATATACAAACTTATAGGCAAAGGTAGAATCTATGCCTGTAACGCAGTGTATAGATCTTTTGAACCTGATGTTTTAATTGCCGTGGATCCTAAAATGGTTCATGAAATTGTAGCAGACGGGTATCATAAAAATCATGTGGTCTGGACAAACTATAATAACGGATACAAAGATTACACAAATCTAAACTATTTTGAACCTAGCAGAGGTTGGAGTTCTGGACCAACTGCTTTGTGGAAGGCATCACACGACAACTATAAAAAAATATACATACTTGGCTTTGATTATATGGGATTAGAAAAAGGCAAGAAGTTCAATAACCTTTTTGCTGATACTCCGAACTATAAACAAAGCAAAGAAAATGCAACATACTACGGAAACTGGTTGAGACAAACAGAAAATGTCATCAAAACACACACTCACATTGAGTATTTTAGGGTAATTAACAAGGGGGATTTTTGTCCTGCCCAGTTAAATAACTATACAAATGTGCGAAATATGGAGTTTGAGGAATTTGAAAACAGAATTTCTCAATGATCTAATGGTAAAAAACGCAAAAATACACCTATTTCCATTGGTAAAAGTGGTTTTTTCGTAAATACAATGGACAGCCTTGCCTATTAAACTGAATAAAGGAGATAAAACAATGTCAGATAACACTAAATTTGAACAGTTATTAGATCTTCTTGTCAACGAAGAAAAGGAAAAAGCAGAAGACCTTTTCCATGATATCGTTGTTGAGAAGTCAAAGGAAATCTATCAGGGTCTAATTGAGTCTGAAGAAAAAGAAGATGAAAAAGAAGTTGAAGGAACAACTGAAAAGTCGGATGAAGACGAAGTTGAAGAAACAACTAAAGAAAAAGACGAAGAAGAAAAAGTAGAAGAAAACTTCGGCGAAGAAGAAGCAGTTGAAGAAGTTGGTGGCGATGCCGCTGATGACATGATGGCTGATGTAGACGCTGAAGGTGATAAAGATTATAACGACGACGGCGAAATGGATGATCACGAAAGCGATCACGGTGATATGGAAGACCGCGTTGTTGACCTAGAAGACGCTCTAGATGATCTTAAAGCAGAGTTTGAAGCAATGATGGCTGATAAAGGTGGTGAAGAAGCACCTGCAGACGATGCTGAAATGGATATGGGCGACGAAGAAGGTGAAGAAGAATCAGAAGAAGCCGAAGAGGAATCAATGGAAGCAGTTGCTACTGACGAAATTGAAGAGGATGCACAACCAAAAACCGCTGGCGAGACTATGAGAGAATATGTTGAAAAAGTCTCTGCACCTAATAATTCCGAAGGTTCTGATAACACTGCAAGTCCTGTAGCATCGAAAGGTGGTAAGGATTCCGGTGCTGATGGTAAAAACATTGCACAGGGCGGTGAAGAAAAGGGCGGTAGTGCCGTTAAGCCAAAAGACATGGGAAAATCTTTCGAGAATGAACCAGGTTCAAAAGCAGGCGACACTTTTAAGAAAGCATCTGCACCAAAAAGTGCTGAATAATTAGGAGTTAGCCAATATGGCATACTTAAGAGAACATCTTACGTTCGATCAGGCGCAAGTCACCCTTGAGTCTCAAGGTGAAGGGGAAAACAAATCACTTTACTTAAAAGGCATTTGTATTCAGGGTGGTGTCAAAAACGCTAATCAGCGTGTTTACCCTGTCTCCGAGATAGGCAACGCTGTGAGGACACTCAAGGATCAGATCGACGGCGGTTATTCTGTACTAGGTGAAGTAGATCACCCAGATGATTTAAAAGTAAACTTGGACAGGGTCAGTCACATGATTACAGACATGTGGATGGATGGTCCTAACGGATTTGGCAAGATGAAAATTTTGCCAACTCCAATGGGTAACCTAGTTAAAACAATGCTGGAAAGCAAAGTTAAACTAGGAGTATCCAGCAGAGGTAGTGGAGAAGTTAATGAATCTACAGGAGAAGTTAACGGTTTTGAAATTATCACTGTTGATGTGGTAGCACAACCTAGTGCTCCGGGTGCTTATCCTACACCAATCTATGAACACTTCATGAATACTAGAGGTGGTTATAGTGCGATTAGGGCGGCGCAAGAAGTATCGCAAGATGCTAAAGCACAGAAGTACCTTAAAGAACAGATGCTACGAGTCATAAAAGGCTTGCAGTCAAATTAAAGGAGAAGCCAATGAGTGATGTTTTTAACAAACTATTTGAAACTGGCGCTTTAAGCGAGGATGTTCGTGCAGACTTGCAAGAAGCATGGGATCAAAAGGTTAAAGAAAACAAAGACACTGTTACTGCGGAACTCCGTGAGGAATTTGCGAAACGCTACGAGCATGATAAGTCAAACATGATCGAAGCAGTGGATCGCATGGTCTCCGAGCGTTTAGAATCAGAAATTAAGGAATTTTCAGAAGATAAGAAGACACTTGCTGAAGCAAGAGTTGAATATAAAAAGAAAGTTTCTGAACACTCTGGTAAACTGCAAGAGTTTATGCTCAAGCAGTTAACTAAAGAAATTGCAGAACTACACGAGGACCGTTCAATGGTCAGCGAACGTTTTGCAAAACTCGAAGACTTTGTAGTGAAACAACTTGCAAAGGAAATCAACGAGTTTGCAGAAGACAAAAAAGATTTGGCCGAAACCAAGGTAAAACTTGTGAAAGAAGCAAAATCGAAGTTAGACGAGTTGAAAAAACAATTCGTAACTAAATCTGCTAAAGTAGTAAAAGAAACTGTAGGCAAAAAACTTACAGATGAAATCACACAGTTGAAGGAAGATATTCATTCAGCACGTGAAAACAATTTTGGTAGAAAAATCTTTGAAGCATTTGCTAATGAATACGGCTCTTCTTATCTAAATGAGAAATCAGAAACTGCGAAGTTAATGAAACTCATTGCAGACAAAGAAGAAAAGTTAGCAGAAGCAGAAAAAGTCATCACAGAGAAACAAACGATTGTTGAGTCAAAGGATGCGGAAATTTCCAAAGCCAAAGACGATGCTAAACGTGTTGCAGTGATGAGTGAGTTGCTCGGCCCATTAGGTAAGGACAAACAAGGTTTGATGTCCGAACTATTGGAATCAGTGCAAACAGAAAAATTGCACACAGCGTTTGAGAAGTATCTACCAGCAGTGATGGAAGATAGAGCGCCAAGAACTGCAAAAAAGGCAATATTAAGTGAAGGCACAGAAGTTACAGGCAATAAAGAGACTAAAGAAAAGGTAGATGATAAATCAAACCTAATTGAACTCCGCAAACTCGCGGGATTAAACTAAAAAGGAGAAGGACAAAATGTCAGAAATAATCAACGAAAACTGGCAGGCAACCAAAGGTGCTTTACTTGAAGGTCTTAACGGTCACAAGAAAAGCGTAATGGACGTCACTCTCGAGAACACTAGACGTTATCTCGCAGAGTCGGCAACTGCCGGAGCAACTTCCGCAGGAAATGTTGCAACACTAAACCGTGTGATTTTACCAGTAATCAGACGTGTGATGCCAACGGTTATCGCTAACGAAATCGTAGGTGTTCAGCCAATGACTGGACCAGTAAGCCAAATCCACACTTTAAGAGTACGTTATGCTGAAACAGCAGACGATGCTACAGCAGGTGAGGAAGCATTATCACCATTCAAGATCGCTCTTGGATATTCAGGTGATGAAGCAGGTAGTGATGCAGGTAAAGCAGACTCTACAGCGGCTAAAGAAGGTACACCTGGTAGAAAAATGTCAATTCAAATCTTAAAACAAGCAGTTGAAGCGAAAACTCGTAAATTATCTGCTCGTTGGACATTTGAAGCGGCACAAGACGCACAGGCTCAACAAGGTATTGATATCGAAGCAGAAATTATGGCGGCACTTGCTCAAGAAATTACTGCTGAAATCGATCAAGAAATCCTTGCTTCATTACGTACACTAGCGGCAACAGAAGAAACTTACAACCAAGCGGCTGTAAGCGGAACTGCTACTTTTGTAGGTGATGAACACGCGGCTCTTGCTGTTCTAATCAACAGAACTGCTAACAAGATTGCACAGCGTACACGTAGAGGTGCAGGTAACTGGGCAGTTGTTTCGCCACAAGCGTTAACAATTCTTCAGTCTGCTACTACTTCAGCGTT
>Ga0181591_10006591_pt1 | contig 10073 bp, 13 predicted proteins | sample 071ome_33_FD_133757 | JGI IMG/M metagenome (GOLD analysis project Ga0181591, IMG submission 133757) | Coastal salt marsh microbial communities from the Groves Creek Marsh, Skidaway Island, Georgia - 071412AT metaG (megahit assembly) | ecosystem: Environmental > Aquatic > Marine > Intertidal... | reverse complement strand
TTCATGCTCGTTGTTGTTTTGGGTGTAGGTGACGATAGAAGAGAACAACCCAATCCTATGATATTCAGAAGTATCAATACCTGTCTATACTATGCAGAGAAGATTCCTAAGCAGTATGGTAATTACAGTTACAAATCACTAGTTCCACCCAAAGATAGAATCACCGCATACTGCAAACCTGTCTATGTTAAAGACGGGCCTAACATCTACGATCACTAACCAGAGTTTCTAGCAAAACTTGCTGCAGAACTATTATCTTGCATATTAATAGGCATTGCATAAGAACCCCCACCACCATTTGTAATATTTGTAACATTGGTTGATGGAGCATTGACTACATTAGTTGAAGGAGTCTGGTAATCTCTAGCAATATCATTTGCAGTAGTAGTTGATTGTTCAAGAGCACCACCTTGATTTGAAGGTTCACCCATACCAATTCCACGATACTCTAGTTCTGCTTTTGCCTGATCTGGTTCAATCTGAACATTCCCATCAGATGTATATCTAAAGTATACTTTGTGTGCAGTAGTACTTGTATAACCATACTGTAGTCCAGTTGGAAGTTTTGCGTCTTGGGCAACCTGTTTATCTCGTTTTTGTAGAAGTTTTTCTTCTTGGCTAGCAAGTCTTCTCTGAGCGTCTTTATTTCTTCTTAGATCAAGTCTTCTATTTGGAGATATTTCTTCTGCTTGTTGTTTTAGTTTTTCTTTTTCTGCTCTGAGTTGTGCCAATTGATCATCAATTGATTGAACCTCAGCAGAAACTTGTTGTGTCTCATTTCCAACTTGTTCTGGTTCTGAAGATTCTACTCGATACTTTGCAAACTCCCTTTCCATTGCTTGGAGTTTCATAGCATCTATACCTCGACCAATTGCATCTGGGCCAGTATAGACATTTTCACCAGCATTTGATCTGGTAATCCTATCACGAATCTCATCCATCTGGGCTTGAACTGCTGCAGCTTGATCTGCTGACATGGTTGGAGCGGGATCTGACATATCCCCCTCAGAACTTTCCATTTGTTCCTCTGGCATAGTTCCTTCACCACCAGAAGTAACTTCATTATAAACTCTACTAAATGCTTCGCCAGGACTTTCCCCGCCAGGCAACATTGCCTTTACTGCGGCCCAACCACCTTTAGCAAGACCTTTCATAATTCTTCCAATGGAGAACAGTCCATCCATTAATCCACCAAAGTCTAGTGTAAATAGTCCTGTGAACCAATCCCATATAGAAGCGACAGTATCCTTAATTAATCCTAATAGACTAAATGGTTTTTCTGGATCACCAAAGGAAAATAATCCCATAATCCAATTAATTGCAGCATCAATTGGCATTGTAATCAACCCCCATAGACTACTGATACCACCAGTTAGTCCATCCCAAAGTGCCTGTAGTGCAGCTAATGGATCACTGAATATGTTTGTTACAAATTCATACACTTTTCTAAATGGAAGTGTAATCATATCAAACAATCCACCAAATGTTTCACTTAACCATGATACAACTTTTCCAACTGTAGAGGTTTCACCAAAGAATAGATATTCAAATGCATTTTGAAGTGCTCTGAATGGAGCCATAAAAATATCAAATAGACCACCAAAGATACCTGTAATAGTATCTTTAACAAAATTTATCGGCACCATTATAAGGTTTTTAATTCCATCCCAAATAGCCTGAAAACCACCAGAAATATCACCACTGAAGATCATCATAATTCCACCAAAGATATTATCAATTTGTTCAAATACTGCCATAATTGCAGTTCCAAACGCTTTGATTGGTGCCATGATTATATCAAATAGTCCACCAAAGATACCAGTAACAGTATCAATAACAAGTCCAATAGGAGTAATAATTAAGTCCATTACGAACCCAAAGATACCTCTTAAAGATTCTACTAGTGGAAATGCATCTAAAGCACTTGCAAGGTTTTCCATACCAAGAGCATTTAATGCCCATACAGTTACATCTTTAAGTAAGTTGAGTGGTAGTCCGATAAACCAATCAAATAGTTTCATCATACCTTCTTTAAGACCACCAAAGATACCGTCTAATTTGAACCCTTCAATAAACCCTGTGATAAATCCAATAGCAGCAGTGATAGCAGCAACAACACCAATAATAGGAAGTGCGAAAGGAGCAAGTGCAACGGCGAATGCTGTAATAGCTGGAATAACAGTAGCAGTAATTACGGTTACAATAGTCGTTATTGCAGCCTTCATTCCCAGAATACTACCTAAGAAACCACCAAAAGTTTTCTTTCCTTCTTTTCCATCACCACCATCATCACCACCAATTCCCTCAACTGCATTGATTAGTTGTTCGGTTTGTCTTCTTTGTTCATTTGCAGTTTCGACTTCAGCAGCAGACATAGTATCTTCTTTACCTTGTGCTACCAAAGCTTCCTTCATCTGACGAGTATTCTCTGCAATGTCAGCGAACAAGTCTTTTTGTTCAACTTGTGTCTCGTTGATTCCGTCTAGTTTATCCCCAGATGATTTTTCTACATTGATATTTTCAGAGTGTTCTCTTTTGTCTAGTTTAGATTCTGCAATACTATTTTTGAATCTAAGGATAGCATTTTTACCGATTTGTCCAGTGACTTTACTCAATGTTCCCATGCCAGGAATCGCATCAGAAAACGCTTTCAGTGGTGATGTTATTGTTCCTACAACATCTCCCAAACCACTTTTTATATCATCTTTAATAATAGTGCCAACACCCTCTGTGACAGCAGAGTTGTCTGCATTATCTTTAGTTATGTCTATAAGCCTATCTGTTTTAGTATTAACAGATTTTAGTTCGCTGACGACTGAGTCTAGTGCCATTTAAATTTACCTTATTTCTTTTTGTCTGAATATGCGTTACCAGCAAAGAAAGCAGCTACAATTGCAGCAACAGATACAAAATATGTTGCAGCCATGTCACCTAAAATCTTTGCAGCATTTTCAAGTCCAACCAAATTTGCAATTACTACTGCAAAAGGATATAGTAACATACCAAATAATGCAAACCATGCCATTTGACGCATAGCATCTCTACGGGCATCAGCATCTTCAAGTGCTTTTCTTTTAAATTCCAAATCCATCTCCAATTCTTCTTTGGAAATATGTCCATCACCATTAGTGTCTTTTTTAGCAACCTCAGCATCAACGGTTACTGTTTTTTTCTCTTCCTCTGCCACAATATTCTCCTTAGTGATATTTATCCTCTTTTATTGGATGCTGCGTGACGGTTTTTCATGTTCTCTTCTTCTAAATGGTTTAATAGTAGAGTAACATAAATCTCCCTCTCCCACGGCATCATATTTTCTATCTCTGTCAAAGAATATTTGTGATGTTGCATTAATCCAAAATTTAACTTGTAATAATTTTCCAAGCTATTATGGGAGAGGGCTACTAAAAAAAAGTGTTTAGCCCCTCTAATACAACTTCACTCTCAACACCAGTATTTGGATTTTTAACTTTAACAGAATGTTTCACTTTAGGCATAGTATTAAAAAACTCTTGAATTTTCAAGAATTGGTCGTGTGACATAGATTCAATAAACTCATCCAATTCTTTTTCATCCATATCATTTCTATCATATACATTTTCTGCATCATAGATTTGTCTGACACACGCTTTAATCATAGCAAATGCGGTTTCAGCATCTCCAGCAGTCTCATCAATTTCAGCTACACTTGCAACTCTTGGATAGTCCATAACAACACCAATTGTATCTGTAATTTTGATATTGGTATCGTGTCCTACTTCTTTGTGACACTGAACATCAGAAAGGTTAATGTCAACCTTAACTTTTGTTTTCTTGTCGTCTGGACAAGTAATACTTACTGTAGTTTTCTCACCAATTGATTTTGATCTTAACTGAAGAAAGATATATTCAAGATCGAAGAACGGAATCTTCTTTGAATTAACTTTTTCAAATGTGCAGGCATCAACAATATCTTCTACTGCTCGTAGAATATCTGATTGTTGTCCAGACTGTTGTGCCAACATTAATACTTTTTCCTCTTTTACAAGGAAAGGACGATATTCAACTTTTTCACCAGTTGAAGGGAGCGTCAATTCATATTTCGCCGAGGCGAGTTTTGGTAATGCCATAATTTATCTCCTATTGTGCATTATATTAGTTATAGTCCTCCACGACCATTAAATCTTCTAAATCTGTCACGAACCGCTTGAACTTGAGCAAACGGATTTTGAGTATTTGGACTTCCTCTATCTACTACTCCTCTATTAGATGATGTCGGATTGTTTCTATCATCATTTGCATTTCCATTTGAGTCAATCATGTATAATTCTTTGAATACCATTTCAACTGACATTTCTGAAATTGATGAAGCACTGTCATGTGAAAATTCTAACGGGCCTACTGTTTTTGGATAACAATCTAAAAGTTTTATACCAGCAGTTCTTTTATCTTGCATATCTAATTGCCAGATACTTATTGATGCTTTGTAGTTATTATAGTATTCTAGATTGTATGTGTCTGGTTTATAGATATAGTTCATCCATGTTTCAAAATACTTTCTCTCTTCCATTTGTGCAGTAACAAAGAAAGTCATTTGAATAGTTTCTGCATATGTAACACCTTGTGCCATCTGAAAAGATGGGCCGTAGATATTTTCATTAGGAACTGTTCTTAGATTCTTGCCTGGAAAGTCTGTTGACTTCACCATAAACGATGCGTGTCTATCTTCCTCTAGTGATGGAAAAACAGCGAAAGGACAAATGATTTCTACCTCAAACCTGTTAGGACGAGCAGCCCCACCATATTTGTTAAACTTTCCAATAAAATCGTCTAAAACTGCCATTATTGTGGTCTCCTAGGCTGATTTGCCATGCGTCTTGAATCTGCATACACTCTATTCTCAATACCCTGTGGAACAAATCTTTGAACTGGTAATAGGACTGCTGCCATCATTTCTTCTGCTGTAATAACTCTAAATCTAGATTGCACATGACTGGCAAGATACCTTTTAATTGTTGGTTTGACCAATGGATTTCGCTTGATACGATTCCATGTCAGTCTAATTCTTGTATCTTCATTCATCTCATCATTAGTTGCATACTCTGCTACTACATTGAGTAGTTTGAGTCTCATAGGAATAGACAGATAATGAAAATTCAACCCAATAAATCCCTCATTCTGTGGGGCCCTTCCAATAGGTAAAACTAATGGAAATCTATCATAATAAGGCAATTCATTTTTGCCCTTTGCATCATAATAGAAAAAGTTCATACGACCGTATTGCGGGCGTTGAGTAATCAACCCCTCAGTAACAAGTTGTCGTGTTGGTGGTTCACCCATTTCTCTGATTTTATCTCTAAACCAGCGAACTGAGCGTTCTTTGCCACCTGTCTTTTCTAGTAATTCATCAAAGTATGCCATACTTCTATTTATACGACTAACCCAAATGATCCTCTGTCAGTATCTTAAATTCCATCTTTCTATCATTGCACCACTCTATTGCAGCTTCCCATTTTGCTTTATTCACACCCCAAGTGCGAACTTCATTAATAAATCTTTTGGTTTTGCGTTGTGGTATAGATGGTGGGCCGCACTGTGCTTTAGGTTTGACTTCAATAATCATCTTTTTGACAGAGCCATCTGCCTGTCTAACCTTTATATAAAAATCGGGAAAATATCGGTGTCTTCTACCATCCAAAGGTGATATGTAGGGAATAATGACTTCTTCACTGCCCCATTCAAGTATGTTGTCGCTTCTGTCACAATACACCATAAACTTACGTTCCCAAAGACTGCGATATACAATCTTAGAAGAATCGCCCTTATATTTTTGTGGTTTAGATGGGATGTATCGACCTTTGTATGACATGATGCGTTATAAATACTTTCACAATGAACTTAGGATTATTTATATGGCGCAATTAGACTCTGTTTCTAGAACACCTAGACTAGTAAGTAGTGGGGGTATCTTGTCTTACCCTAGTGATTTAGGTAATACAACTAGAACCGACCACTATGTCATGTTCTTCATTAATGTTACACAACCACAGAATGTTTTATTCCCTGGCGGCAGTGTTGCTACAAGTAGTGCTGGAGTTGCTCAAGAGGCAAACACTCTTCAAGTTCAGAGAGCGCCAACTAGAAGACTAGACACATCTATTGCACTTTATATGCCAAGTCAAATTCAGATGTCTCACAAAGCAAATTACGGTGAGCAAGAAATTGGTGCAGCTGTAGCAACAGTTTTAGCAGGGTTGCGTGGTTCAAATTCAAATATGGGATTTGGAGAGGTTGCTGGAAAGATTGCGGCAGAGGCAGGAAAAGAAATTGCAAAGGGTGGAATGGCAGCTTTAGATGCAACTATTGCTCCTGGCGCTGTTGCTGCTGAAGAAATTGCTTCTGGTAAAGTTCGTAACAACAGAGCAGAAATGAAATTTGAAGGTATTGATAGAAGATCATTTTCATTTACCTTTACAATGCTTCCTACAAGTTCACAAGAAGCAGACACAATAGAAAAGATAGTAACACTGTTTAGGTATCATGCAATGCCATCTATTGATGGTAGTGATTTGGCTGGTAGAACAATGATAGCGCCATCAACATTTGATATTCAATATAAACCAGATGCACACCTACATAGAATTTCGACTTCAGTTTTGGAGTCTGTTGATGTTAAATATGGTGGAGAGCGTCCACAGTTTTTTGTTGATGATCATCCTGTAGAAACAGAACTGACACTACAGTTTAAAGAACTTGAAATCATCACCAAAGAAAGAATTGAACAAGGATATTAATGTATGCCATATTTCTATAATTTTCCAAAGGTTGAATATGATGTCCGTGGCAATGGTATCACTCAAACAATGACTGATATTACAAGAAGAGTTCGACTAAAACAAATAGTAAAGAATAAAAGTGTAACTTTCGACTTCTATGATGTTAAGTCTGGTGAAACGCCTGAGTATATTGCATCAGAGTTTTATGGTGATCCACAGTTGCATTGGATTATTCTAATGGCCAATGACATTACAGATGTATACACACAATGGCCAATGTCTACTGTAACCTTTGAAAGATTTGTTAAAGAAAAGTATGACAATGTTGACGATATTCATCATTACGAATATACCCAAGAATCTGGTGATACAAAGTTCACTATAGAACTTCCAAATGAATCTGCCACAACAATTCCTTTTGGAGCATTACCAGTAACAAATTATGAATACGAAGAAAAATTACAAGAGAGTAGAAGAAGAATTCGACTTGTTCAAAAAAGATATATTGATGCAATCAAAAAAGAATTCAGAAGCAAAATAAACGGATAATATAATGGCGAAAATTCAATACGCTGGTGAATATATTATTGATGAATGTGTTCTCTGCACAGTAGGTGGATTAGAATTAGACTTAAAAGAACAACTAAGTTACATCACCATCTTTGAAGACATCTTCAGCAATTCTATCACTGGAACAATTTCCTTTGTAGATACAAATAATCTTACTGCCAATGCTTCTATTATTGGTCAAGAAAAGTTGAAACTTGTTCTCGTAACACCTAATGCAAACGATGCTCGTGACAGAACAACTGCAATTAACTTTTCAGAAACCCCTCTTCACATATATAAAGTAGACAGTAAAACACAAGTAAACGATAGGACACAAGTGTTCACTCTTGCTTTCACAACAAATGAAATGGTGAGAAACAATCGTATCAGAGTGTCTCAATCCTTTGAGGGTGAGCCTTCTGTTGAGATTGTAAAGAAAATTATTCGTGACCCTCTTCTACTAGATACCAAAAAAGAATTCTTCTACGAAGAAACATCAAACCTATTTAAAGTTGTCGCTCCTAATATGCGACCTTTTGATTTCATCAATGCTCTCGCAAAGAGATGTTTGTCGAGAGAATATAATTTCTCGCCTGCCTTTTTATTCTACGAAACAATCAAAGGTTTCTTTTTCAGAACCGTTGATAGTATGATGGACAGAAAAAATCCAAGAATGGTTTTTAGAGAAGTAACTCCTAATGATGATGTAGATAATATTGGATTGAATTTAACAAACATTTTGAAGTATGAGGTTATTAACTCTACTGACACGATACTCAATACCAGAGCAGGAATGTATGGTTCTCAATTATATCAAATTGATTTAGTAAACCACACAATGAAAAAATACGAATATAATTATCTAGAACAGTTTGATGATGATATTCATGTAGATGAATTCAACAGCTATGGTTCAAAACAAGCACCAATTATTTCAGAAGCTCTAGACGATTACTCAAACAAAATTTCTGATTACCAAGATTCTGTTATTTTTATTCAAACCACTGATAGAGATAGTGAAGATGGTCTTTTCAACGATTCTTTTGGTGGTTCTCCATACAACTATAATGGGAATGATTTGTGGATACAGAGAAGAAAGTCTAGGTTCACATCCCTAGAATCTGGTATATCACTAAGACTAACTGTGCCTGGCAACACCACACTTCAGGCTGGTGACTTGATTGGTGTAATTCTAAAGAACCAAACCGACACTGCTACTGCACAAGATCCATATCTAACTGGACGGTATCTTGTTAGAAATTTGAAACATGAATTCACAAAAGATACTGGACAACTTAAACATACAATTCATTTGGACTGTATTCGTGATACAGTTCAAGAACCATACCCATCATACGGTGTTACAATTACTGATGGTGGAAACTCATTAGATGAACTGATTCCAAGAGGATCAGAAGATTCAAATGAAATAATTTTCTAGAGGAGGGCCATAAAACAACTCATTTTGTTATGTCAATTTTAACATAGAAAGAGGATCAACATGACTTCAAAACTCAAAAACCGACTTCAAAAAATGTCTTTTCAAAAACAAATCAACAGAAGAATCGAGGTTGAGAAAAACGAGGAAACTAAATACTATGAAGAAATCTATAAAAAACGAACTATAGAGTTGTTAGGAATACACAATGAAAACATGGGAACAATTACGAGAGGGTGTCTATGACCCAAACATATTTAAGGCAATCTTCATGGCGGGTGGGCCCGGCAGTGGAAAGTCTTATGTAGCAGCAAGAACTACTGGTGGACTTGGGATGAAAATGGTCAATAGTGATGATATCTATGAAAAGATGTTGAAGGATGCCGGTTTGGACACTACACCAGAGGACATTTACTCAGATAAAGGACAGGAAATTCGTGGCAAAGCAAAGGGAGTTACAAAGCGTATGCAAGGTAACTTCTTGGATGGTAGACTTGGTTTGATTATTGATGGAACTGGTAAAGATTTCACTAAGATTGCAAAACAAGTTGCTGGACTAAAACAACTAGGTTACGAATGTTCGATGATTTTTGTCAACACCTCTTTGGACACTGCTCTAGAACAGAACAGAAAAAGAAAAAGAACTCTACCAGATGACCAAGTAACAGTTATGTGGAAAGAGGTTCAGAATAATATAGGTGCATTTCAAAGACTATTTGGTTCTTCTAACTTCATCGTTGTTGATAATAATATGGCGGGAGAAGATGTTTTTGCAAAAGTATGGAAACGAGTCGCAATGCTGATTCGCAAAAAAGTCAATAATCCTATCGCAAAACGGTGGATTTCCCAAGAACTCGCAAAAAAATCTCGATAATTTTTCCAAAAAAATTAAAAGCCCTTGATTTTCAAGGGCTTTTTTTTAGCTTTTTTTCTTAAAAACGCTTGACTTGTTCTAAGAACATTGGTATTATGTATATGTAAGTTGAGAGAAAGAGGTAAAAAAATGTTTCGTATTCCTAATTATTTTGAGATGACCATGACTTGGGATGAGGCTGTTCGCATCATCAAGGGTCGTGGTAACGGTGATCTTCTTGCCGGTATGGAAGAGATGAACAAGATTTGGGATGAACACTGTGCAGAATGTCTTGATGATGACAGTGATTTCTATGAGAACTGGATCTATGAGGTAAACGCCTTCAACATCGTGTTTGAGGGTATGGGTAAACTTTTCGGAGAGGCTGCATAATGGAACAGACTTTGAATGCCAAACAATTAGTCACAATGATGGTTGAAAAACGCAAACATCATGCCCGTCCAGACCCTATGCGTGACCT
>Ga0181591_10006582_pt1 | contig 10081 bp, 14 predicted proteins | sample 071ome_33_FD_133757 | JGI IMG/M metagenome (GOLD analysis project Ga0181591, IMG submission 133757) | Coastal salt marsh microbial communities from the Groves Creek Marsh, Skidaway Island, Georgia - 071412AT metaG (megahit assembly) | ecosystem: Environmental > Aquatic > Marine > Intertidal... | reverse complement strand
GCTGTGTAGTATTTTGCAAGTATATAGCACGTCTTGCGCATTGTGCAGCTATGTCTCGCAAATCCGCCTCTGTCCAGCCCAAAAATTGTATAATGTTGTTTACTTCTACATCTTGTTGTGCTGTTAAATTTTCCTCTCCCATAAGCTCAAAAAAACGTTCAATTTTTTGCTCAATTACTGCTTCTGTTGTGTACATATCGTTGCTCCTTTGTTGTTTAATATGTGTATAGTATAAAGTATTACACACGAAAAGTCAATCCAAAAAAAAGCCACGTAATTCAATAACTTACGTGGCTTATTTTTACTAATTAAATCAACTACTTACACGACTAGGGCATACCTGCTGCGAGTGTAATAATAAAGGTTGTTCCCACAGACAGCCATAAAGTTACCCACTTATAGAAGTTATAATTCTTAACAATATGAGTAATCACTACTGCAAGAAACATAAAATAAACGAAAGAGGCCAATGCACTAACTATAATAAAACCTAAACTAAAACCTGCCATTCCCATATTGTTCTACCCTTTGTTGTTTAATGTGTGTATAGTATAGCATAATGTGGTATAAATGCAAGCCGAAATAAACCTAGGTAATTCAATAACTTAGCTAGGCACTGTAAGTCATTGATTTTATTAGGGTTTTTATCGGTTGCATTATCGCCGGAGATCAAGTATTATATACATGTGTTAAACAAAAAGGAGTACATAATATGCAAATAGCAAGTAACTTACTTAAAGTTAGTAAACATTATGTACAGTGTGCGCAAAAGCACACTTTACCTTAAAATTTAATCAGACAGCGAGAAGAACAGTATGTTAAATGACGTAGTTGAATACATGGTTGATGAAGGTATTGAAATAAATCCAACAAATTACAAGCTGGAACTGCTTAATTTTCTAGCAGCTCACACTGTGAATGATTTGGATAATACAGTGTATATTAACGAAATGGTGCGTGTACACACTGAAGAAATGTTTGTAAGTCATTGATTTATATACAAAAATTAGGCCTTGTAAGTCATTGAACTGCAAGGCTTTTTTTGTGGTTGTAATACCTGTATATAATGCTATACTATACACATATTAAACAAACAAGGAACAAAGAATATGAAAGAACTCAACACTGTATTAGAAGCAATCCGTAAAATCCCAGCTGCTCGTGTACGTACAGTAGACACAGATCTTTACAGTGTAGAGATCAATTGTGGACGCTTGCCCTCAGGCATTGACTATGAAGGCTATTATGGTGGGGGTACTACATGTGGGGATGAACTCATCGTACACTTCACAGTAGGCGATGAGTATGGTGATGGTGAGCTTGATATATCAACACTGAGTACTCGTGTAACAACTAACAGCACAGGCATGCCGTACAGCAGCAACTTAGACAGTGTAATAAGCGATATGCTTCACAAAGCCACTAAAGGCTTGTTCACTAGCATGGGTTCAGAGCAGGGCATGCAGGACTTTGACAAGTGGACTAACGGTACAGTAACACATTACTATAATGCAGACGTAGAGCTGGAACTAGAGCTAGAGGCTGCATAACACAGGATTACCTCGTTGTTAGACGCTTAGGGCAGTGGAGACACTGCCTTTTTTTTATTTTCAGTTTCGGTTATTTCCGGGGGGGGGGAGGCTCTTTTTTTGAGAATCGTGCTATCTTACTATAGGGCGCATCGATTGCGCACAAAATTTTTAAATCCTCTATACTAGGCCCCCTTCACCTTTATATACGTGTTCGCCTAACACCTTATACGCACACATATACAGGTTGTAGGTTATTCACGCTACACTAACGCACACATGCTACTATCACCGTAGATATACACACCTCACTGTGTGTTATACGGGTTATTGTCACGTTATGCTTATCGTATGCTAGTATGCGCTATACGTGTACGTACTCACGTTATAGGGCGTGTACTCACGTTATACAGAGGTATTATATCAGTTTGTGCTTTTTATGGGTATTGTGGGTTTTGAAAATTTTTTTGCAGTATTTTTTTACAGCTAGTGTACTAGGCCGCTCAACCTCAACATGCCTATACACATTTCAGTTTCAAAGCGTATCTCATACAGTGTTTCCATGTTGTTGTAGCGTTCACTTTCACGTTGTAGAATCCATTCATGTGGTTGTATGCCTATCTTAAAGAAGTAGTCACGCAACAGACTTTTACTGGGTTTAGGCGTTTCTAGCCACGTGGTTAGTTCTCGGTGTGTAACAGTGATGCTGTGGTTTTGCCACTGTTTCCATTGTTGTCTTTCTAAATCGTTCATGCTGTATAGATATTTATATTAATAAAAAATTTTAAGCGGAAAGGAAGGTGTGCCCTGGGCGTTTATACATCATATTCTGCTGTGAATGGTATTTGTTCTGCGATTATGCGTTCTGCACTGTTCATGTATGCTTGATCGGGTTTCACCATGTGTTTGTAGTGTGGTCGCAGTTTGCTCATAACGTTTTCCACCAGTTCGGGTTCGTGTATGTGCGTGTTACTGGTCAGCAGATGCTCTAGTACGTTGAGACGTATTTCGATTCTCTGTTCTATGGTTTGCCAACTGGTCCAACTGTTCATGTTGTGGGAATTGAACACACTGCTCTGCACTTTGCAGAGCGTGTGTGATCGGGTTTACTTGATTGCTGCTTTTGCAGCTGCTTTCATTTTGGCTTGGAAATCAGCTACCATGTTGGCTTTGGTCATGCGCCGGTCTAACTCTACACCATATTCACGACCAGTTGCTTCGATTTTGTCTTTGGTCATCTTCAACAATGCAGTTTTGTTAGGCACTGCTGTGGCACTAGGACCACTCTTCACAGCGTCTGCGCTTTTCAGTGCTTGTACTCTAGCACTGGGCTTGGGTGTGTTGTCAGTGGGTGTAACACCGTCTGATTTCTTGCGTTTGCTCACACTGGGTCTCTGTTTTTTGCCAGGTGTAGCCTTTGCTTGTGCTTGCTTTACCGTTTTGTCTACTGCACCTGCTAGATCACTTTTAATCCCAGCATCTATTTCAGCAGGCTCGCTGCTGAATACATTTTTTAACCATTTAAACATTCTGTACCTCCGGAGTATGTGTTTGTTTAATTGAGTTTGATATCAGTGTTTCATCGATTCTGCTCAACAGTTGATATCGCCTGTTGCCAGACACAGGATGATCAAAATTAACAGGATTAACACGTTTGAATGTGCTGTTGCGAATTCTCGCCTGTATTTGATCAAACACTGCAATGTTTTGGTTGTTTGTGAGTTGTGGACCTGCGGCCATGGTTTCCAATAACCATAGATCTAATTCTGCATATGTGTGCCCAAACTGCGACTCGTCACCTCTGTCTATGCCCAATCCGTCTGTGGGATTGGCTTCTATCACACTCTGGGGCAAGTCAAGATATTCTGCAACCAGTGGCACTTCCCAGCTCTTGGTTAGACTTTGTATGGGTGCAATGTCACCTACATCACCATGCAGTGTCCAAAAGCCAGCTGCAAGTTCTGAAAAGTTGTCTGTGCTGCCCACACAACCACCAAGTTGTGATGCAATGTTGTACAGTGTGATCATTCTCAATCTTGCACGTATGTTGCCTAATCGAATTGCACCAGCTCGACCTCCGCCGCCCACAGGGTCAATGTTGTGGCTGAAGAAGTCCTGTGCGTCAGTGAACAGTTTTGTGAGATCATGCTCACGACTTTGGATGCCCAAACTGGCTACTACTTCTCTGCCTCTCATGGTTTCCATGGGGTTTTGATTTATGGGCATGAGCACACCTGTCACAGTCCAACCTGCACGTTTAAACAGTGCAGCAGTAACAGCACTGTCGATGCCTCCTGAGATGCCTATCACAACATCCTTTATGTTGTTGATGTTGCTGTAATCTTTTAGGTCTGCTACAATGCCATCTACCAACTGTTCAGCGTTAAGTGCAATGTCTTGTCTGTGTATTGCACTGTCCAGTGCTTGTTCAAACCACTGGCTCAACTGAAATTTTTGATTGGGTCTTGTGTTAAATTGGTAATATTTTTCTTTGATCATGGTGTAGCTCCGTTACTGTTATTTAAATGAAAGATTGTATGTGAACTTGAAATTTTGGCTATGCTGATAAAAAATTGCTGTGTTGCTGTAGAAAATGTTCTGCAAATATTCTATGACTTCTGCCATCATAATGACTGGGCCAATCATGCAGGCATTCCAACTGTTCTGCTTTTTCCACACCAAGCATGTCGAATCTATCTACTGTGATATTCAATTGTGACATAACATCTAACACACTGTCAGCAAAGCAATTCACATGCATTATCTTGATGTTGTTTGCTTTACAATAGTTGTCCACTGTTAGTACATGTCCTATGTTACTGTGAACAAAGTGGAACGGCGGAGTATGTGTTAAATGATCACGCACTTTAGCGTTCATTGCTAATAAACTGTCTGCTGCCGCATTTAATCCTATATCCTGTGCGTTTCTTTTAGTGATGGAAATGGGTTGTTCTTCTGCGAGCTCGGGCCCAACATTTACATATAGATTGTATGAGTTGTAAAAGGTGCCTATTTCCTCACCGGATTCGCGTAATATTGGAGTGTTAAGCACAGGATCAATTTGTTCTCTCCATTGTGATTCTTTGTTAACACTGCTGCTAAAGTCTTGGATTTCTGTGCGTAAATGGTGGCTTACAAAATTTATCACATGTGTGTAGCTGTTGTCTTTGACAAGTTCCTGCATGGCAACAAAACTGGATAAGCTGATGCTTGCACCCTGTAATGCTGCACTGACTGCACTGCCGCCTGCATGTTCTGCAATCAACTCGCACCAGTGTTTAAATTCCTTTTCACCGTTAGGTATAAGGTGTCCATCGGTTACTACACCGGAACGTGTGAAGTAGCCTTGAAAGTGTGCAAATTCGCCAAAGCTATCTCCAGCGACCAATAACTTCATTTACCAATTCCAAGACACAGTGTTTTTTGTAGGAGATGTAATTTTTTTATCTTCTACGTCCCACGAATTATCAATGTTGGGAATATAGTACATCCATGCTTTGCCTGCAGTGGTATCTACTTGTTTCCTGTTGTAGTAGTGCGGGTAACCTTCAATGGCGTCTAACTGCTTGAATGTCTCAGGGGTAACTTCCCATACTTCGCCTTCAATGTAGTATTCACCACTTAACCCTGCTGCAGGGTACATTCCTAAATCATACAAACTGTAAGTTTGGTCCATGGTTCTAGCTTCACCTATAAGAACGTTACCTTCTTCTATTCTGTCCAGTCCTCTTTGTTTGTTGCCGCTTTTGAGAGTACCGTATACAAATACTTTTTCGTTTTTAAGTGTTTTCATTTACCTGTTTCTCTAATTCTCTAATGCGAGCATTCATGCCGCTTAACATTCGGCTAACGTCTGCGTCTAGAGGAACACTTGTACTTTGTACAGCCATGCCTTCCAAGTCATCAATCTTTTGATTTAGTTCTCCTATAACACCGCGTAACCGTGTGATCTCATCAATCAACTCTGCTTTGGTCATTTGTGTTGTGCTTTTAACTGTCATGTGTGTCACCTATATGAGTAACTGTTACGTCACTCTGTTCTAAAAATTCTTTACCACTGCCTTTTGCAGCCGCATACTCTACTCTGTAGTAGACTGAACTAATGCCACTCTGGTAAATGAGTTTAGCACAATCCATACAAGGAAGGTGTGTACAAAATAGTACAGCACCTTCGCAACTTTCTGAACTACGAGCTACCTTAGCAATAGCATTTGTTTCTGCATGAAGCACCTCGGGTTTGGATTTGTACATTGACGCATCTGTAGGTTTACCTTCATTGGTAAATGTTCCTGTGTATGTTTCGCATTCATTGTCCCATCCTGATGGCATACCATTGTAGCCAATACTGATTATGCGATTATCCTTTACAATAATCGCACCAACTTTTGCTCTTGTTGCTGAACTTAATTCTGCAAAGCGTTCAGCTACATCCATAAATGCATGAATAAACTTTTCTTTCACAGTAACCCTAATTGCATTCCGATGCCATATGCAACACACCAAAGTTCGAGTGTAACATTATATAGTATGGGCATCCACAGAGGAGTTGTTGCTCCTACAGCAAATAAAACTGCCAGCTTATTATTTTTTTCTAAAGTCATTAAGCATACTCCGGTAAATTTTTAATTCTTGCTCTTTCTGTTTCCACAGTTCTGTTTCTTAATTCTGAACTTGAAAATCTATGGTTTCTGTTATTAAAGTACAATTCGATGTTTTTACGCTGACATATGTCTTTGCCTGTGAAGTTTTTGTTTTTGTATTCGTCACCTAGTATTCGAACATCAATATTGTGCATACTGAGAATATCTTCTAAATCACGTTCTGTAGTATACGGGATAATTTCATCTACATACTTAACAGCAGATAACTGAGTAAATCTTTCTACCACTGTTTGCACTGGTGGATTCTTAGTGTCAGGTCTATCAATAGTAGGATCAGTTTGCAAGCCTACAACCAAATAATCACATTGTGCTTTTGCTTCTCTCAACATAATTATATGGCCAGCATGCATTAAATCAAATGTACTACATGTAAATCCTACTTTCATAATTTTATTAACTCTCTGTATCGTTTGTTTGTGTAATTTTCGTCTTCGAAATATAATTGTATATCCAAATCTGGTATTTCTAACTGATTGGATAGTTTGTACAATCTGTTTTCGTAAGGTTTATCGTTTGCAAAATCTTCTTTGTAATTTAACAAAACGTTAAACCTGTTAAGCCTTTTTAAATAAAAATATAATCTTGCAAGATAGACAGTGTTTAACTCAAAAAATCTCACAGCGTTTACGCCGTCTTGTTCCATCTTGCTGGTGTCAATCTCTTCAACTCCTTGCCATTCAGTGTGCCAATCATGTGGCGCTGTTAATGCAACTACAAAACTTTCTACTTGTGCAACAAAATCCTTTCTTGCTAGTATGTGAATGTCTTTATTGGATATGTCAAGCAAAGCATTCAATTCCTTACCTGACATATCACCATTATCACAAAACCCAGGTATCTGCGTTGTTATTACTTTTACAACTGTACTTTGTGGCATCCTACACAAACGCCTATACTTTTCCTGCCAAGTATTAGGCTTGTATTGATGAAACCACTCGTCTAAATTAGTACCTTTTAGTTTGTTAGCTAACTGTTTGCAATAATAAGTACTTGCGGTCCTATAAGTACAAAACACAAACTCCATTAACTATTCCTATCAATACTAAAATTTTTAAAATCTAATATATCAGATGTAACTGTATTTACAACAGCACCCCACAAGGTACCGCCTTTTCCTGAGCCAGTATCCAAAAACACTGTGGTACCTCCGTTGTCATTCTTAACCACAGAAGGAGCAACTTGGAAGTTATCAAAATCAGGCACACCTATCATAGGCCTAGGGTCGTGTCCTACAAATAACTTGATACCTGCAGGAACATCATCTACCCAATTGTACAACCTAATAGGGTATGTTTCACCTCTGTAATGAGCAATTTGACTGGCGTCGGCAAAACTGTACATCATTCTGTCTCTGTTGTAAGCAGACAATTCTTTTGTTTCCCAAAAGTCTTTGCTCATAGCAGCATGTGTAACAAACATGTTATCATTTAACTGAGCAAAGTGAACTGCTTTGCTCATTAGATCCTTAAACACATCTTTAAAGAAATGATTGCTGTTCATTTGATCAACAGTTATTTGATTTGGCGGAGTTATCTTAACGTCCCTGCCCAGCAACCATCTGTGTATCTTCCACTCGTGGTTGCCTATAATTAATGTTGCTTTATCTTGATCTGCTAACTGCTTAAATAATGTTAACACTTTAAAGCCATCAGGGCCGTTGTCAATTAAATCACCCACAGACACAAGATGTAAATCATTAGCCACAGCAAAATCCACCGCTCTTTTAAAGGGTGCAAATTCTGCGTGTACATCACCTATAATTAATGTGTTCATAACCTACCTATGTAATAATTTATATATTATAGCATTAGCTGGAAACAAGGTCAATAGTGATAAATACTAGTAATATCAAGGAGTTACATAGGTGGCGCAACATAAAGATTATGGCCTAATTGGTGTAGGCAATTCAGTTCAACTTGGGAAACAAGGGCCTAAGGTAGTTAGGGATGGTGGCTCACTGGGTGTCAACATTACAGACGAAGACGGGTCAACTGCTGTAACAGTCTCGGGTGCTAATGCTTCCCTATCAAATCATTTTGTTACAAAAGCCCAGTTAGATTCTGTATCAGCTGACGCATTAGTTACTGATATTGAATATAATAGTGGAACTGTAACAATGGGTACTATTGCAGACGGCACTAAAACTATACAAACAGTGTTTAGTGTAGACACAGTTTTTGACGGCAATACAGTAATTAATGTTGGGACAGATAGTAATAACAGTTTGTTGATGTCAGCACAATATTACGATTTAACAGGGTCCGGTGACTATATAACTGTTAATACAGTTGAACTTAGTACTACCGAAACATTCAAAGTATATGTTACACAAGGCAATAGCACAGTTGGTAACGGAACTGTTGTTGTAAGTGTACTTGATGGCCCAGTTACAGGCTCCAGTGCAGGAGGCAGCAGTGGTATTGCACTAACAGATTTAAGTGTAACAACATTAGACCCTGGTGGTAATGGTAGCTTAACTTATAACAACTCAACTGGTGTGTTTTCATTTACACCCGCTGATACAAGTAGTGCTTCTATAGGCGGCACTAACGGACAAGTTCAATATAACAGTAGCGGCAGTCTCGAAGGTTCCAGTTCGATGACTTTTGATGGTTATACACTTTATGCCGGCTTATTAGAAACAACTAGAATTAGTACTGACGATTCCAGAAGTACTATGGCTATTGGTACTAAAGACGGTTCAACATTTAGACATAATATACAAATATCTAATGGTGGAACAAGTGCATCTGTAGTATTATATGGTCAACTATCGACATCCCCAGATACAGCAGGAAATCGATCATTTGATTTTAGAGGCACCGATCTTTACAACTTACCATTAGCAAACATAACTAATGTAAGCAGTACAGCACCTACCAACGGACAAGCACTTGCATGGAACAATTCAACAAGTGAATGGGAGCCAGGCACAAATGTCATTGTGGATACACTCACAGTGGAAGATGGCGTTAAAGAAAAATTACAGAGCAAGAGCATAACAGGCTCAGGCACATTTACCTTCCAGTGTGCAAATGGTCAAGTGTTCCATGTGGCAAGTCCTGCCGCAGACTTTGGCTGTAACTTCACAGACTTAACCATAGACACCGACTATGCTACAGCAACCACAATAGTTATTGATCAGGGTTCTACAGCATACATGCCAACCAGTGTTGCCATTGCTGGTTCAAGTGCTACAATAACATGGCAAGGGGGAAGTGCTCCAAGTGGTACTGCAAATGGCATTGATGTTGTTACATTCAGTTTTCTGAATGTAAGTAGCACAGTCACAGTGCTTGGACAATCAGTGAGTTTTAGTTAATGCCATTCATTAGCAGTTTCACAGGCTCTTTTGGATTTGGTCGTAGAGTTATTTCAGCAGTTGATTCCTATGATGCTCCTCTCTATACAACTAGCGGAATACAATTATATTATAATCCAGAAGATCCTGACAGTTATTCAGGCTCAGGCGCAACTATCAATGATCTAAGCGGTAATGATTACAATGGTACACTTGTAAATAACCCCACACACAATTCAAACAGTTTTACATATGACGGCACTAACGATTATATAGTTACACCCGACATGGAGAGTTCGTTTAACAGCACAAGCCACTTCACAGTGGAAATTTGGTACAAGCCAACTTGGACCAGTGCCAACGAAGGTGGTACAGTTATTGCTGAAAACGGTGATGGCATACCAAGTAATACTTGGCACTATTCTTTAATCGAACATGAAAGAGCACCGTTCGGCGGATTGGCTTATGACTATGCTGGTATATGGACCGGGTCACTAACTGCTGTTAATCCTTTTCTCACAGCAACTGGCTGGAGACAGATCACCTTAACTTATGATGGAACTAACGGCCGTTCTTACACTAATTATGGT
>Ga0181591_10006572_pt1 | contig 10089 bp, 16 predicted proteins | sample 071ome_33_FD_133757 | JGI IMG/M metagenome (GOLD analysis project Ga0181591, IMG submission 133757) | Coastal salt marsh microbial communities from the Groves Creek Marsh, Skidaway Island, Georgia - 071412AT metaG (megahit assembly) | ecosystem: Environmental > Aquatic > Marine > Intertidal... | reverse complement strand
CACGTAGTCAAAATGATACTAGAGACAGCACAGTTACTGTCTACAGCACACAACGAGCTTGACGGTGGGCAGATTGCGTACAAGACAACGCACAAGAACCACCCGTCTGCGGTGTGGGCTAGGGCTAACCGTGAAAACTACACATGGCTTCAGAGGCATTTAATGGCCCTAGGAGACGAATATACACGCAGGTATGGTAGGGTACACAAAACCATACAAACGCACTCAGAGGCGCTTACAGAGGCTCCTAGAGGCATATCTGACGGTGACTTCACTGATCCACCACAGTGTATGCCAGACGAGTGTAAAAGGCTTGACCCAGTGCTGGGCTATCAGGTATACTATAACTACAAGGCAGACGACTGGGACGCCCGTGGTATCCCTATGAAATGGTACGGAAAGGAGGCAGTGTGACATACTTTGTTATAGTTATTATAGTTTTTATTCTTTTTGATATTTTCATAGGGGGTTAGGGTGTACCACATATTAGCAGTATTGTTTGCACTTATTACCGCACCACTTTGGATACCAATAGCGCTGTACATTTCGGCAACCCATGACTGGACAGACACAGTACCTAGAGACGAGGATTTACAATGAATGACTACAACGAACCAGACTTGACACACGAGCAGATGATTCAGGATATAGCAGAGTACGAGTTAAACTTCATTGGCTTTGCTGAGACATTAAACCTAGCGCGTACAATGATACGTAAAAAGTACCGTGATATGAGTTACAATGAGTTAGTGAAGGCTTACAACCAAGTGTTTGGAGAATACCCTGATGAGATGTAAAGCGTGTGACGTTATCCTAGATGATACTGAGGTAGTCAAAAAGGATGCTAGAGGAGTACACTACGACCTGTGTACAGAATGTTTGACAGTCTCTATTGCTACCCACTGGGAACTAGAGAACATGGAGTCAATAGATAATGACGGTATTATTACACAAGATGATGTGTTGACACTACAGGAAAACTATGATAATATATACTTAAGTATTACTAAAGATTACTAAAGTGTATAAACTAAAGAATTAAACTAAAGGATTAATACTAATGAGTACTACAGGAGAAACTAAAGTAGGGAGGCGCTGGAATCCTGTAGCCAAACACGATCACAACAAGGGAGGTGTACACAAAGACAGGAAAAAGGATGCCAAAAAGTACCAGTCTAGGGGTAAACGGTTGACAAAGCCTCTGGAACGTGAGATACTATAGATGTACCTTCGGGTATTCACTTTAATCAGACGAGGATTATCTCAATATGTCAAATGTAATTGAAGGTGTGGTAAACTTCAGCAACGTCACTAAGCACGACGTATTCAACGGGCAGGACACGGGTACGTTCAGTATCACAATTACCATGTCTGAAGATGATGCGGCTACGCTGGCGGCACAGGGCGTTAAGATCAAGGACTACGAGGGCAACAAACAGCGGAAGTTTAAGTCCAAGTACGCTATCGGTATGTACACTTCCGACGGTGATCGCTTTGATGGCGAGGTTCCCTATAACTCTCGTGTACGTCTGAAGTACAAGACAGGCCCAGCACACCCTGTCCACGGTACTCCTACGTATCTGGAGGCTGTGAAAGTGCTAGAGTTGGCAGAAGTATCTGAGGAGGCTGTGGACTTCTGATGGAATCTAAATTCCTACACCACGAGGAATGTCCCAAGTGCGGTAGTAGGAACAACGTGGCGGTGTACTCCAATGGGGGCCGCCACTGTTTTTCTGCCGACTGTGATTACCACGTAAACGGTGAAACCGGAGAGGAAACACAGGTGACAACACCCAGCAACCTAAACATGGGCGGTGTGGTAGCTGAGATACCAGAGCGTCGTCTGTCTGCCAAGACTACTAGGCACTATCAGGTAACGGTAGAATACGACGCCAACGGGAAGATCGCTAGGCACTACTACCCGTACTACGACAAAGACACAGGCGAGTTAGTAGCCGCCAAGTCTCGCGTAGTCAAGACCAAGGACTTTCTGGCGTCGGGCACTATGTCCAACGTAGGTCTGTTTGGTCAGAAGCAGTGCCGTGGCACAGGTAAGTACGTCACGATCACTGAGGGCGAACTGGACGCCATGTCTGTCTACGAAATGTTCGGACAGAAGTACGACGTAGTGTCGCTTAGGTCAGGCGCTGGCAGTGCTGCAAAGGAGATCAAAGCACAGCTAGAGTGGCTTGAGGGCTACGAGAACGTGGTCATTTGTTTTGACCAAGACAAGGCAGGTGAGTTAGCGCTGGAACAAGTCAAGGATCTCTTTAGCCCTAACAAGCTGAAGATATGTAAGCTACCGCTCAAGGACGCCAGTGAAATGCTCATGGCTAACCGTGTGCAGGAGTTTACACAAGCGTGGTGGGATGCCAAGGTGTACAGACCGGACGGTATCATCGCTGGCTCTGACACTTGGGAGGCTCTGGTAAACAAACGTCAGGTACAGAGTATACCGTACCCGTGGGAAGGCCTAAATGAAATCACAAGAGGACACAGACCTTACGAACTTGTCACTATTACCAGCGGTAGTGGTATGGGAAAATCTCAATTCATCAGAGAACTTGAGTACGATCTTCTCCAACGAACAGAGGCAAACATCGGTGTACTTGCACTGGAGGAGGATGTCGCAACGACAACTTTGGGAATCATGTCAGTGGCGTCATCTAGGCGACTCCATCTGGAGGAAGACACGCCTGTTGATCTCCTTAGACCTCATTGGGAGGCAACGATGGGGTCTGGACGTTATTACCTTTTCGATCACTGGGGATCAACGTCGGCTGACGAGTTACTCTCAAGAGTACGGCACATGGCAAAGGCCTGTGACTGCCGATATATCATCCTCGACCACCTGTCCATCGTGGTTTCTTCTCAAGAGAACGGGGACGAACGGAAAGCAATAGACGAGATTATGACACGCCTACGCACACTGGTGGCAGAGACAGGAATCACTTTGTTCCTAGTGTCGCACCTGCGTAGATCATCTGGTACTGCCCACGAGGACGGAGGACGCATAAGTCTACAGGACTTGCGTGGTAGCCAGAGCATCGCCCAGTTGTCAGACATCGTGATTGGTATGGAGCGTGACCAGCAGAACCCAGATGAGGACATCAGGAACACAACAACGGTACGTATCCTGAAGAACCGCTACTCTGGTGAAACTGGCCCTGCTTGCTGGCTACGGTACGACAAGTTTACGGGGCGTATCCACGAGTGCGCTAACCCTAACCCACCGGAGACAGAGTTTTGAACATATACGACGTTATTCGTTATGTTGACGAGACTAAAACCTATAGTTACGGACTGTTCTTAAAACGGAAAGAAGCATTAAAATGGGCAAAACATTTAAATGATATTTACGAACAAGATTATGGTCATTTAAATTACAACACAGAACACGTCGTAATACAGAGACTAACCGGAAAAATAGATTTTTACGACTTTAAACCGGAGGTTTGATTTTGAGCAGCCTAGAACAACTTAGAGAAGAGTTGGCAAAAGAAATAGAGAATTATAGGAAAGCGTCTGCTCGTTGGGGAGAAAGTGAAAAAGTATATGGGGAACCTAAACTTACAAAATGTGACATACTCTCCGCAAGGATTGCTTTTGAGGAAAACGATCTTCCTTATATTGAAACCAATAACGCCATCTTTTTAGTAAAAGGCAAATACTACTACGTTTCTACTACAGGTAAATGGAGAGTAAAAGGGAAACAAAAGTGGTACAGAAGCAAAGACGTTTACCAATTTATAGATACGTATGTAAATAGGAACCAGAACAGGTGAGTAACCTAGTCTTTTGTGACATAGAAACTGACGGGCTAAACCCCAGTGTTATCTGGTGTGCAGTCTGCCGACACAACGGAGAAAGCGAGGTAATATGCAATGAACAAGATTTCAAGGATTACATGGCTCGTAAAGCGCCGGTTAAGCTGGTATTCCACAACGGAATTGGCTTTGATATTCCTGTGGTTGAGCGTCTTTGGAACTTTGAGTTTGCTAGGGATCAGGTCACTGACACTCTAGTACTCTCACGGCTGGCTGATCCTAGCCGCTCTGGTGGACACTCTCTGCGTAACTGGGGAAACATCTTAGGCTACGCCAAGGGCGACCACGAGGACTGGTCACAGTTGTCACCCGCCATGATCGACTACTGCATCCGTGACGTAGAGTTGACAGAGGCGGTGTACAAGCGGTTACTGGTGGAACTCGACGGGTTCTCAAAGGAGTCGATTGACCTAGAGCACCAAGTCCAGTGGATCATTCAGGGACAGGAGCGCAACGGCTGGCTACTGGATCAGCGTCTGTGTCACACGCTGTGCGCTAGGTTCAAGGAGCGTATGTATGAGATCGAAGAAGAACTCCAGAGGGTGTTCCCGCCGATTGTTGAGGAAAGGTGGTCTGAGAAAACAGGCAAGCGCCTTAAGGATAAGGTTACGGTTTTCAACCCCGGCTCAAGGCAACAGGTGGCAGAACGACTTGAAGCTAAGGGTGCTGTATGGTCGGAACTCACCCCATCTGGTAGGCCACAGGTGGACGAGAGGACACTTGAGGAAAACAAACATATACCGGAGGCTGTATTGGTTCTTGAGTACCTACTCTTGCAAAAGCGATACGCACAGGTATCCTCTTGGCTAGAGCACGTACAGGAAGACGGAAGGGTACACGGACGGGTTACAACAAACGGTGCTGTCACAGGCCGCATGACGCACCAGAATCCCAACATGGCACAGGTTCCTTCAGTTAATTCACAGTTTGGCAAGGACTGCCGTGACTGTTGGGTTGTACCAGAGGGACGTAAGCTAGTGGGTGTTGACGCTAGTGGACTAGAGCTACGTATGTTAGCGCACTACATGGGAGACGAGGAGTTTACTAATGTCCTACTTAGAGAAGACATTCACACCAGAAATCAAATTGCTGCAGGACTTGCAACAAGGCCTCAGGCAAAGACTTTCATCTATGCTTTCCTCTACGGAGCAGGAGACGCAAAGATTGGAAGCATCGTCGGAGGAACTGCAAGCGATGGTAATCAGCTTAGGACACGCTTTCTACGAAACACACCTGCTCTTGAAGCTCTACGAGAACGAGTTGGACAGGCGTCTAGGAAAGGCCACCTCATCGGACTCGACGGTAGAAAACTCTGGGTCAGATCAGAACATAGTGCACTGAACACACTGCTACAGGCGGCTGGTGCAATCGTGATGAAGAAGGCTTTGGTTCTTCTGGATGACTACGCAACACAGCACAACATCGACTACAAATTCATAGGGAACGTACATGATGAAATACAATCGGAGGTGGCTACAGAACAAGCAGAGAAGTACGGCTGGCTCGCAGTTGAGTGCATCAAGGCGGCTGGCATATCATTCGACCTCCGGTGTCCTCTCGACGGAGAGTACAAAGTGGGAACAACTTGGGCTGACACACACTAAGGAGAGTATAATGAACTATCGAAAAGGTGAGGGTAAGTACTACAAAGACAATCCTGAGGCTGTTTGGAAGCGTGACCAAACCAAAATGTTTGTGAACGGAAAGTACATATCAAAATCGCATCCTCTGCACAAGCCCGGACGCTACAAGACGTTTGAAGATGCGGCCTTTAGCAGTCTTGCGAAGTACGAAACAATCCGCGAGGGACAGGTATATATCATTACCAACCCCAGCTTCCCTGAGTGGGTCAAGGTAGGTATGGCTGTGGACTCAGAAGACCGCCTCAATGGGTATCAAACATCGTCACCTTTCAGGGACTACTCCTTGTTTACCTGCTGGTCTGTCGCTGACCGACGAGTTGCTGAATCAGACGCACACGCTCTACTGGAGAAGTCTTTTGACCGTAAAGGTGAGTGGTTTAATTGCACACCAGAACAAGCCAGAGACTCTATCTCTGAACTAATGGAGCAACACAAATGAAATCAATACACACACTGATAGACGACATTTACTCTGTTGTTGCTTCCAAGGAAGTGCCAGAAGGTGTCGATCTGTACGACGAGATAGACCGCTTTGGTGAAAACTGCAAGCGACTCATGTCTAACTTGTTCACTGAGAAGCGGGATGGTCGCAAGCTGCGGATGTCTAACATCGGTCGCGACGACAGATTCCTGTGGAACGTCGTGAACAACCCAGACGTACAAGAGGAGATGACTCCTAACACCTACGTCAAATTTATGTACGGGCATCTTATCGAAGAGATGCTGTTGTTTCTCACCAGACTGTCAGGACACGAGGTTACAGATGAACAGAAGCAATGTGAAGTTGCGGGTATTACGGGGTCTATGGACTGCAAGATTGATGGCATTGTCACTGATGTTAAGAGCGTGTCCTCTTTTGGGTTTAAAAAATTCAAGGACGGAAGTCTGGCTTTTGATGACCCGTTTGGATACGTTGCTCAGATTAAAGGCTATGCACATTCCGAAGGCGAAACATCGTTTGGCTGGCTCGCGATGGACAAGCAGAATGGGCATCTGACGTACCTCAAGTACGACACTGAGGATACACAGGCTCCCGTGTACGACAAGATTTCTTACGACATAGAGGAGCACATTGAACGCGTAAAAAAGCTAGTGGAACAACCAGAGGAACCAGAGGTATGTCACGAAACCGTACCAGATGGCAAAAGTGGAAATCAAAAACTCGCCGTTGGTTGTTCCTACTGTCCCTACAAGCATACCTGCTGGCCCGGAGTAAGAACGTTCCTGTACTCAAGTGGGCCACGCTACTTAACAGAGGTAGTAAATGAGCCGAAGGTCACGGAAATCCAAACTGGGTAACTTCAGATCGGAGTTTGAAAAAGATGTCGCAACGCAGTTACAACCATTTGGCTTTAGCTACGAACCGTGTCAGATCGACTACAGGATTGAACGGAAGTACACGCCAGATTTTGTTTACGAAAGGAACGGCAGAACCTACTACATTGAGTGCAAAGGATTCTTTAGAGCAGGAGATACGCAAAAGTATAAAGCGATCAATAACTGCCTCTCAGAGACGGAAGAACTCATATTTGTACTAATGAAGCCAAATCAGAAAGTGAGTAAAAGTACCAAAAATACTATGGCTGAATGGTGTGACAAACACGAGATTCTATGGTATAATATAGATACACTAAAGGAGTTAGTGGATTATGTCTCTGACACTAGAAGAAATTAAGGAGCGTATTTTGCGGTTTTATGACCCCGACGATCTTCTGGAGGCTTTACAAATCTCTGCTGAAGAATTACTGGACAGGTTTGAGGACAAACTAATCAGGAAACTAGATCAATTTCAAGAGGAACTGGAGGAAGAAGACTATGAGTACGTTAGCTAAGATCAACGAATCAATCGCAATCTATCGGTATAACAACGGCTTTATGGTAGAAGCAAACGGACGAGACGAAGAGGGAGACTGGTTTACACAGAAGATGGTGTTTGACTCAGCAGACTCTGCCTACGAGTACGCCAAGCAGCTTCACACAACATTGCCTCTGGATAACTGATATGAGTATTGACGATGCAGCACCCGCAGATTGGGACAAAGTAAAATCAAAGACGTTCACAGGAAAACTGTATCATCCTCAGGATACTCATAATCCAGTGACAAAGCCCGATCACTACAACAAGGGCGCTATAGAGGCCATCGAAGCAATCAAGGCGTCTATGCACCCACAAGAGTTTAAGGGGTATCTCAAGGGTAACTGCCTGAAATACCTTTGGCGGTACGAGTACAAGAACGGAGTAGAGGACTTACGTAAGGCTCGTGTCTATCTGGACTGGTTAATTAAGGAGTTAGTCAGTGGATGATGACGACAAGACAGTAGACCTCTACGAGTTAGAACCGGGGATGGGTACAGCGTCTATAGACCCTGACGCTAAACGCACGATGCGCGTAGTGGAAGGCAAGTTTGGGCAGAAGAAAACAGAAGAAGATCAGGAGATCACAACCGCTCAGTTTCTGGCGGCGTTTGCAGCAAAGGCTACGCTACAGGAACAAGAAGGCAGGAAGCCAAAGGTGGTTGTAGTGATGTACGAAGACGGTGAAATGTTTGAAGTTGCGTCTAATGAGCAGTATCCTGACGGGGTGTATATGTTGCTACAGCTGGCAGCACAAGCTATTATCAATGAAACTCTAGGAGTAACTGAATAAATGGACGCATACCAACAGTACATACACAAGTCACGATACGCAAGGTACTTACCTGAGGAGCAACGTCGGGAGACTTGGGAGGAAACAGTTAACCGTTACGTAAACTTCTGGGTAGACCGTGGTGCTCTGAACGACTTTGATGTATCAGAGATATTCAAATCTATTCACGATCTCGACGTAATGCCATCTATGCGAGCACTGATGACTGCAGGAGAGGCTCTGGATCGTGACAACGTTGCAGGGTTTAATTGTAGTTACCTGCCTATTGACCACCCTAAGGCCTTTGACGAACTGATGTACGTCCTGCTGTGCGGCACAGGAGTGGGCTTCAGTGTCGAGCGTCAGTACATTAGCAAGCTACCAGAAGTTGCGGAGGAGTTCCATGAAACAGATACAGTTATCAATGTTGCAGATTCGAAGATCGGATGGGCGAAATCGTTTAGGGAGTTGGTATCACTGCTGTACACAGGTCAAGTTCCCCGATGGGACGTTAGCAGAGTACGACCTTCAGGTTCCCCGCTCAAAACTTTCGGAGGTCGTGCAAGTGGCCCTGAACCTCTCGTCGAGTTGTTCCGATTCACGGTGGACCTGTTTCGGGAAGCTGCTGGACGAAAACTTAGCTCCATTGAATGTCACGATCTTTGCTGCAAGATTGCTCAAATCGTTGTCGTCGGAGGAGTCCGAAGATCAGCCCTGATTAGCCTGAGTAACCTGACGGACGACAGAATCCGTCGATGTAAGCACGGTCAGTGGTGGGTCGATGAACCCCAGAGAGGACTGGCGAATAACTCAGCCTGTTACACAGAGAAGCCTGATTTTGAGGCTTTCTTAAACGAATGGACAAGTTTGTATGAATCACGCTCTGGTGAACGAGGTGTCTTTAGTCGAGTGGCAAGTCAAAAACAAGCTGCAAAGAACGGCAGACGAGACGCTACCTTTGATTTTGGAACTAATCCGTGTTCAGAAATCATCCTCAGACCCTATCAATTCTGCAACCTCTCTGAAGTTGTTGTCAGGCCAGAAGATACACTCGCAAGCCTCAAACGAAAGGTACGTGTTGCGACTATCCTTGGAACTCTACAAGCAACGCTGACAGACTTCAGGTATCTGCGTAACATCTGGAAGACTAATACAGAAGAAGAGGCGCTACTGGGAGTAAGCCTCACAGGGATCATGGATCACCCGTTACTCTGTGGGAGGGAAGACAGTGCAAAACTTAAGAAGTGGCTTACGGAGATGCGTAATGAAGCTATCGTCACGAATGAGGCGTGGGCTAAGAAACTTGGTATTAATCCGTCTACCGCAATTACTGCAGTTAAGCCTTCAGGCACTGTTAGTCAGTTGGTTGATAGTGCTAGTGGGATACATCCTCGTTATTCTAATCAATATATTAGACGAGTACGTGCAGACAGTCGTGACCCTCTCTGTGGTGTCCTAGAGGCCGCTGGTGTGCCTGTGGAGGACGATCTAATGTCCCCCAGTACCAAGGTATTCAGCTTCCCTATCGCGTCTCCTGAGGGCGCTGTGACAGCCTCAGACATGGGTGCTATGGAGCAGCTAGAACTATGGGAGATATATCAGGACTACTGGTGTGAGCACAAGCCATCTATGACTTGCTACTACCGTGATGAGGAGTTTCTGGAGGTAGGACAGTGGTTGTACAACAAGTTTGACAAGGTGTCAGGGATTAGCTTCCTGCCCTACTCAGACCACACGTACCAACAGGCTCCTTACGAACCTGTGGACAAGAAGACGTACAACCAGTTAGCTAAGGATTTCCCAAAGGATATATCTTGGGATATAGAGGAGGCCAGCGACATGACCGAAGGATCACAACAACTGGCCTGTACAGGGAACAACTGTGAGTTATGACAAAAAGAAGATAGAGTAACCTCTGTCGTTACTGCCTACGTCCTCTGGTTTCTTTTTGGGATCATGGGACGTAGGTAATCCTTCTTTCTGCATTTTCTT
>Ga0181591_10006571_pt1 | contig 10090 bp, 3 predicted proteins | sample 071ome_33_FD_133757 | JGI IMG/M metagenome (GOLD analysis project Ga0181591, IMG submission 133757) | Coastal salt marsh microbial communities from the Groves Creek Marsh, Skidaway Island, Georgia - 071412AT metaG (megahit assembly) | ecosystem: Environmental > Aquatic > Marine > Intertidal zone... | reverse complement strand
TTCTACCTTGGTAAATACGAGGTAACCCAAGCCGAGTATGCACAAATTCTATTGGATATCCATAGCTCCCACCCTGGAATAAATTTACCTGTCGAAACTATAAGTTGGAATAGTGTTACAAACATTTTCTTACCCGTACTGAACACCCTTGAGCAAAAGAATGGCCGCTTACCCAGCGGTTGGCAATATGCCTTACCCACCGAGGCAGAGTGGGAGTATGCCTGCCGGGCAGGTTCTTCCACCGCATACTCTTGGGGGAACGATATCAATTCTACTCTCGCCAATTATAATGCGGCTATTGTCAATACTACTACTGTCGGCAGTTACTCATCCAACGATTGGGGGTTCTTTGACATGCATGGCAATGTCGCCGAATGGGTACAGGACTCATATTCCCCTTACAGTAACTCTGTTACCGATCCTCTAAATACTGGAACCTCTGATAAAATCTTTCGAGGTGGTCATTTCGGAAGTAGCCCAGCTTCCACCAGATCTGCATTCCGTGGCTATATTGATAGTGCAGATACACCCTTAGTGAATGTCGGTTTTCGGTTAGCCCTCAAGAAAGCTCCCTAAGAAAATCCATCACCCGAAAGGAAATTAAGTCCCTTGGAAGTTTGAAGATGTTTCGGAAAATACTTTCATTGCTTTGGGCCTTAGGATTTTCATGCTCTGTGTCCTCAGCAACCAATCACTACAATCATGGGGACATACATATAGTCAAGTCTGCGAATGACTTAGAGATGATCTTTGTCTCAACTCCTGATAACATAGGAACCGCTACATTCACTAAAGGAAGCCCAGAAGGAGAGACGGGGAGACTAGTCGATGAAAACCAACATGAGGTCACTTTAACTAGGGGCTATTTTTTAGGTCAAAATGAGGTAACTCAGGCAGAATACGACGCGGTAATGAGAGGAAATCTGAATGGTCTACCTGAACGTCCCAGCAATTCAAAAAACAATGCGAATCAACCTGTAGAAAATGTTTCATGGGATGACATTCAGATATTTCTAGAAGTGCTCAACGATAAAGAAAAATCTTCGGGTAACCTTGCACATAACTGGAGCTATACTTTACCCACTGAGGCAGAATGGGAATATGCATGCCGGGCAGGCAAAACCACCCCTTATCACACGGGCAATACCATTGAAAGCAACCAGTCGAACTTCCGAATTGATTCCAATACACGCCCATTGGTTGTGGGCAAAACCTCTCCCAACCCATGGGGCTTTTATGACATGCATGGAAATGTTAGAGAATGGTCTAATGATTGGTACGTTGCTGACCTTCAAGGATCTTATTGTGATCCGCAAGGCCCTACATACTCACTGGACTCCAACGGAAACTATCGTGACCCAAGGAACCCGGATAACCTGACTTTCTCCCCGAAAAAGGTTTGTAAGGGTGGATCGTTTAATTCAGACCAATCAGGGGTACGCTCGGCAAGAAGATATTCTGAATTCAAGGATGCTAGAAAAAGTGATCTTGGCTTCCGGCTAGCCCTTAGAAGAACTGATTATGATGCGGTACTTGAATATGCAAATGTGGGAAAATCTGTTGCCGTGCACTCTGGTAACCGCATCAAAATAGAAACGGCTTGGGAGGATAGCGGTGACTACAAAATAATCACTGCACCAAGTGAAACTATTGCCGAACTGTTGGGTGCCGATGGCTTTGCTTTCGATGAAATTTATATCTTTCCGTTCACCTCTACAGAAAATAGCAAATTTCAGAGGCCCATTGAACAAAACTCTCTTCAATTTGAACCAGTAGCTGAATATGCATTTAATGTCTCTGCCGTCTCAACCGATGCCGATGGCTCATACTCATACTTCGACGAAATCTTGACCTCTGAGCAGATGAATTCTTTCATAGATTCCAGTGATTCTTTGCATCTTGAATATCGCTCTGAGGAATTCAACTCGAACTACAGCATAGAAGCTGCTGAATTTGCTTTTCTTTCTTTATTCTCAGACTCATTAAGCGAAAGATTTGCCCAGTTCCTCAATCAAGGCGATCAACTGACAAGCCCAGCAGGATGGATGTGGGCAGATTGGTTTGGATACTATTATGCCAATCATTTCCCGTGGATATACCACGAAAACCTCGGTTGGGCTTTCGTGAAGCAAGATCAAGCAGATAATACCTGGCTTTACCGTGAAAATCTAGGCTGGGCATGGACCACGGCTAATGACTGGTGGGTAGACCACAATCAATCTGCAAATACTGATCTTTCTTCTTATAGCCCATTTCCTTTTCTTTATAGGTTTGGATACGATGAAAATGACACCAAGGTATGGACTTATCTAAGCCCCAACTATCCCCAAGCCACTTTATACGATTTCGATATGGATGAGTGGTTTAAACTAGACCAACCTTACCAGATTAATGTTTCTGCGGTTCCCGCAGTAGCTGGCAACGCCACGGGAACTGGAATTTATTATCATTGGGAAAAGGTTTCCCTCCTCGCTAGCCCTAACAACAATTATAACTTTCTTAACTGGTCCAACGACCTCAATGGTGGACTTAAAACTCAATTCTTTGCGAACTCAAATCTAGATATACAAGCGTCTTTCTTGCCTGTAACCCTTCCAAATCAGACCAACGACAATATCGCCGAGCAGTACAAGGAGATGCTCTCTTACCGGGAGGATCTCACCGAGTTACAAAAGGAACAAGCTTTGCTCGAGTTACTTCTCTTTGGAAAATCTCAAACCGCTGGAATAAATAATTAATTGAATGAGAAAATTTCTAATCAATTCAGGTATGATTAATTTTTTTCGTTTATTTCTTTTTTTTATTTTCGTTCATCTGACATTAAATGCCCGTGCAGATAATGCTCCCAAAGCACAAGTTTTAAGAGAAATCCAAAACCGAATTGACTCCATGAAACAAGCGATGCGAGACATGGGTGCACCTAATCTCTCTTCGACTCCATCGCAAATACTTCCACCTCCTTCAGATAGTTACCAATACACAGAGACAGACAACATTGAGACCACAACTACAACTAAAGAAATAAAAGAAGCCGATTTCTATGAAACCAATGATCAAGGCATGTATTTTATTCCTTTTGGAGGCCTTTTAATTCCGTCAGATCTCGAAGGTTCAATTAGTAACCTAAATCTAGAAAGTGTAGCATTAGAAACAGGAAGTTCATGGGGTGTTCGTATGGGATATGCATGGAAATACTTCTATCTTGAAGAAAGATTCTCTTACTGCGAAGCACAGATTAAAAGACAAACACCCAATTCAACATTTTCTAGCATTACAATTAATGGACAGACGAATTCCCTAAATTTCCATCAATCACTTGGCTTCCGTATTCCTGTTTCCAAGAACTTACGGCTGAATTTGGGTGGTGGAATTGGTTTAGCTAAGCAGCAAATAGAAATTGCATTTTCGCCCTCTAGCGTGAACAGCCAAGACTTTGACGAGTGGTTACTTACATACGATGCAATCCTTGGCTTGGAATATCAACCGTTTGATCATTTGCTAACTGGTATCAATTACCGGTGGATGAGGGTGGAAGAGATGGATCACTTTGAAGCCCGGGACCTTCACTTACTTGAGCTCTCCCTAGGCGTACTTTTTTAAATAGGAAAGCGAATTTTCATTCATTTACAATTTTGGTTAAGGGTTTGACTTTAAAGGAGAATTTGAGCGAAATTTAAGGGATATGACTATGTTTAGCTCGAGTATCGACTTCCTCACCAATCAGGTGAAAGACATGACTCGGGCAAACCGTCGCTCCATTACCCGCATATCCTCAAGCGGAGATACGGAAAAACTCGCCAGCCTGGAGAAAAAGACTGGTGAACTTGGGAAAATCATTCGGGTAAAAGTGGACAATTTGTCCAAGCGGGACTCGATGATCTTTTTCCAAAATGCGATGTCCTTCATGAAGTCTCAGGAGGATTCCATTGCCTACGCCGGCAATTTGTATGCCCAAATGCAAGCCCTCGCTCAGGAAGCACAATCATCTTCTATAAGCTCCGTTGAGCGTGATATTCTTAATGATAAATTTGTGGAACTTCGCGAGCTTGCCCTAAACCTCAACGATGAACAATTCTTGGGCACTCCTTTGTTTGACGAGATGGCTGGGTCAAGAAATTATGATGTTGTATTTGGAGAGGATCTAATCAGGAAAAACGGCGATCCGGACAAGACTAAATCAGAAGAAAAAGATGTTATTTACAGCAGTGGGAGGTTGACCATTAGTATAAGTTCAGGTCCCCAACCAGAGCGTTATCGCGTTTTTAAAAACGGGGATACAATTTTTGACACAGGATGGTGGCAAACTTCAGGTAGTGCTTCTAAACACGATTACGATACATTCGTAATTAATTACAAATATGGTGAAGATACCACCTTTGAGTTTCTCCCGTCCTCGGCGGGAAATAATGTTGCCAGATGGCTTCCTGACGAACCCTTACCTGATGACACATATCACAACAAGCTTTATTACTTGAGTCAGCTTGGATTAGTTGATGATGGCAGCACCTCAGGCGTTGAATCACAGATTGGACAAAAATGGAGTAACGAAAACCATCAAGGGCAGATCATTTTGGGAACCTCCAGCACCTCTAAAGGTATACTTAAAATTCAGGTTGATACGGAAAACAATCCTACCATTTACCAAATCAGGGGTAAATGGGAGTTGCCTGATCTTGAAAATCTCGATGTTGGCAACATTGGAGATTTAAATACATTTATAAGACCTCTTGGTCTTGGTCTACTTCGAGAAAATAATTCAGCAGCCAATTTTCCAAAGCTCACTCTCGATTCACCTTCTGAAGCCGCTACAGCATTTACTGAACTCACAGAAGAAATGAATGCATTGGGTGAGCAGATTGGCATTTTGGCGAACAACATGTCCCGTGTACTTTCCTCAATGGATGCGGTTTCCAAACAATTGGGTATCCAGCAGGATATCATCTATCAGGAACCCGAAAAAGTGGTATCTGAAGAGTTGGCAAACTTAGCTTATGCTCGTGAAATGCGTACTTTTAACGCCTCTTTAATGAATAAGGTTGTGCAAGTAAATCATGATATGATTGACCTCCTTCTGATGTAGCTTTTGTGCAAGCGAAATGCATCGATTCTACAGAGCATTCTACTGTTTTTGCCTAACCTTTATTATAACTGGCTAAATATTTGACACAGGTAAGGGTATCGGGGGATAATAACTTAATCCCCTCATGTCCTTCTTCACAAGTACGATAGATTATTTGTTGCACCGCAACAAGCCACTCGAGCATGACAACTCGAAATCGATCGCCCGTATTAAATCGGCAGATAATCCCAGCCACCTTGCGGTTGTGGATGGAGATGGGAGCTCAGTGAGCAAGTATGTGCAAATGGATGCGGATGCCGGACAAAAACGCACATCCACCAATATCTACCAGCATATGGCCACCTACATGCAGTTTCAGGAGGAGGCCATCAAGTATGCTCAAATCTTGTACGATGAAATGGCAAGACTTGCGGTGAAAGCTGCGGACCCTACTACAAGTTCAGCAGAAAGAAGTGCCCTTGCCACCCAATTTGAAGAGCTTCGCCAGGTTGCCCTCAACTTAAATCACGAAACCTACAAAGATGCCTTTCTCTTCGAGGAGCGGGCTTCAAGCACCGATTTTGCCGAAGATGCGGAGTGGAAATTGCAATGGGCCAGCGATAAGGGCTCGGGAGGAACAACGCAGACCAAAGATGTAATCTACAGCGAAGGGAAAATCTCGCTTCGAGTAAACAGCGGAAACCGCGGAGAAAAATACGAACTCATACAAGGAGACCCGGATGGCGAGCATGTTGTGCTCTTTGACTCGGGCAACTGGAAAACGAAGGGCGAAGCATACAATCATGACTTCGACGAATTCATCATAGAGTGGGGTCGTGAAAAGGATACTACTTTTTATTCACCTACTGACTCCACCAACGACAAGGTAGACACCCCCAAGGGGGACGCCACTCCCTACTGGATAACCCCCACTGAAGGTGCTCCTGAGGTGGAGGATGCCAATAACCAAAAAGATGACCTGGGTAGGAATTTGTGGATTGGTAGCACCTATGTCGCCGAAGAGTTTTCCACTGAAGATTCTGAAAATGGAGTATATGGTAAATTTGACATCATTTCAGAAGATGACAAACTCTGGTTGTTGGTTGACGATTCTGTACCTGTCACAATACCAGAAAGCTCCAACCTCCAATGGCAGGAAATCACCTTTGCAGGAGACTGGCAAACTGCCGGCCATTCCGTCGGGCAAATTGTTTCCCATAATGGTGAATTTTGGTTATTAGTTGAAGATTCCACAACGAACCCCGCTCCCAATCTGAATCAGCCAGAGTGGCAGAATGTTGAAAGCGAATTAGTTAGTTTCTACGCAAACTTAAAAGGCCAATTTAATACCAATCAAAACTACTCCATAGGAGACATTGTCTCCAGTACGAATTCTGGCCAACAAGGTAAGTTTTGGTTGCTCACCGGAACGCAAAGCAACCCACCCATCGAAAATATAGATTTAAAGAACCCCTACAACGATACAGGAGCCTGGCTTGAATTGAGCAAGCAACAATCGGATTCCATGCTCCAGTACTGGACTTTCAGTGATAACAATTGGAATAATTTTTTATGGGACGGGGATCACAATTGGGTTCAGTACAATGGATCATTGAGGCAGGCACTTCTTACGAGCGACGAGGTAGACCCTGCTTTGCACAGCTACAAAGATTTGTACAAAGCTCGCTCGCCCAACCCAAACGATGCCACCAAAGCAACCATCAATGACTTCAACTTAGAGGAGCGGGCTGCGGTGTTTGAAATTCTCGACCAAGACGGATCCCCCATTCTAGAATTCACTGCCGACGACGATGAACTTGGCAGTGCGATCAACGACTACACCTTCGAAATCAACACCAACCAAAGTTTAAGGGAAGCTCAAGAGGCAGTGATTGACTTTGAAGGAGTCGAACTCACGGCTAAAACTGCCGGGTTTGAGGGAAATAAAATAGTTCTTAGGGTCAACGCAGAAGATTTTAGGCGTGCAAAGATCGAAGCAAGCGGTCTTCTCTTTACAGCAAAAACTGAAGGAGATCCCGGGAATGCGAATGAGGTTCAAATCATCGAATCTCAACAAGCAAAAGCGAATATCCGCTCAGTAGAGGTCGAAGTGGAAGATACATTCCTTGTCGGCGAAAGTGGGAACAGTATTTCTATCGTTTATGAGGAGAACAATGCGACTCAACCCACTGAAGAGATTAATGGTCTCATTTTCACTGCAACTGAACAACTGGGTATTGGTGCTGGCGCAAACGGACAATCAGTGGAGATTCTTAATAATGTGCAAAGCTCGGTAGATATTGGTGGGGTTAAGCTTGAGGTCCGTGATTCTCATAAGCACGGCATGGAGGGTGATAATATAAATATTAGCGTTCTTGATAATAAAGCGACTGCAGCAACTCTGGATCTTTTAGGAGTTAACCTTACTGTATCAGAAGATCACGCTGTGGGAGTTGATGGTAACGACATCAATATCGACATTTCAGAAAATGAGTCGGTTTCAGGTATCGTCTATGATCAAACTAGTAGAACCATAAAGTTTGAAAATCTTGTTACTGATTACACCGAAGAGCAACTTGTTGACGCTCTCGCGGCGTGGACCGGGGATCCCAATATCTTCGTTATCCCAGCGGCACCTTCGTCTGCGTCCCTCACCGGTGGGCCTGGCACTGCAACCTCTGCGGGCGGAAAAGGCAGCTCAGATATCACCCAAATCAAAATAGATGATAAAAATTATCAAATACTTTTACCGCTTGATGAATCAAAATACGACTCTGACGACCTTTCAACTGCTCTGAATGGAGGTAGTGCGGATATTTCAGGTGACTTTACTATTTCAACTCCTGTACCTACCACCCCAGTAACTGCAGGAAATTATCAAACAAGCGGCGGCATAGGTGAAAGCTCAATAACCTATGATGACTCATCTGGGCATAAATTTTATTTACCAAAGGGGGTGACACATCAAGAAAGCGATCTTGCTGGCTTTAAAACAGGTGGAAATTTTACCATTACTTCATCAAATCCGACCGATGACATCGGACCCGCAAGCCGAACTTTTACCAATGGGGTGGGTGGACAGGTTACTGCAACTTATAATTCCGGCACACAAACGCTCACTATTTCTGCCCCAGGTGATTTTGCCAGTGCCACGGACGCTGAAATCGCTGCCGCGATCAATTCTAATTCTCGTACGCAATTTACTGCATCGGTTGGAACCGGGAACGGTAACGAAGACACTGGTTTTATTGGTGGAATCGGATCAGACACATTAACCTACGAAGAGTCTGGCACAACAGGGACCATTTATTTAGCAGGTGGGCCAGGTGCGGATAACAGCGTGCAAACTGCAATCAATGTCTTCAATAGCTCCGGCAGTGCAATTTTTCAATCTGTTGAACCTGCTGGTGGTGGGTTAGTAGCTGGCACTTATAAAAACGACAACGACACCAAGGGCTTGACCAACTCTGAAATCTTTTACACCGCAGGAGGAACGAACAATCCCCTGTTGACCTTAAGGCAAGGCTTGAACTCAAATATCACTCATCAGATGATCATTGATGCCGTATCTGGAGGCAAATTAACCGCTAGTTCAAATACCCCTGCTGCATCTATCTCTTGGCCCACTGGTCTTACAAACACAACAACTTACGCATCCTATCAATCCAAGGGAACTGTTCACGACCAAGCCAAGCTAAACACGAATCTAGGTCGTGATGCCGAAAAAGTACGCTACACTGAGGATTCTAGTACTAAAAAAGTAACCATTGATATTAGCGGAGACAGTGCAACACCCAATGATATACTTCTCGCCTACGAGGCATGGAGAAACAAGCAAGACAATGGCCCGAATGTGGGCAACAGAAGTGTTTTTAAAACGCCCGTTATACTTGATGAAAATGGGAGGAACACCTCCTCCATCACCGCATCATTTAGAATTGGAGGAGTTTCTGTAAAGAGCACATCCGATTCAGTAAACAATGAAAATAGCCTAGAGGTTGTTCATAACACGCAAGCTTCGGTGGATATCGGTGGTTTGAAACTCACAGTTAAAGGTGACCTTGCCCATGGGGAAGATTCGAATGGGATTTCTATTGAGGTTTTAGATGACATCAAGGGCTCGGGGGGTGCATGGACTTCTTTCTACAACAAAGCGACTAACCAGATTTTACTACCATTTGAAATTGAAAAATATGATGCAGAATCGCTTGCCTATCTTCTTCAACAGAATTCAGATTTTGCAAATGACTTCGATATCGAATTTTCCGACTCTGCTCTGTCCACTGGCTCATTTATCACGACTGGTGGAGAAGGCATCACACCGAGCGGAGAAATTAATTACGAAAACTCCAATGGACACAAAATCTGGTTACCAAGTGGCGGAGATAACGACTCACAAGCTCTTAAGGATTTCCTTGAATCTGCGGATATGCAGAACAACAACGCATTTTGGACTGCTTTTGGAATCGATAAAACGAATATTTCACTTAACGGACCAGGCGACGAAAAACTCGTCGATATAACTCAGGCACCGGCTGCCCGGTTAAAACTTAAAGGCAAAGATGCTGCAGGTTCCGATTCGGCAGATAGCCAACTCAACGGCAACCGCGGAAGCGAGGCTTCTCCCCTTTCAACAAAGCAAGGGCAAGTAATTAGCAAAACATCCAATCCGACGATCGTCGACTCCTCCAAGCTGACCCTTAGGGTGACTCCCGGCGAAACTGACCCGGATAAAATAGACGAGAGTTTTCAGGCAGTAGTTCATTACACACCACCTGAAAAGTTAGATGAGAAAACTTTTGGTGATCAAAGCGAACTCGGTGGAACGATGTTATCCTTAGGACTGGGCTTGCTACGTTTTGGGGAAGAGGTGGATGATCGTAACCTCAAAGGAAAAGCGATTTCTATCGAATCTAAGGAACATGCAGAAAAGGCTCTTCTTAGCTTAGCACGTGAGATTGAAGATTTAGCGAAGCAAGTGAACCGCCTTGGTGAAAACTATACCAAAACTTCTTTTAACTTAGAGCATTT
>Ga0181591_10006565_pt1 | contig 10093 bp, 8 predicted proteins | sample 071ome_33_FD_133757 | JGI IMG/M metagenome (GOLD analysis project Ga0181591, IMG submission 133757) | Coastal salt marsh microbial communities from the Groves Creek Marsh, Skidaway Island, Georgia - 071412AT metaG (megahit assembly) | ecosystem: Environmental > Aquatic > Marine > Intertidal zone... | reverse complement strand
TCGGTCTTCAGCGGCCCACCAGTCGCCCCGATATGAGGGAAAAAGTAGGCTAGGAGGATGGCCAAAAGGATGCCGCCCGTCAAAAGTTGGCCTTTGAGTCGATCAAGCACGGCGTTGGGGATTCGGCCGGTTGGCGGCTCTTGTGGTTTGGAGGTATCTTCGGTGTTTCAAGATTTGAGTGGCGCCGCCAATTGGAAACTAATCGAAATGAAATCGTTCACTAGGTGCTGGCCGAGCGCTTCGAAGACCCGTCCGGATCCGTACTTTGAACCCCATTGGACACGATCGAAATCGAAATGGGCTTGGAGGGCGATAGTCGTATCGCTGAATCCCAGCAAAGCGGGAAATTCGAGTTTGGCCGAGCGGCCTCTCAAGTTCAGAGTTCCTTCAATGCGATAGTTGGGTGAGCCGGGCGCGGCTGCATCGATCGGTTTTGCCGCGCCGAGTTCGAAGGTCGCTGTTGGGTATGAATCAACGAGGAAAAAGTCACCCGTTCGCAGATGGTCGACGAGAACTTTGGCCAAGCTGTGATCTTCGATATCCCGGCAATGGATTGAACTCATATCAATGACCGCTTTTCCGCCAACGAGGCGGCCCCGATCCAACTCTATCGTGGCTTCCGAGAGTCCAACGGTCCCGTCGTGTTGATTGACCAAGTTGCGACCAACCCAGCGGACGACGCTCTTTTCGACGTCTACGGCGAATGCGCCGTCGGGCGCGGGGCTCGGTTGGCCATTGCCGAGGACGGGCAGATCCGCCTGTTTCCAGGCTTCTAACCCGCCTGACAGAATAGAGACATTGGTCCAGCCTCCGGCCTCGAGTTTTTCATAGGCGAAGTGGCGGGGTTCATACTCGTCACTGAGTCCGTAAGCGACAACTTCGCGACGTTTGTCGGGAACGATCTCGGTCGCAGACTCGATAAAGTCAATCTCGTAGACACAGGCATTGATCGCCTTGGGGAGATTTTGGGCTTGGTATTGCTGTTCAGTGAGAACGTCTAGCAGTTCTGGAGGCGAGTCGCTGGTGAGGCTTTGGTTTAGCGTTTGAGGTGAAATCGGTTTCATTGTTGATTCGGCCTTGTTGGGACTACAGCTCGTTTACAACTTGAGGTGCATGTGAACGTGTTCGATTCCAGCCTCAAAATAGGGATCGCCTTGGGCCTGGAATCCGAATCGCTCGTAGAAATGCTTGGCATGAACCTGGGAAGACAAGACAATTTGCCTATGGCCTCGGTTTTTTGCTGCTTCGATCAGGGCTCGAAGGATTGCAGAACCGACTCCATGGGAACGAAAGGCAGGAAGCACTGCCATGCGGCCGATATGGCCGTTTGGCAGCAATCGACCGGTTCCCACGGCTTTCCCTCCTACAACGGTGGCGACAGCGTGCAGGCATTCAGAATCTCTTCCGTCGATCTCTAAACTGGGATCTACTCCTTGTTCTTTGACGAAGACATCGAAGCGAATTGATAGAATCTCCTCTTGGAGTCGGGAGAATTCCGTTAACTCAATCGATGTCATCGTCGGTTTTGCCTGACAGGCTCGAAGACGGTTTTCAAATCCATTGTTTACTCGCTCTATGGGCAAATGCCTGGAAGCCGTTGACTGGGTGTGTAGACCCGCAATTGCGCATTAGGGCCAATTTAACGATGTATTTGCCGATCATTTGGCCTAGGAAGCTCGCTTGCGAGCGATAGTTTACCTAGAATGGACCCCCGTTGATTCGCCAGCAAGCGCGCTTCCTGCAAGGTAAACAGCTTAAGTTGACGCCCACACGCAATTGCTGAGGCAAAGACTATTGCTATCTTCAATCTTGCTTCGGGGCTGGCCGGGAAAGCCTGCTTAGCCTATAGACGGAAATTAGGCTAAACTCTCTATTAACAGAATTCGATTGTTTGGCTATAGTGACTCGCTAGATTTGAATTGGAACTCGATTACAGGTTTTGGGTTCAATATAGGAGTGAGTGCGGGCTATCCCAACGAGCGGGCCCCGTACGATCGAATATGCATCGCAGTAGGCAATCTTCTTCTTTGGCAAGGCGTGGTTCGGTGACTAGCGCCCGGGAGGGCATGGCCATTGAGGGTAGCAGTTTTAATAGAGGCAGCTGTTTAACTAGGAAGGCTATTGATCCTCTTTGCTTAAAGGGGATCCTGACGTTAGCGGCCTATTTTCTATTCGCTCAAGCGGTTCCCATTCTTAGATCCGAAATGGAGCCCACTGAAGGGCCTCCCCTTGTTTTTTCTCACACGTTGGTTCCCGAAGGGCTGCGAAGCGGGGAGCGCTACCAGCTCGGCCCGATTGGGCATGTGGCAAATTTTGGATACGAATTCGAGCTCTACTCCGATTTTGGGGAATATCGAGTTCGAGGCATCGATATGCTAGAGAGACGGGTCAATGAGATCCACGCCTTGGAGCGTTTGGAAGAGATTAGCAAAACAGACGCCTTCGCCAAGTCCTTCTCAGAGGCCCTCAAGAATCCCCTAGTTCGAACCTGGACCGTGGCCCGAAAGCCGATTTCTACAGTCGTGGGCATCCCCGGCGGGGTGGCCCGCTATTTGCAAGGCAAGTTTTACGAGGTCAAGAAAGGGTCCCGAGTGGTGGCAACCAAAGCGAATCCCCAGAATTTTAGACCGGGAGACAGGGAGGAACCGGAAGAAGGGGAATTTTCGGAGGGGACGGTAAAGAAGGTAGGGAGCGCGACCAAGAAGCTGAGCCGAAGGCACTTGGGGTTCGATCGAGCCAAACGGGATTGGGCGAGGCGCTTGAAGGTGGATCCCTACTCGACTAATGACCATCTGCAATATGAACTGGAACGGATTGCTTGGGCCTCGAGCGTCGGATCGTTTGCGGCCGAGTTTGCCATGCCCACTAGCTCGGTACTTTCCTATACGCTGCAAGCCCAGGAGCTGGTTTGGAGCAAATCGGAATTAGAACTGTAGCGTTTGAATTCCATTGACCTAAAGGACATGGGCCTAGAGACGGACGTTATCCTGATTTTCTATGCACTAGACCATTATACGCTTACCGAAAAGACTGAACTCGTTTTGACATTGGACGAACTCGACGTCGAGGGAAGGCTGGAACTGGTCCGATTGCTGCTCGAGGTTCAAAGCCGTGAAGAGGCGTCGCTCATGGTGAATATTGTGTCGATTTTTGGAAGCTACAGCCAGTTGGTTCAGCCACTGCATAGATTGGAAGTTAGACGGGGATTGGCGGTAGCTGTCAGCGAAGAAGGGTCGATTATTCTCCCCTTGGCTTTGGATTATCTTCACTGGGATCCTGAATTAACCGATTCGCTCCTCTCTGAGGAAATGGAAGGCGCCTCGCGTGAGCTTTGGATAAGCGGCACCGCGTCTTCGATAGCCAAACGCCAGTTAGCCATTCACGAATGGGTCTTACGCGAACGCTGCTTTGATGTCCTCTCCGAGCTTCGGGCCTCTAGGTAGCGGCTCTCGGCCGAGCCTCTGATTTCGATTGCCAGCAAACGCCGTCTATGTTTGAACCCACACAAATTTAACCCTGAAAACATATGTTATCTCGCCGGAAATTCATTAAAGCCTCTGCGCTGGCTACGAGCGCCTTCGCCATCATCCCCAGTTGGGCCAAAGCGGCCAATGGAGACATACGCATTGCTGTAGTCGGTCTTCGCGGGCGAGGCAAAAGCCTGATTAAAGACGTCTTTCGAACCGAGGGGGCTCGCCTTGTAGCTTTGTGCGACGTGGACACGGATGTCTTGGCGGAACGGGCTGCAGACGTCGATAAAGATTACGGCGTCACTGTTAGTCAAGAGACCGACTACAGGAAGCTGCTTGAACGAAATGACGTTGATGCTGTGGTGTTGACCACGCCAAATCATTGGCACGCTTTGCAGACCATTTGGGGATGCCAGGCAGGGAAGGACGTCTACGTCGAAAAGCCGGTTTGCCACTCGGTTTGGGAAGGCCGGCAAATGGTTAAAGCTGCCCAGCAGTACGGCAGAATCGTGCAAGCTGGATTCCAGAACCGGTCTGATGTGGGATTGAACGAGGCCTTTCCTTGGATCCACGCGGGCAACATAGGGGAGATTAAATTGGTTCGCGGATTGTGCTACCGAAATCGCGAAAGCGTAGGGAAGATCGACAGCCCGTTGGTGCCGCCTGAATCCGTGGATTACGATATGTGGCTCGGGCCGGCCGAACACCAGGACCTTTATCGCCCGAGATTGCATTACGATTGGCACTGGGACTTCAACACCGGCAATGGGGACTTGGGTAACCAGGGCCCGCACGAGCTAGACTTAATGCGGTGGGTTTTGGGCGATCCCGATCATCCGGTGCAGGTTCAATCCTTCGGAGGCAGGTTCGGTTGGAATGATGCCGGAAATACTCCTAATATGGGTATCACAACCTTCGATTGGGGTGGCGTTCCAGCCATCTTCGAAGTGAGAAACCTTTGGGTTAAACCGGAATTGAATAGCGCTCCAAATTTCAAAGGAAGCCGCGTGGGAGTCATTGTCTCTTGCGAGGGAGGCGAATTCCGCGGCGGTCGTGGCGGCGGGATCGTTTACGATAACGATGGGAAGAAGCTTAAAGCGTTCAAGGGCGATGGCGGATTCGATCATTTCCCTGCCTTCATTAGAGCGGTGAATAGCCGGAAGGAAGCGGACGTAGCGTCCCATCTGGAAAGTGCCTATAAGTCGAGCTGTTTAGCCCATCTGGGAAATATTTCCTACATCGAAGGCGAAGAGGCCGATGGCGAGGCTACCGCGAAATTCGCAACTCAAGACGCCTTGTTAGAAGAAGCCCACGGCCGCTTCCATGCTCAACTGGAAGAATGGAGTGTCGACCAGTCCAAAGAGCTTTGGAAAGTGGGCAATGAACTGAAATTCGATGCTGATGCTGAGCGATTTGTAGGCGGCAACGGACATCGCCAAGCCAATAAGCATCTCAAGCGCAAGTACCGTAAAGAGTACGAGGTGCCCGCCAAGGTTTAGCGTCCCTATTTCAGGATGGATTTTCAGCTGGGCCCCGGTGAGTCGGAGCCCAGCTTTTTATTTGAGAGGCTCGCTCGGCTTGCGTCGGGATTGTTTATTTCCAAAGGATGGTCGCCTTTCGGGAAAATCCATTGCGCAATCTGGCGGAAAGGAAATAGTAGGCGGTAAATGTTTACGGGACTAGTCGAAGAAACTGGCGAGGTATTGAGTTTTCACGTGCAGCCAGAAAGCTGGCGCTTGAAACTGAGGGGAATACTGGTTTCCGAAGACCTCAAGATAGGCGATAGTATTGCCGTTAATGGCTGTTGCTTGTCGGTTACCGAGAAAAGCGAGCATACATTGGTTTTTGATGTGCTAGAAGAGACGCGGCTCGTTACGAATTTGAAAGACGTCGACCTGGGATCGAAAGTTAATCTGGAGCGCAGTCTGCGACACGATGGAAGGTTGGGCGGACATTTCGTCACGGGCCATGTCGATTGCGTTGGCAAGATAGAGGAAATCCGGCACAAAGGGCGGGATGTGCTGCTCAGAATCGAGGCGCCGAAGCCTTTCAGGAAATACCTGGTTTATAAAGGGTGCATAGCGGTCGACGGGATATCCCTGACGATCGCTGAAGTGGTTGATAGGGTGATCAGCATATGGCTCATTCCTCACACCTTGGAGATGACGAATCTCGGGGATCGAAAAAAAGGCGATGCCGTAAATCTCGAATTCGATTTGCTGGCGAAATACGCAGAAAAGATCCTTTTAAGCCAAGATCGATAAAGGATGAAGTCGGAGTTGGAAGCTATAGTTGAAGAGCTAAAACGATTGCGTGATGAAGGCGTGGAGCACGTAAACGTATCTAAAGAAACGGTACAACTGCTAAAGAAGTCTGTCTCTGAAAATAAAGGTGGGAAGGCGGATTTCGATCCTGCTTCAAATACAGCGATCGCCGCGCAAATTCCCGACGGGATTCGGTCGGCTTCCCCTGAGGAGTTCAATCGCTTGCTAAAGGAAGATGTTGCCGGAAAGTCGAACCAGTCAACCTCTGGCGACTCGAAAATGGGTAAGGCCCCCACCTTTACGCTTCCGGAAGGGGACAAGGTAAAACGCTGGGAAGCTCTCAAGGAAATCGTTTTGAATTGCCCGATTTGCCAGAAGAACACGCGTAATGGGTTTAAGACCGTTTTTGGCGTGGGCAATTTGGACGCGGATATATTCTTCTGTGGTGAAGCGCCGGGTGGCGATGAGGAGGAGCAAGGCGAGCCATTTGTGGGCAAGGCGGGCCAATTGCTCAACAAGATGATCAAAGCGATGGGCTTGGAACGCGAGCAGGTTTATATAGGAAATATCATGAATTGGCGTCCGAGTCTCCCCACGCGTGTCGGCAATCGTCCACCAACGCGCGAAGAGATGGATTTCTGTCTGCCTTACTTAGTAGGGCAGATCGAGATCGTGAAACCAAAAATAATCGTCGCCCTTGGGGCCACTGCTGCCAAAGGGCTGCTGGGTTACGGTTCGTTTCGGAGCTTGAGTGAAGTAAAGGGCGTTTGGCATGAGTTCACTAATACGCCTATGATCCCAACCTACCACCCGTCGTATCTTCTTCGCAACGACAGCAAACGAGATAAGAGGGCTGCTTGGGAAGACCTATTGAAAGTGATGGAGCGATGCGAATTGCCGATCAGCGATAAGCAGCGAGGGTATTTTCTTTAGGAGGACAATTCAGATAGGCCCGAGGTGGTTTCGATTCTAGCGTGTGACCGCTCGGTGATCGGTCGCTACTCCAAAGTAGTCCGGCTGTAATTAGAGCCTCTCTAAAAGAACGCCCTTAGTTTCGTTGTTGGTCAACGAGTTCGTAAATTCGCTGGTTTAGCGTATTGAGGGGGACCGGTTTCGCCAGAACGAGATCGACGTTCTCGGGGTTGCCCTCCGAGGAGTTGATCATGTCGCTAAATCCAGTCACCATGACGATTGGCGTTTTTGGACGTAGGGCTTTGATTTTCTCAGCTAGGGCGCCGCCTGTCATGTTGGGCATGGCGCGATCGGTTATGACAAGATCGTAGGGTTTGGAAGCGAACGCTTTAACGGCGTCCTCTCCGGACTCGAAGTTGTCAACCTCGTGGCCACCGTTGCCTAGCAATTCGGAGATTACATCCAGAAGAACCGCCTCGTCATCAACGAGCATCACTCGCAATGGACGCAGTTTCATCTCGCAAGTCGAAAGCGCTATTTCTGGACGTGCAGTCTCCTTGGCTGGAAGAATTATGCTAACCGTGGATCCAACACCTTTCTCGGATTCGATCCGGAATTCCCCGCCATGGCGCTTGACAATATTTGATACTATTGAGAGCCCAAGCCCAGTGCCGGATTTTCCTTTGGTAGAGTAATAAAGGTCTTGGCATTTGAGAATCTCTTCTTCAGACATACCCTTGCCTGTATCTGATATAAGAATACGTATACTTTTTTGAAAATCTTCTATGGTAAGGATTATTGAACCATCGCTCTCGATTGCGTCGGCGGCATTCAAAACGAGATTGGAAAGAGCTTGCCGAATCTCTGATTCATTGCCGTGCAGACAATGGCGAGTCGTTACATCGGCGTGGAAGTCGATATCCACCCCTCTCGCCTCAGCTTGGCTTTTCCATCTATGCTGAGTAAGGTCTTTCACTTGTTGGGCCAAGGAATGGGGATCGATGTCGACGGCAGCCTCCATCTCATCGTCTTGGGAGCGGTAGAATTCTCGCAATCGATTAACAACCGCTGCTCCGTCTTGGGCCGCTACTTTGATCTTTTCCAGAAAAGACACCAATTTCTCGTTGTCTCGCCCGTCCTCTGGCATCTTCAAGAGGAGTTCGGAAAAGCCAAGAATGGGGGCGAGCAGATTGTTAAAGTCGTGAGCGATGCCGCTGGCCATTTGGCCCAATGAGCGTAGGGTTTCTTGCCGCACGGCGAGGCCTTCGGCTTCGCGTTCCCGGCTAATGTTTTCCAGAGCGAGGGCCGAACCTCGGAAAGCCCCTTCTTCGTCGCGCAAAGGCAGGACGGTCGCTTTCGCCCAGAAACCATCATTAGATTTTCGATACAGAAAGATTTCTCGATGGCATTCTGTTCTCTTTTCCAGTGCCGATGCGAGCAGGTCAGCGGCATCCTTGTCAGTGGCTTCCCCTTGGAGTTCCGAAAGCGGAGATTCGCTGAACGTGCCCGGCTCAAAACCCGTTTCCGTTTCGAAGAGCAAATTAGAGTCGACTAGCTTAGATTTCTCCAAGACGGCGATCGAGCGCCCGGGCAAACCGTTGTTCAAACGGTCCACTATTGACCCAACTCCGGATTTAGGGAAGGTTATATCGACTGCTCTAAAAACGTGTCCTTCAGTCGATGGTTGCGGGTGTAGAAGTAGACTGCGTTCGAGTCTGTCTCCGATCTTGAATCGGATTTGCAGGATGGCTATTTCTTCGCCAGGCTTTCGCTTGGTGAGATATTCGGAAAAACGGTCTGCGTCGTCGGGATGGACGCTATCGATAATGTTGGAGGATCTCAACTTGCTCTTGTCTAGTCCGAGCGTGGCGATGAACGCATCATTGGCGCTGTCCAAGTTTCCGTGGAACGAGCAGCTGAATCGCAGAACCCTATCAATCTCAGTCGAACCCGCTTTCGAGTTAGGGTCTGACGAAACGACCGCTTTCAAGACGATGCGCGTCTGTTCGGGGTGGATGCCTACAAAAAGCGGTATGCGTTTGAGGTAGATTTGTTTTGAGGATCCGTTTTGCCGAACGGTTCTTATCTTGGTTTCGTCTTGTTTTCGAGGAAGTTCCAGTCGGCTGAACCAAGCTTTGAATGCTTTGGGATCCTCGACGAGATCGAATATACTCTCTTTTGGCAGTTCTCCGTTTGGCTGATTCCAGATCGTTTTGGATTCTCCTGTCGCATCGAGGAAACGGCCGAACCCGTCGTGGAGCGTATAAGCCGTATTTTCGCTCGACAGACTGAAATCTTGAAAGAGGTCCCAATTCAGATGAGGCAGGGTAGATTGAGGACTAGGCGAGGACTGTTGACTTTGGTTGTAACGCGTGGAAGAGGGCTTTGAATCGCTCGAAAAGCGACGGTGTCCTGGCAAGAAATTTACTGGCGTGCTGCCTCCCGCCGACTGTGATTCGCCAGAGGTCTTTGGTTGTTTAGCATCCATGGTTTTACTGATTGTTGCGCGGGCTGAGCCGTTTCGGCCCGAAATCGCGGGAGGAGAAATCCTCGATCCGTGGTTTCCTGGTAAATGCCCATCTGGAAACCGATGGGATCGAGATAGTAAAGATTGGCTGTGATTCTGCTGGAAAAGAATTCGCAGGTTAAGCCAGCGAAATAAGCTCGTTCTTTATCGCGTAGCGCGTCAGCCCGGCGACATCGTGGAGATTGAGCTTTCTCATAATATTCGTCCGGTGGTTGTCCACCGTACGGACGGATATGCTGAGACGAGCTGCGATCTCTTTCGTTGAGTAGCTTTCGGCGACGAGTTGCAGGATCTGCTTTTCGCGATCGGAGAGGGGAATCTCGCTAGAGCTGGAATCAGGATTGAGAATCAAGGAGCGCATGATGCTAGCCATTTTGGGGCCGATAAAGGTTCCGCCCCCGGAAATGATGTCTAGCGCTTTTTTGAATTCGTCAAAACCGTCCATCTTGTCGACGTATCCCTGAGCTCCTGCGGATAGGAGTTCCCGGATGTTGGCAGAGCTAGCTTTTCCGGAGAAAATTAGCACCTTTACACCAGGCACATGCAACGTCAGTCCACGAAGAACCTCGGTGCCGCTGAGTTTAGGGAGACCGATATCAAGAATGACGGTGTCCGGCTTTAGTTTGATGCATCCCTGCAGACCTTCCTCGCCGTTGCCGAAGGAACCAACAATCTCATAGCCTGGTAGAACCGAAATGAATTCGGAAACCATCTCCCTGATTGCAGTTTGATCTTCTATAATTACGACGCTTTTCATATACTTCAACTTCGTGTTGTTCCCTAGAACTACGGTCGCGGAGTATTTTTCTTAAGTAGCAAATCCTAGAGAAATCACTCGAATGGAGGCTCCTGCCGCAAATGTCTTAGGGCGAATCGCTTGTACGGCCTTTGAAGGCGGGTGTTCGGAGGTCGCCCCGCTA
>Ga0181591_10006563_pt1 | contig 10094 bp, 10 predicted proteins | sample 071ome_33_FD_133757 | JGI IMG/M metagenome (GOLD analysis project Ga0181591, IMG submission 133757) | Coastal salt marsh microbial communities from the Groves Creek Marsh, Skidaway Island, Georgia - 071412AT metaG (megahit assembly) | ecosystem: Environmental > Aquatic > Marine > Intertidal... | reverse complement strand
TCGATGCGGTGGGTGGTTTGGTGGAGCGGGCATCGTACGCACCCTTCGTCGGTGATTTTCGCACCCCACGCCAGCGGCCAGCGCATGTGGCGGCACAGGGCCTCCGTAGCAAACCATTCACCGTTCTTTCGTCCAACCATGATCGATCGTCCCTTCACGACCTTCATCGCGGTCTTGTCCTTCGTCCACGAGGCCTTCATCACGTTGTGCCAGGTCATGCCATCATCTCCGGGGGTTGGGTCACGGCGAGGTCCATCGGCCCACGCGGGAGCGTGACGCCCAGCGCATCGAGCACCCGTTCGGCGCTTCGAAGCGTGCCTTGCACCGAGGGGTGGGTGGTGTGGTCGCCCGCGACGAGGACCCCATCGATGTCGACAGGGAGGTGGTCCCTGCCCACGTGCTCAACAGGGATGATCGGTAGCGCGTGAGGGACGTGCGTGCTGGCCACGTGCGTCCACCCTTCGGTCGAACCGAACCACCTGTCGAGGAAGGTGAGGGTCGCCGCTGCATCGGTTCGTTCGTCGAGCAAGGTCGCCACGACGAAGTGCTGCCCGTCCGCACGAGGGTGCAGCAAGGTTGGGACGTGGACGTGGAGCACGGGGGATGCGTCCACGTCAAATTCGCCGTTGAGCAGCAAGCGTGCCGCCGACAGCGGAGGCGCTGCACATGAGAAGACGTGCGTCGTCGTGGTCCGTTCTCGTGCGGGCGGAGCGTGGCCAAGGAGTGCGGCGGTAACGTGCTGCGGCGTGGCGAGCACGACCCGGTCGTGCTGCACCACCTCACCGTCCACCTCGACCGTGGTGGCCGTGGTGGCGGTGACGGTGGCACCGGTGCGAAGGGCGCCTTCGGGCAGGCGGGACGCCAGCTGCCGAGGGACTGCGCCGATGCCGTCGCGTGGCATCGTCATTTGGCCCTTGGCCATGGCGCCCCACGTGAAGGTCGAGAAGGCCATGCGCTCCTGACGTTCGGCGTCGAGGGTGATCCCAGCAAACAGCGGCGCCAGCACCTGCTGGCGGAGCCTTCGCCCGAAGCCACGGGCTGCGAACCCGTCGTCGATGTTCGGGGACGGAGCGTCCAGCGGCGCCTCAAGGTCCGACCGTGCCGCAGCCTGCCGCCATCGAAACAAACGGAAGCCATCGCGGATGCCGACGCTTCTCAACGTCGGCAGCAGGGTCGACGGCCGCCGGATCGCGTCACCAAGCAACCGTCGTGTTCCGGTGCTTGGGAGGATCACCTCGGTGCTTGGGTCCATCGCCTGCAGGCCAAGGGCGTCAAGGTCGAGCCATCGATGCACGGCCGGGTACGCGGTGTGCAGCACGTGGAAGCCCACGTCCACGGGGTGTCCGTTGACCTCGGTCGTGGCCATTCGCCCACCCGTGGCGCGTTGTGCTTCGTACACGGTCACCTCGTGACCAGAGGCGTGCAGGCCGGCCGCCACCGCGAGCCCAGCAAGCCCTGCTCCCACGATGCCGACGTTCATGCCTTCACCCCGTGGCCCGAAGCCGTCCCAAGCCACCGTCGAGGTGCATCACTTCACCCGTGATGCCGTCTGGGGCATCGAGCAGAAGCCAGCGCACCGCCTCTGCCACATCGGCGGCGGTGTTCAATCGGCCTGTGGGGACCATTTGTTCCGACGCCTCGCGTGCGGCGTCGGTGCGAAGGAGGGGGGCCGCCATGCGGGTATCGGTGAGCGAGGGCGCGACAGCGTTGACGCGAAGCCCGCGGCGTGCGTAGGTGGCGGCTGCGCTTCGCACCATGGCTTCGAGGCCGCCCTTTGCCGCAGCGATGGCTTCGTGGTTGGCCAGGCCAAGCGACGCCGCGACGCTCGAAACGAACACCATGCGCCCTCCGCCGGAACGCATCATCGCCTTGCCCAAGGTGGACAGGGTGAGGAAGGCCGACGTCAGGTTGGTGCGCAGGACGTCTTCGAAGGCCTCAACGGTCATGGCGTGCGGTGGCCGGAGGGCGATGGAGCCCACGAGGTGGACCACGGCGTCAACGCCGGAGTCACCTGCAGCCGTGATGGCTTCCGTCAGGCGATCCACTGTCAGATCACCCACCACGCCTGTGAAGGCTGCTTCGCTCCTGAAGGCCTCCAACCGGTCTGTGTCACGGCCGATTCCAATGACCTCATGCCCCTCATGAAGGAGGCGAGGGATGAGGGCATGGGCAACATCGCTGGTCGCACCGACAACGAGCACCTTGGCCATGGCATGAATTGTGAACATGCGTACTTGAACGCCTGTTCCGCTGCCGCTCTGCCGCGTCACGAGCGCGTGCTCCCGCAAGCGAGGTTTCGATGAGCGAAGACCGCTCATGGCCTTCGGCAGGGTTGATGAGGGCCGGCCCTGAGGCCCGCGCCATGGATGGCGATGAGGGCGGGGGCCGAGCCCCGGTGGTCATTGTTCGACCGACGACCAACGTCACAAGCGGCGTTGCGGTCACCCAGAAACTGGTCACCGCAGCCGTCGCCTTCGGCGACCTCCTGAAGGGCACCTTCGGTCCGAACGGGCTCGACAAGATGCTCTACAAGACGAACGGGGAGACGGCGATCACGAACGACGGCGCGCGGATTGTCGCCGACCTGCTCGTGAAGCACCCTGCAGCCAAATCCTTCGTTTCCCTCGCCGAAGGGCAAGAAGACGCGTGCGGGGACGGGGTCACAGGCTGCTTGATCCTCGCCGCGGAATTGATGCGAGAAGGCGGTCGGTTGTTGGAACGCCGCCTTCACCCGCTCACCTTGGTGGACGGGTACCGTGCCGCCCTCGAGGTCGCGCTTCAGGTGGCCGAATCCCGTGCCGTGGACGCAACGACGGCGGACCGTTCTCGGTGGCTCGACGTGGCCCTGACCGCCATGACCGGCACCAGCGCGGAAGCCGGTGGAGCCGCGCTGGCCGGATTGGTCGTGGACGCCGCGCTTCAGGTCCACAACCCACACCTCCCATCGACCGGTCACCAACGTGTTCGGATGGCAAAGCGTGGCGACGGGACGATGGACAGTTCGACGCTCTTGAGAGGGATCGTCCTCGAACGTCGCGTCGCCCTTGACCGACAAGCACGACGCTTGTCCAACGTTCGGGTGGCCGCCATCACGCGCGCCCTGACCCTCGAGAAAGGGGTGCGCGAGACGGAGATTGAGGTCCGTGACGTGGCCCAACTCGATGCCTTCATGGACGCGGAGGAGGCCCTCCTTGACGACCTCGTGGCGCGACTTCTGGCCACCGAAGCCCGGTTCATCGCCTGCGCCAAAGAGGTCGATGCGCGTGTGCTGCATCGCCTCGTCGACGCAGGTTGCGTGGTCCTCGCCGACCTCGAGCGGGCCGGCATCGAGGACGTGGCTGACGTGTGCGGTGCCACCTTGTGCGAACACCTGGACGACCTGTCACCAGAGGCGCTTGGGCACCTCGACCGGTTTGAGGTCGAAACCATGGAAGGTGAGGACGGTCGCCGAGAGCGCCTTCATCTCGAACACTCGGGCAGTCGGTTGGCCACCATCGATGTCGGTGGAGGCCACGGGACCGCCACCGAGGAAGTCATCCGAGGCCTCTTCGACGCCCTCCGCTCCGTGCTGGGTGGCATGGACTCGGGTCGTCTCCTCCTTGGAGGCGGTAGCCTCCATGTCGCCGCTGCGTTGGCCGTCCGCGAAGCCGCCGAAGCCGCGACGGGTCGGCAGCGCTTGGCCATGGACGCCTATGCGCGCGCCCTTGAAGCCGTGCCCGGCACCCTTGTTGAAAACGCAGGCGGGGACCGGCTCGACGTCCTGCTTGAGCTCCGCGCGGCCCACCGGAACGGAACCGCAGAGGCAGGCGTTGGGCCCGATGGGACGTCGTGCCCCATCACCTCGGCGTGGTCGAACGCCTTCACCCTCAAGCATGCCCTCGACGTGGCGACAGAGTCGGTGTGTGGGTTGTTGAGGATCGACCAGGTCATCTCGTCACGAGGCGACTAAGGCGGTCGACGCCACGTTCATAACAGGTCCACCGATGGTTGCAGAAACGGGTCACGCGGATGGAAGGAACCAGCCCTCGTCCCCGGGCCCTGCTCAGCGTCTGGGACAAGTCAGGCATCGTTGAATTCGGCCAAGGCTTGGCCGCGCTGGGCTTCGAACTGCTGTCCACCGGCGGAACGGCACGCGCCTTGCGAGAGGCAGGATTGGACGTCCTTGACGTGAGCGAGGTCACGGGTCACCCCGAAATTTTCGACGGCCGGGTGAAATCGCTTCATCCGGCGGTGCATGGTCCGTTGCTGGCGCGCCTTGAGCGTGAGGACGATGCACGCCAACTTCACGCCCTTGGCTACGCTCCAATCGAGGTTGTCGCGGTCAACCTGTACCCCTTTGCTGCGGCAGCAGCGCACGACCCTCCGCTCGACGATGCCGCCCTGCTCGAGATGATTGACATCGGTGGTCCGACGCTCGTGCGTGCTTCGGCCAAGAACCACCGCAACGTCGTGGTTGTCGTTGATCCTGCTCGGTACGGTGACGTGCTGGACGCCCTTGGACACAAGGAAGGCGTACCAATGGAGATGCGACGGCATCTTGCGCTCGAAGCCTACGCGCAAACCTCGGCCTACGATGCAGCCATCGTGGACAGCCTGCACCGCCGTTGGGTTGGTTCGCCTGAGGAACACGACACCGTCGAAGCACAGACCGAGCGATTGCCCAGCGCGATGCGGGTGGCTGCCGCCCGGCGCGAGGTGCTCCGGTACGGGGAAAACGCGCACCAGGCCGCAGCGCTGTTCGTCGAGGCCGAGGAGGCGCAGGGCGGCTCCACGCTCGTGGGGGCCCTCGTCGAAGGCGGGAAGGCGATGTCCTACAACAACTACGCCGACGCCGATGCATGCCTTCGCCTCTGCCGCTCGTTGTCGACGGACGACTGGCCCGAAGCACCGCATGCTTGCGTCATCGTCAAGCATGCGAACCCCTGTGGAGCAGCCCTCGGTGCGAACCAAGCGGAGGCGTTCGACGCCGCCCTCGCCTCGGACAGCGAGTCCGCGTTTGGGTCCATCATCGCGTTCAACACCCCTGTGACCGTGGCGACGGCCCACGCGATTGGGGACCTCTTTGTGGAGGTCGTGATGGCTCCGGCCTACGAAGAAGCAGCCAAAGAGCACCTTGCACGGAAGGGCAACCGACGGTTGCTCACCCTCCCCTCGCCGGGCGACAGGTTGGCCCCCCTTGAGCGCCGCCTCGTGCACAAACCCATCGAGGGCGGGTGGTTGATGCAAACCGAAGAGCCGCCCCGCCTCGACACGGAAGCCATCCGCACCGTCACCACGCGAGGCATGAATCAGGCCGACGAGGCGTCGATGCGCTTCGCCGCTCGCGTGTGCGAGCAGGTCAAGTCCAACGCGATCGTCATGGGAAAGGGCCTCGCCACCGTTGGCATTGGCCCCGGTAAAACCAGCCGCGTCGAGGCGGTTCGGATTGCGGCCCGAAGGGCCGGTGCCCGTGCGGACGGCTGCGTGCTGGCCTCGGACGCCTTCTTCCCCTTCCCCGACGGTGTGGAGCAGGCCGCTGAAGCTGGCGCCCGACTCATCGTCCAGCCCGGAGGTTCCATCCGGGACGCTGAGGTCATCGAGGCCGCCGATGCTCTTGGTGTTGCGATGGTGTTCACAGGCAGGCGGCTCTTCCGTCACTGAACCTGCACTGCGATCGTGGACGCGGAGCTCGTCGCCTCCTGCTGCCCAACGATGTGGGCCGTCGTGCATGAATGGGGCCAATGTTTCAGAGGGTCCGTGTGCGGACCTTCCCAAAAATGAACCAGACACCAATCAGGCCCACGAGGAGAACCGTCGCGGGTCCAAACCCAGGGTCGGCGCCAGACCACGACGCCGGTTCGAACAACCGACCGTCGTCACCCCGGACCGACACCGCCCACACCCCGTACGCGGAAAGCAAGGACGAGGCACTGATGAAGGCGGCGATGCCCATCTTGGCGTGCTTCGGGACCGTTTTTCCGGTGGCGTAATACTCGAAAATCGCAGGTCCGAACCATCGGTTGGTGAGGGTCCAGGTGAAGAGCCGGCGGCTGGAAATGGAGAAGAAAAATGCAGCCGGGACGGCCCATGACACGGTTGGCCATCCCGGGATCCACACGCCAATGATGGCAAAGACCACGAAAATGAACCCAAGGCCGACGTAAAGCGTTCGCTTGACGGGCGATGCATCCACCGCGTAGCGGTCAAGCACCGCTTCTACGGTGCTCAATCGTTCCCCGGCACCCTCCACGATTCAATTGCGGTCGCCTCCCGTGAATAAAGGGGTGCATAGGGCTGCGGAGCGCTCATCAGCCCCCTGCACGAGGCGTGCACCATGCGACCGCGTGCTCCGACGCCAGATGCGCCTTTGCGGTTGGCGGTGTTCGCCTCGGGGTCCGGGTCGGGTATGGAGTCGCTCGCTCGCCATCAGGCGGCCATGACAGACGTGCTCCACAGCACGAGCCTCGTGGTCGTGGACCGGCCTGAGGCCGGCGCCATTGCCCGGGCCGAAGCGCTCGGCCTCCAGGTGTCGGTCGTCCCTCTGCCTCAGGTAGAGGACCGAGAGGAACGTCGCCTTGCGCATGAGGCGGCCATCGAGGCACAGTTGGCAACACACAGCATCGAGGTGGTGGTGCTCTCCGGGTGGATGCGCCTCCTGACACCTGCCTTCGTCCGTGCATGGAAAGGTCGCCTGTTGAACATCCATCCATCCTTGCTGCCCGCCTTTCCCGGAGCGCACGCGCACCGGGACGTGCTCGCGGCCGGCGTCACACGGAGCGGGTGCACGGTGCACTTTGTGGACGAGGGCATGGACACTGGACCGATCATCGCTCAGGTGGAGGTGCCGGTCCAACCGGACGACGACGAAGGCACGTTGGCCGCCCGCGTCCGACGGGAGGAGCACCGTCTCTATCCAGAGGTCTTGGATGCCTATGCTTCAGGCACCGTTTGCTTTCCGTGATGCGGTGAGGGCCCGGTGTTCCTCTGGGGTGTTGGCGGACGCCAGGTGCGACGCGAGCGGACCAACATCCAGGTCGCGCAAACCATCGAACAGCGCTGTCGTACGTTGATTGAGGTCTGCCGTGGCGAGAAAACCGGGAGGAAGGTGAGCGAACAGGGCTTGCCGCCGTCCCTGCGCATCGACGGGAACGCCGGGACCGACCTCCATCATTCGTGTGAACAGGGCCGCGTTCGCGAGCACGGCGTCGCAGGGGCAGAGCAGCATCGATGGCCATCGGCCGTCCAGTGCAGCGACAACGGCGTCGTGCAGGCACGTGGCACCCGGAGGGTCGTCCACCACCTCAACGTCGTCCGGAAGGTGGCCTGCGTCGGCGAGCGCGTTCCCTCGCGGTGGTGGGCCTGCCAACACCGCAATCGGCGTCAAGCCAGCATGCCGGGCTTCGTCGACCAAGCGCAGCAAGGCGTTGTCGAGCAACGCCTTGTCCGTGCCCATGCGCTCGCTTCGCCCCCCCGCAAGCAAAAGGAGGCCCACCATGCGTTCACCCCAGGGCGTCGAGGGCGTTGAGGGCGTTGCTCAACTCGTCTAGGAGCCCACGCACCCTCCCCATCAGGACGTCACGTTCACGCGCGGAGCGGGCGGACGGGAGCCATTCCAACAGCCGACGAATGTCGGCTGCGTCCCGGTGCACGGTCCAGCGGAGCACGGCCTCCCGCACCGGGTCCTCGGTCGGCAGGAAACGCTCGACCATGACCACGCCTCAGCCTCGCTGCGAATCAAGGTGCCGTTCCATCCAACGTTCCCGCAGCCGATCGAACATTGGCGTGGCTCCCTCGGCGCGTTCCACGAGGCCAACACTTGCCTCGCTTGCTTTGCTCGGCTCCCCGGTCATCACGATCACCGCAGCATACCGTGTCCACAGGGTGCTTTGAGCGGCCATGGCTTCCAACCAAGCGTCGCTTGGGCCGTCAGCAGCGCGGCGCAGTTCTTCCGCAGCGTCCGCGACCGGAGACAGGCCGACGTCCGATTGCAGCAGGCTTGTGAACACGGTCCATCGATCGTCACCGAGAACGTCCTCGGGCAAGTTGGCCAACAACATCCCCGTTAAGCGTCGGTGTTCTCGCCCCCCCCGTCGCCAAAGGTGCGGAAGCGACCGCGCCAGGCGACGCCACCGTCCTTCAGCGCTGGTGAGCAGGAAGGAGGCGATGGCACGAAGGTCCTCATCATCGATGCCATGCGCTGAAGGCCCGGAGGAGACCTCGTCGTACCGGTCGAGGTGATGCCGCATTGCGAGGCCGCTCCCCGCCGCACCATAGACCGATTCGAGTCGTGAAGGCAAGCGTCGAGGGCGCGGCAGCGGCGACAGATGCGCCTGCATCGCTTCGTGAAGGGCCTCGCTCGTCACGGCCGTTCCCGCCCGTTGAAGGGGCGCCGGATGCCGTCAACCACGATGTCGCTCAGGTCCCTGACGGTCTCCATCACCCGCTCGATCGCGCGCGGGTCCCGCAAGCGGTCGCGCGCGATTTCCTCGGTTCGAGCGAGGAAGGTGTTGTGCTCGTCGACGGATATGTGCATCAGCGATTGGAGGTGCTGAAGCACCCTGAATTCGTCCCTGCTCAAGGATGCGTTGAGCAAGGCCACCTCCACGACTTTCCCGTACACCTCCCGCTGTTGGGTGTGGCTCAGAGCCTCTCCGGCTTCCATGGCTTCACCGCGTTGGATGGCCGCATAGATCCTGCCGGGTTCGTCGTCTTGGAGACCCAAGGCCTTTGCAAGACGAATGATGATGCGCTTCTCTTCTCGAGTGAGCACACCGTCTTCGAGCATGACTTCGACCGTCGAGCGAAACACCTCGATGCGGTCGAGGTCAGCAGCATCGGCGGCGGGCACATCACCGCTTCTGAACTCAGCCATATCAACCCATTCGCCCAAGCGTGAGGACATCGAACATTCGATACGCCGTTCAACCTCCGAGTGCGAGGATTCAAAAGGCCGCGTTCCCGCCCCAGAACATCCTCACCTTCACGCCTCCGTGCTGAGCACAGAGGCATCCTCCGCTACGGCGGGGTTCGGGCCAGTGGATAAGCACAGGAGAGAATCACATGAGCAACCAACGCAAAGCAGGCCGCAGCGGCGGCGGAAAAGACAGCGGACGTGGGAAATCGACCGCGATGAAGTACGAAATTCGCGCGGACATCAAGATCAACGGAACGGTCCAGCGGAAGGACATCATCGGAGCGATCATGGGCCAGACCGAGGGGCTCCTCGGTGACGACCTTGAACTCCGGAAGCTTCAGCGCACGGCCCGCGTTGGGCACGTCGACGTGGAGACCAACACGTCCAACGGCAAGGTGCACGGGCTGATCACCATCCCGAGCAGCCTGGACAACGTCGAGACGGCGATCATCGCGTCCAGCCTCGAAACCATCGACCGCATCGGACCGTGCAACGCGATCATCAAGGTCTTGGAAATCCGTGACATTCGCGCGACGAAGCGTACCACCGTCGTCGAGCGCGCAAAGGAACTGCTGCTCGACCTTGTCAACAACGGCGAAAGCGCAACCAAGACCGTCATCGAAGAAGTCCGCTCCGTCCTCACGGTCGGGCAGGCCCAGAATTTCCATGGCCTTACCTGCGGGCCCAACGTCGAATCGAGCGCCTCGCTGATCATCGTCGAAGGCCGAAACGACGTGAAGAACCTGCTCAACTGCGGCATCAAGAACGCGATCAGCGCCGACGGTGCGGGCGACATCAAGCAGGAACTTGTGGACTTGGCTGCGACGAAGGACACCGTCATCGTCGCCATTGATGGCGACCGCGGCGGCGAGATGCTCTTCCAGCAACTGCACGGCATGATGAAGGTCGATTTTGTTGCTCAGGCGCCGGTCGGTCAGGAGTGGGAATTGCTCCCCCAAAAGACCGTTACCACATCGCTTTCCAAGAAAGAGGATGCGAACAAGTTCGCAGCCCGTCTTGAAAAGAAGCAGAAGGACGACGATGCATCGGCCGGGGTTTCTGAGAAGGACTGGGCCGAGGGCATGAACGACGAGTTCGACGCTCCCGAGGAGATTCAGGACATGATGGGCCTTGTTGATGGCCTTGAGCGAAACCATGCTCAGTTCGTCATGGCGGACGGGAGCACCTCGGAAGCGATTCC
>Ga0181591_10006560_pt1 | contig 10097 bp, 10 predicted proteins | sample 071ome_33_FD_133757 | JGI IMG/M metagenome (GOLD analysis project Ga0181591, IMG submission 133757) | Coastal salt marsh microbial communities from the Groves Creek Marsh, Skidaway Island, Georgia - 071412AT metaG (megahit assembly) | ecosystem: Environmental > Aquatic > Marine > Intertidal... | reverse complement strand
GCCGCCCACGCCTTGTGCACGAGTTCGAAACTCGCCCGTCCACTCACGACCACACCCCGCCCCACCGCCGGGACCTGACCATCGAGCAGGAGACGTCCAGCGAGTTTGTCGACAGCATTGTGACGGCCGACGTCTTCACGGACCAGGACCGTCTCACCATCTGGCTCAACCACCCCTGCGGCGTGCACCGCACCGGTCGTGTCGAACAGGTCTTGCCTCGGGCGGAGCTTGTCCGGCGCGGCAGCGAGAACGTCCCAATCGAGCGGCTCGCCGACAACAGGAGGGAGCGATGCGGCGAGCTCGTCGATCTCGTCGGTGCCGCAGAATCCACACGACGAGGTCGTTGTGGCAAGTCGCGGTGTCGGCGCAGGGGCGAGACCACCGGTCGAGACGGTGACAATGTTGAAGGCGGAGGCGGCCGCCGACCCATCGGAGCAGTACGACACCTCGACGACCGAGTGACCGGCGAGCAACCCCTCGTTGTGGCAAAAGCCGACGGCGAGTTCGAAGTCGTTACCCGGGGTTCGCATCGTCGTAGCGACCCTGGTTCCGTCGAGTTCGATCGCCAGCGGTTCCTCCGCTGCGAGCGTGACGGGCCGGCGACCCTGTGCCGGGTCATCGGCCGACCAGGGCCGCACCAGCCTTGTCTCTGCACGCGTTCGCGAACTCACGCCGTCAGGCTACGTCGAGCGGTTGCGGCGAGGCACAGGCGGTGGCCGCCTCACCCCTGGCGGTGCAGGACGCTGTGGAGATGGTGGGTCAGCGGTTCACCCATCGCCGCCATCCAGAAATCGCACGTCAACGTGTCGCCTTCAGCGACGTACCGTCGCCTGGTCTCTCGCACCATCTTCGCCGACGGAGCCAGGTGGACTGCCTCGGTCGAGAGATCAATCTCGACGCCAGCCTCAGTCTCGTGCACGGTGCCGGCGAGAACCTCCACGATTCCCGACGGTTGACTCAACACCAATTCGATGCCACCGCCAGGCTGGGGCCGGAAATACCCGGATTCGGCGTGGAGCGGCGCACCACTCCCCCGGTCCTTGGTGGCCTGCTGGAGCGCAACGAATGGTTTCCCCACATGGCCGAGCGTCAACGTCTCGGCGTAGGAGAACGACTCGATCGTCGGGTACGCACCCTCTCCCGGCCCCTGCCAGGTGCCAAGGAGCGGGATGAGCGAAGCATTCAGCGGGTGCAAGTCAGGAGCATCCATCACGCCGAAACTTAGCGGACGCCAAAACGGCCGGTGCCCCCGCCGGAGCGGGGGCCACCGTGTCGACTGCGTCGGCGTCGCCGCCAACCGAAATGTCCTGGGTCAGAAGCACTGCCCCTCGGGACTTCCGACTCCCGTCAGAAGCACTGCCCCTCGGGACTTCCGACTCCCGTCAGAAGCACTGCCCCTCGGGACTTCCGACTTTCGTCAGAAGTCCATGTCGGGCATGCCGCCGCCCGCGCCGTCGTCGGGCGCATCAGCGATGACTGCCTCGGTCGTGAGGAACAGGGCTGCGATCGAGCCCGCGTTCTGCAGCGCCGAACGGGTCACCTTGGCCGCATCGATGATGCCAGCCTCAACCAGGTCGATGTACTCCCCGGTCGCTGCGTTGAGGCCATGGTTGCCCTCGAGATCGCGCACGGTGTTGACGACCACGCCACCTTCCATACCGGCGTTGACGGCGATCTGGGTGAGCGGACCCTCAAGCGCACGGGCGACCATGCGGGCACCGACCTGCGCATCGGCATCCTCGATGCTGTCAACCATGGCGTTCACTGCGGCCTGCGCCCGGATGAGGGTGGTGCCGCCACCAGCGACGACACCCTCTTCGATGGCGGCCTTGGTGGTGGACACGGCGTCTTCGATGCGGTGCTTCTTCTCCTTGAGCTCCACCTCGGTGGCGGCGCCGACCTTGAGGACGGCCACACCGCCGGACAGCTTGGCAAGACGCTCCTGGAGCTTCTCACGGTCGTAGTCGGAGTCGGTGTTCTCGATCTCGGCCTTGATCTGAGCGATCCGGCCGGTGACATCAGATGCCTCGCCGGCTCCTTCGACGATGGTCGTCTCGTCCTTGGTGACGACGACCTTGCGAGCCGAGCCGAGCATGTCGAGGCCAACACTGTCGAGCTTCAGACCGACCTCTTCGCTGACGACCTGGCCGCCGGTCAGGATGGCCATGTCCTGCAGCATCGCCTTGCGGCGCTCACCGAAGCCCGGTGCCTTGACCGAAACGGAGGTGAAGGTGCCGCGGATCTTGTTGACCACGAGGGTCGCGAGGGCTTCACCCTCGACGTCCTCAGCCACGATCAGCAGGGGGCGGCTCGACTGCATGACCTTCTCGAGCACCGGCACCAGATCACGCACATTGCTGATCTTGGCCGACACGAAGAGGATGTACGGGTTGTCGAGCACGGCTTCCATGCGCTCGGCGTCAGTGACCGAGTAGGGCGAGATGTAGCCCTTGTCGAAGCGCATGCCCTCGACGAAGTCGAGTTCAAGGCCGAAGGTCTGGCCCTCTTCGACGGTGATGACACCGTCCTTGCCCACCTTGTCGATCGCATCGGCGATGGTGGAACCGATCTCGGGGTCAGCCGCAGAAATCGAGGCGACGTTGGCGATCTGATCCTTGTTTTCGGAGACGTCCTGAGCGTTCTCACGAATGGAGCCGACGGCAGCCTCCACAGCAGCCTCGATGCCCTTCTTGAGCGACATCGGGTTCGCGCCAGCGGCAACATTGCGCAGACCCTCACGCACCATCGACCAGGCGAGGACGGTTGCGGTTGTGGTGCCATCACCGGCGACATCGTCGGTCTTCTTTGCGACTTCCTTCACCAACTCCGCGCCGATGCGCTCGAAGGGGTCTTCGAGTTCGATCTCCTTGGCGATCGAGACACCGTCGTTGGTGATGGTGGGGGCGCCCCACTTCTTCTCGAGCACGACATTGCGGCCCTTCGGGCCGAGGGTGACGCGCACTGCATCAGCGAGCTGGTTCATGCCCGCCTCAAGGCCACGTCGGGCCTGCTCATCGAACTGAATGGACTTGGCCATTTTTCCTCCGGAAGACTGGGTCGAGGACGTTGGCACTCTCGTGCCGAGACTGCTAATTCAATCCGCCAACCGGCGGAATCGCAACCATCGGCGCAGGATCGGGACCATCGTCATCTCGCGCCCCGCCACCCCTGCCCCGCCCCACGAAGCTGCGTCAGCCGCCAGCGACCGCCGGAACCACACTGACGACCGTTTCGGCACCGAGCGCCGTACTGAGGCCGTCGAGGCGGCGGCACTCGGTGTCCTCGACAAACACGTTGACGAAGCCCCAGAGATCGCCGTCGGCATCAAACAACCGCTCCTCGAGATCGGGGTGGGCGGCGGTAAGGAACCGCAACGCGTCGCCGAGGCGGGCAGCATCCACCTCCACCTCGCACACGCCACCCGTGAGCGGACGAAGGGTGTTCGGAACACGGATGGTGGCCACCACGAAACGCTAGGCCGCGATGCTCAAATCTCGATCAATTGGGTTCAGCCAGGAGGTCTTTCGGTCGACACCCTCATCAACCCACCCCGCTGCCTCTCGAGGATGTCGTGCCCAACCCAACCATCGGATCAGAACACCTCATCGACCTGGTCGCCAGCCTCTCGGGCCAGACAGGAGCAACAGCCCGACGAGCGCTCAGCACCACCGATCCCGCAGCGCGTGTCCACGATCCGCTGGTCGCCGTTGCATCCGCCCTGGTCACCCTTCGCCGCAGCCACGGCGACATCACCCGTCGGGGTGGTTGACCGGCGGCATTCCGCCGCAACGCTCGCCTACGCTCACCGTATGGATCTCGAGCGTCGGAACTCTGATCCCGCACCCAGCGGACGCCTGCCAATGCCGGCCAAGATCGCGCTCGGTGGCCTTGCACTCTTCGGAGCCGTCACCCTCGTCCAGTGGGTACTCGTCAGCACCCTGCGCTTCATCCGGTTCGGACTGTTCGTCGTCATCGTGATCGCCCTCATCGGGTGGGCAATCAACGCAAAAGCCAGTCGCTGACCGACTCGGCGACACACGACGCCGTCTCAGCCAGAGCACGCTGCTCCCCGTAGCACTCGACAAGGTCGATCCAGCCGACACCAGCATCGTCGAGCCGGACGCGCGCCGACGCGTCGACAACCCCCGCCACCACCACGGCCGTCCGCTCGGCCGCAGCCGCCAAGGTCAGCACTGACCCCACCACCTTGCCGGCAAACGAGGTGTCGTCGACCCGGCCCTCGCCGGTGATGACCACATCGGTCTCTTCGACCAGGTCATACAACTCGACAGCGTCAGCGATCAGCTCAGCACCCGAAGCGAGACGGGCTCCGGCGGCAACCAGGCCCCCAGCCAAACCCCCAGCGGCGCCACCACCGGCAAGCTCCGAGAGGTCCGTGTCGTGCTCGGCCCGGTAGACGCCCAGAAGCCGTTCGAGCCGTGCGGTCAGCAACTGCACCTGCGCCCTGGTCGCCCCTTTCTGCGGACCGAAAACTCGAGCTGCATCGACGAAGCGGGTATCGACATCGCATGCGACCACAAGATCAACCCCTCGCAGTCGAGCCGGTGAGGGAAGTGCCCGGAGGGCACCAAGTCCTCCATCGGTGGTCGCCGAGCCGCCGAGTCCGACAATGATCTCATCGGCGCCCGCCTCGACCGCTTTGGCAATCAACTCACCGGTGCCCGTGGTGCTGGCCTCCAAGGGATCGTTGCCGTCGGCACCGCCAGCGAGCACCAACCCCGATGCTTGCGCCATCTCGATCACCGCCCGCCCGCCAGACAAGCGCCAAGCCGCCTCGACTGGTTCCCCAAGCGGTCCTGTCACCGTGGTCCTCCGGTTTGCCCCCCCGAACGCGTCGAGGGTTCCTTCACCGCCATCGGCGAGCGGCTGGATCACAACCTCGTGAGCTTGTGCGCCCGCCCGAACCGCCGCACCGAACTCGGCGGCAGTGAGGGTCCCTCGGAACTTGTCGGCGCAGGCCAGCAGTCGCATTGAGCCATCCTGCCCCGAGTAGCGTGACCATGTGGCGTCCCCCGTCGTGCTCGTGTCCAACCGCGGCCCGGTCTCTTTCTCTGAAGTCGATGGTCAGCTCGTTGCCACGCGCGGGGCCGGCGGACTCGTGAGCGGCTTGGCGCCGCTCGTCGCCGGGACCGATACCACCTGGATCGCCGCCGCACTGAGCCCCGGTGACCGGCTTGCCGCCCACCGTGGGATCGTTGACGCAGCCGACATGCGGGTCCGCACCCTCGACATCGACGACACGATCCTGCGTCTCGCCTACGACGTTGTCTGCAACTCGACCCTGTGGTTTCTCCATCACGGGCTTCACGATCTCAGTCGCCGCCCCGTCTTCGATCACGGCTGGGTCCAAGCGTGGGAGGCTTACCGCTCGTATAACCAGCAGTTCGCCGATGTGGTCGTGGCCGAGGCGCCAGACGGGGCGACGGTGCTGGTGCAGGACTACCACCTCGCTCTTCTCGGAACTCGCCTGCGTGAGGCTCGACCCGACCTGACGACGGTGCATTTCTCCCACACACCGTTCGCGCCACCGCACCTCATGCGGGTCCTGCCTTCCGCAGCGGCGGTCGAACTGCTCAACGGGATGGCGAGTCACACCACCTGCGGCTTCCACTCCCACCGGTGGGCCGATGATTACCGAGCATCGTGCCGAGAGCTTCTTGGACGTGACGTCGCTGCGTTCGTGGCGCCGCTGGCGCCTGACCCTGGCGATCTCGACAAGGTGGTGGCCTCAGATGCCTGCGAGCGCGCCTTCCAGCGGGCCGAGGCCAACCTGGCGGGCCGCCAAGTGATCGTTCGCGTTGACCGGATCGAACTCTCGAAAAACCTGCTTCGCGGGTTCCGGGCCTTCGACCGCCTCCTGCACGACCGGCCTGACCTTCGAGAACGGGTCGTCTTCTGCGCCCTCGGGTACCCCAGCCGAGATGGCCTGCCCGAGTACCTCGCCTACCGCCAAGAGGTTGAAGGGCTGGTCGACGTGATCAATCAGCGCTGGGCCACCGACGGGTGGACACCGATCGAACTCGATTTTCGTGACGATTTCGCCAACTCGATCGCCTACCTCCGCCGCTACGACGTGCTCTTCGTGAACCCGATCCGTGATGGGCTCAACCTTGTCGCCAAGGAGGGCCCCATCGTGAATGAGCGCAACGGCACCCTCGTCCTGAGCCGCGAGGCAGGTATCCACGACGAACTCGAGGGAGCGTGCCTGTCGGTGAATCCCTTCGACATTGTCGAACAAGCGGCCGCGCTCGGTGCTGCGCTCGACCGGTCACCCTCCCAGCGAGCCGAGGCCGCTACCGAACTGCAGCGCCGGTCCCTCGCCCGCACGCCACGCGACTGGTTCGATGATCAACTCGCCGCTATCTCAGGCTGACTCCGAGCCCAACTCCCTGCTCAACCGCTCGAGCATCTGCTGCGCCCCGGTAGGACCATCGACCACATGGTCGGCACGCGCAAGCAGCGCCGGCGGCGCCTCAGGGGACGTGACGGCGATCCGAAGGGTGGATGCGCCGAGGGCAGCAAGGTGATCCAAGCCATCGAAGGCCGGAAGGTCGCCGAGGTCATCACCGGCGTACGCGACCACGTCGAGTCCTGAGCCCAACTCCACCACCGCCGTACCTTTGTCGCGCTCGACCGGAGGATGCACCTCGAAGGAGCGCTTGGCTGCCCGAGCCTCGGCACCCGTGCGTCGGGCCACCGCAACGGCCCAGTCCTTCATCGGCTGCGCCAGATGCTCATCGGTTCGATAGTGGACGGTCAGCGACAGGCCCTTCGCTTCGACCACCGCGGGGCCGAACCGGCTGTTGGCGTCCGCGGTGAGTTCCTCAATGATCGGGCGCCATGTTTCGGCCTCGGGGATGACCGAACCCACGCCATCGACCCGTGACTCCAACCCGTAGAGGCCGACGAGATCGATCTCGACCGGCAACAAGGGGGCGAGGTAGTCGACCGGTCGGCCCGACACCACCGCGAGTCGCCCGAGTCGATGACGGAGCTCCACGAGAAGGTCGGTGATCCCCGGCCGGGGCGCCGCCCCCTCCGGCGTGGGAGCGATATCGGCCAGGACGCCGTCGAAATCGAGAAAGAGGCCCGCCCGAGCTGGCGCGCCAACGAGCGCGGCCAGCGGGAATGCCGTCACAGCCGGGCGGTGACTCAGCCCAGGACGCCGTCCGTGCCGAGCACGACGACGATGTGGAACCCTTCGACATCGGGGCGGTTGGACTCGGCGACCAGCCCGGTGATTTCCTCAGCCGTTGCCGGCCGAAGAACCGCCGCCGTGCCACCCAAGACGATGGCGACCTGTTCGGCATCGGAGCCGTATCCGTCGATGTAGTACACGTTCGACACCGCCGTGTCGTTGAACGCATTGACGGCTGCGGTCACATAGCCGGCAGTTGCGAGTTCGCCGGAGCGGGCCCCAGCCAGACCGGCCGTGTTGGTGCCGTTGGCGACCGCCGCACGGACCTCACCGGGCGGCCGAGTGACCACGACAGGAACCGTCTCGGTCGTCTCTTCGACGACAGGCTCCTCCGTCTCGGTGCCATCCTCGCCCGTATCGCTTGCGACCTCGTCGCCCGCGCCTTCGTCGGCCGCATCGCCGCCCTGGTCGTCGGTCGATTCGCTGGTGCCATCGTCGATCGGCCCAGCTTCCACTGCCGAGTCAGAGCCACCGACTCCTCCCTTCCAGAGCAGCAGGAAGCCGATGAGAACGGCAATGGCGATCAGCGCGCCACCGCGCGCAGCTGCGTTGCCGGTCGAGCGGCCAAAGGACGAGTCAGGCGAGGCGTAACGCCCAGAAGCGGTCATCGTTGAAGAACTCCTGTTCGAGGCAGCACCGGCCGAGCGGTGCCGATCTCCCCTATCCTCGCAGATTCAGCGGCCCGGGTGGCGCCGCCACGGCGTACCCTGACCGAAATGCCGGTTGTTCCGGTCATTGCCCGTGTAGCTCAGTTGGTAGAGCAGCTGTCTTGTAAACAGCAGGTCGCAGGTTCGATCCCTGTCGCGGGCTCGCTCAGTTCGTGGTCGCGCCTCGGCGACGGGTGATCTCGTACACGGCCACCGCCGCTGCGTTTGAGACGTTCAGCGAGTCGAGCACGCCGCCCATCGGGATGCTCGCAACCGTGTCGCATCGCTCACGCACCAGGCGGGACAGGCCGGGGCCTTCCGCACCAAGTACGAGGGCAACGGGTTCGTCAGCGACCGGCAGATCGAAGATGCTGCGTTCACCGCCGGCGTCGAGACCAACCGTCCAGATGCCCTGCTGTGACAGGTTCTTCATCGTCGCTGGGAGACCACCAACGACGGCGATCCGAAGGTGCTCAATCGCGCCCGCAGCCGTCTTGGCCACCGTCGGCGTGATGTGAGCAGCCCGGTGACGAGGCAGGACAACACCGGTGACGCCGGCGCACTCCGCAGTGCGGAGGATTGCCCCGAGGTTTCCGGGGTCGGTGATGCCGTCGAGCAGCAGGATGAACGGTGGGGTGCCGTCTCGTTCGGGACGGAGCAGCTCGTCAAGCGGGGTTGGCCGCAGGGGTTGAGCCATCGCCAACACCCCCTGCGCGCCGTCGGTGCGGGTCATCGACTCAAACTTCGAGCGGGACAGTTCCCGGATCGTGACCTTCTGCTCATCGGCGAGATCAATGATGTCGTCAAGGATCGGGGCGGGATCGAGATCACCCGCAAGGATCACCTCACGGGTTCGTCGGGTGCCAGCCATCAGCAGCTCCCGCACGGCATGGCGACCCTCAATCTGGTCCCCACCGAGATGCCCGCCGCCCCGGCCCTCGTCCGGTGTGCGGATCGGCGTCGTGCCTCGTTGCCCCTCGCCACGACGGGGGCGCTGCGGCTGGCCCTTGCCCCGCCCCTTCGCCACCTTCTTGGCGGCCCGATTGGCGGGACGTCCCCGCCCACCCTTCGGCTGTGGCTTCCCGCTTCGTCCTCGGGCGCTCATCGGTAAATCAGAGCGACAGCCCACGCAGCGATGCCCTCGCCACGTCCAAGCGCACCGACACCTTCGGTGCGGCGACCAGTGACCGTGACTGGTGCACCAACGGCCTCCGACAGATTGCGTTGCATGACGTCCTTCACGGGTGCGAGCTTGGGTCGGTCGAGTACGACCGACAGGTCGACGTTGCCAGGCTGCCAGCCCTCGCGGCGGACGGCGTCCGCTGCCTGGCGGAGCAGGGTGATGCTGTCAGCCCCTTTGAGACCGGGGTCGGTGTCGGGGAACATTTGGCCGATGTCACCGAGCCCGGCGGCCCCGAGCAGGGCATCGGCGCAGACGTGAGCGAGGACATCGGCGTCGCTGTGACCGGCGAGTCCGCGCTCGCCCTCGAACGCGACCCCGCCGAGCACGAGCACTCGATCGGGATCGTCGGCGCGAGCATGGATATCGAACGCCTGTCCCACACGGAACGGCGCCGGAGACAGGTCGGTCATGCGTTGGGGCCTTCCTCGAGCAGCAGTTCAGCGATCTGGAGATCATGGGGGGTCGTGAGCTTCATGGCAGCACGATCACCCTCGACCATCGTGACGGCTCCACCGGTAATCTCCACCAGGGTGGCGTCGTCGGTTGCCTCGGCACCACTCGCATGCGCCGCTCGAAGACCCTCGAGGGGAAACCCCTGTGGCGTCTGGACCGCGGCGAACTCCGCCCGGTCGACGGCCCCGCTGGTGCGGTGACGCAGGGAATCGGCGACATCGAGCACCGGCACGGCCGCATCGGCACCGCTGCGGACGGCAGCGATGACTCGTTCGAAAACCGAGCCGGGGGCGAGTGGGCGAGCGGCGTCGTGGACCAACACGATGTCGGCATCGGGTGGAACGACATCGAGCCCGTTCCGAACCGACGCCGAGCGGGTAGACCCTCCGGTGACGGTGATGACGGGACGACCGGCGGCCTCGGTGTACCCCAGGTCGACATCGACCGGCAGGACGGCGACCACCCCGTCGCTGTGTTCAGCAGCAGTCGTCATCGCCCGGTCGATCACCCGATGCCCGCCCAGCGCAAGGAATTGCTTGGGGGCACCGAACCGAGCGCCGGAACCGCCGGCCACCACGATGGTCCACACCCCGCT
>Ga0181591_10006556_pt1 | contig 10103 bp, 17 predicted proteins | sample 071ome_33_FD_133757 | JGI IMG/M metagenome (GOLD analysis project Ga0181591, IMG submission 133757) | Coastal salt marsh microbial communities from the Groves Creek Marsh, Skidaway Island, Georgia - 071412AT metaG (megahit assembly) | ecosystem: Environmental > Aquatic > Marine > Intertidal... | reverse complement strand
GGTCATCAACCGCCTGTTGGTGGGCCTGGCGTTCCGCTTGGCCGGGGAGGCTGTGCCCGGGTCTGCTGTTGAGGTCTACACCAGGGATTCGTCCCTGTTTGTGACCGACGGCGGCGAAGCCCCCTCGGGGGCTCAGCGCTGGAAGGTCAAGGAGGACTACGCCCAGGCCGCGTTCAACTGGGCCCAGCTCTCGGAGGAGCTGTGAAGGATACCGGCGACAACGTCAACGCGAGCGGCTGCTTCAACATCATCTTCCACTACGTGATCGTGAGCTTGATTGCTTACTGGATCGGAAGGGCGTGTTTCCATTGAAGACGATCAAGGACGGCGAGGACCTGGTCGTGGTCTCCGCAGAAGAGGTCCCCAGCGACGCCTGGTGGCTGTTCATCGGGGTCTTGATGCTGCTCTGCGGGTTCGCGGGGTTCTTCCTGGGCTGGTTCGCCGGACTGGCGTTCCTGACCTGGGGCTAGAGCTCCACGCAGGGCGGGCTCGCTCCGCCGAGCGGGTAGATGAGGTCGTTCACGGTCGACACCCATCCGCCACAGGCCTCGACGGCACCCGCCCAGTGCGGGAAGTGCGACTCCTTGGTGATGACGCCCAGCTCGAAGCCCTCGTCCTGACAGGCCTCGATGACCCGCAGGATCCCGTTGCTTCCAGCGATTGGGTCCTGCGGGGGCTCGTCTGAGACGACCACCACGAGGCGCGCATGGCCGGGGGGCCAACCCCCCACCAGGTTCGACGCCTCCTCAACTGCCCAGCCGGCGTGCTCCTGGCCCGACATATGGGGCAGGCTGACGCACATGTTGCCGCCCCAGGACACGATGCTGTAGTGGGGCTGCGTGTAGCGCCCGCCGAAGACAACCACCGAGCGCAGGAGGTCGTTTCGGCCATCCAGGGCGCAGAGCGCGTTGTTCACCCACTGGCGCCACGGATTCATGCTCCCAGAGCCGTCAATCACGATGATTTCGGCCCAGGGGGCGCAATCCTCGTCGTTGATTCCGTCGCAATCGCTGTCCAGCTCCGTGGGCAGCAGCGGCGGCGCGCCCAGGCCGTTGCAGTCGCGCCATCCGGGGCGGCACTCCCCCTGCGGGGCGCCCTCGAGGGGCCAAACGAGCTCGATTTCGCAGGATTCGGGCTCAGGGCCCGCCTCCGGGCCGGCGTCCACCTCGAGGGGGTCTCTCCAGCGCGTGCCGTCCTCGGCGGGCGGCCCAGAATCCGGCTCTGGGGGGATGTAAATCAGCCTCTCGTCGCCGCAGGCGGCCAAGAGCAGCGTCAGGAGCAGTGCTCGGCGCACCTCACACCCATCCGCGCTTGTTGGCGACGTATCCCTCGCCGAGGGTGCCATCGTCGAGGAACCTGCGGATGACTACGTGGGAAATCTCGCCCGTTTTGCAGTCCCAGGCGCGCGCCACTACATGAAACCAGCGACGATATCTGTCGTGATCGACCAGCTCGACCCGGTCGCCCGCCCTGCGGTGCTCGAGCATCCGGAACAGGCCCGGGGCCCAGGGGGGCTGCTGGGCCTTCATTTGACGCGGGTCCCGATGGGCGTGTGAGCCGGCGAGGAGGCCGCCCGCTGCCGCTCCCAGCGGCGCAACTCCTCCTCCTCAGCGCTGGCGAGGAGGCGGAGCCCGCCGTTCTCGCCGCGGATGTACGACGCGCAGTCGTGGAGCCCTCGAGCTGCGCCAAGGCAGACAGCGAGGAACGCGGTGATGGGCAGGTAGACCAGCATGCGCACCGGCGTGGCGACCGCGACGTCGATGAATGTCTGCCAGGCGCGAATGCTTACAGCTTCACGCCCTTCGGCGTTGCGAGCGGTCGCTCTTTCGAGCCCCACCTCACCAGTTCGTCGTCTATCCAGCACCGCAGCCCCTCGCTGACCCGCAACGGGTCGTCTCCGTCTTCAAGAATAGCGCGCGCGGTGATGCGCCTGCCATCCGGGGACACCCTCTCGACCGTGATGCTCTCGAAGTAGGCCATCACCCGCTCCGGAGCCATTCGAGGTACTCCGCCGCGAGCTCCACGTCGTGGAACAGCTTGCAGCGGTCCCCAGGGTGGGCGCTCATGTCGATGACCGTCGTCAGGCTGCACCCGTAGCTGTCCTCCGGGAAGTCCTTGGCCTCCGCGTACTCGTCGTCCCGCTTGTAGCCCCGCACGCGGATTGACATCGCGCACCGGCCCGGCTGGGCCTCCTCGTAGTACTGGCCCCAGCAGTGCTTGTGGCCGCAGACGAGCAGGTCGCCCCATGGACGCATCTTCGCGCGCTTCATCATCCCATGCGTGTTGTTCCACATCGAGTGCCCCTTGAAGTCGTGGCGCACGTTCAGGCGGAAGGTCGCGCCGGCCTGGTTGAAGTACTCGATGCGCGCCTCGTGGTCGGCGAACGCGGACACCTGGGCGCCTGCGGAGAACTCCCGAAACAGGCTCCCGCCCTGGTTCCAGTGGTCGTGGTTGCCGAGGATGATGTAGTCGTAGGGCACCTCGTGGAACAGCCATTTACCGAGCTTGAAGGCTTCGCTCTCCGTCGCCCCCTGCTGCTTGTACTTGCCGATGAGCTTGCCGACCCAGTTGTTGACCGTGTCGCCCACGTTGCCGGCGTACATGCCCTCGGTTGCGTTGATGGTCTCCACGTCGCGGATGAGCGCGTCCCAGTCGCACCCGTCGTCGTCGACGTGCGGGTCGCCCATGTGGACCACCGCGAAGGGCTCGTCGCGCTGGATGCGCACCACCCGCTTGCGGACCTCGTTGGCGCCGCGGGCCCGCCGCGACCGCGCGACCTGGCGCGCGACAAGGGCCTCGACGGGCTCCTCGGTCGGGTCCTCGAGGGTGTGGTGCTCGGCGTCGAGCTCTCGGTACTGGAAGTGGCACTTGCGCTGCGGGTTCACCCGCATCTCGAGGTCGCCCTGCAGGGCCCGGTAGCGCACCCCGGCGGTGCCGATGCCGAGCCTCTTCGCCATCTCCCCGGCGCTGATCCATTCACTCATGCAGATCCTCCTCGATCTTGCCAAGGCGCTCCTCGAACTTGTCGAGCGCGGCCTCAAGCGCCTTTATCTGGCGCCGCAGTTTCTTGATTTGCTTGTCGGTCTCGCCAAAGGCAGCAGACGTCGCGTGGGCAAGGTCACTCTCCTCGTCGCCTCGCGCCCAGAACTTGTCGGCCAGGTGTACGCCCGTCGACCAGAGGGCTGCCACCAGGACAGCCCCCACCGCTAGCGTGAACAGTTTGACTACGTCAAAAGGGTCGTCCATTCGGCCACCATACCAGTCCGCGCCCCCATTGGCGGTATGTGACCCCCATCATAGACACAGGTGTGCGATTTTGCTAAAAATCGTCTTCCAACCAACGGAGGCAACATGCCCGGACTTGACGAGCAGGTTTACGAGGCCGCGTGCGCGCGGATGGACGGATACACCCAGGCGATGAAGCAGGTGAGCGAGCAGTGCAAGGAGCAGCCGCTCGTGTCGATGCTTGGCGAGGTGACGGCTGTCGGGGTCATCTACAAGATGGTCACGTCGCGTTTCCTCGAGGAGGTCGAGGGCCACGACGGGCGCGCCGCCGCCCTCGCGGACAAGGTGGCGGAGGTGGCGGAGCGCATCATCGAGGAACTCGAGGAGCTCGCCGAGCTGCAGAAGCTCGAGGGCGAAGGCGGCCCGCATTGAGTCCGGAGGACTTCGAGCAGCTGGTCGACAAGCTCGAGGACGTTAGGGCGTGGCTCGTCGGCCGCGCGCTTGACGGCCACGTCGTCTACACCGACGTCCTCGAGGCAATCCGGATGGCGCGGGCGCTCCAGCCGTCCACCCCGTTCCCGAATGGCCGCCCCATACGCGTCGGGGGTCGCACCTATGATTCGGCCCGTCAGGCTGCTTTCATGGAGGGTGTCTCGCCGTCGACGATGAGCCGCTGGGTGAGCAAAGGGCGCGCCGCCTATCTGGATGGCGGCGGCGTGCGTCGGCATAAGAAGACCAGCAGAAAGAGCGCGCGCGCTGCGGCGCGTGCGCTAAGATCGGAAGCCGAGCAGGAAGGCTGGTTGTAGCGCGCGGCGGGGGGGCCCGACAGGAGGGCCACATGGACGAGAAACTGAACAGGGCCGAATGGACCCTGGACCGCTGCTGGAGGGTCGAGACCGACGAGGGAACTCGCTGGTACTCGACCCTCCGCGACCTTGAGGCGGAGCTCGGGCCGCAAGTCGTGCTCGATATGCCGGGCGGGCTCCGCGTCGCCGTCGACACCTGGCGTCAGCTGGACATCCAGAGCCGCCGCATCGACCGCGAGCGCCGGGCCACGCTGGACTCCTGCGTGCGGGAGCTGGTAGAGCGTCAGGGCTGGGCGCGCGCGGACGTTGCCTACTTCCTGGGCAAAACCGCGACAGTCATCAACCGATCTCTGCTACGCTCGGCGAAAGAGGAGGATGAGTCGTGAAGTACATCCAGACCCCCAACTACATCCTGACCGAGCACAAGGGTGGATTCTACATCAAGGTGCGCGCCGAGGAGCGCTGGCGCGACTGCGTTGGCGACCCTGAGCTGGTCGACGCCGACCTTGCCGCGAAGCTCGAGGAGGGCCTCCGTCGCGAGGAGGCCGCGGAGTGGATTCGCAAGGCCGCGAAGGCCTCGCCCGACCTCGCCGACAAGCTGGGTTGATGTTCGGCCGCATCGCGGGGCTCAGGTCCCGAAACCTGACTCGGCGCCCCCTCGAGTATCGGGCGGCGTCGTTCTCGCAGCTGATGCGCGCCCTCGAGACCATCGAGCGGACGCGTCAAGACGGGGTCGTGCTGCGCGCGTCGACCATCCGCCTCATCGCGCCCATCGTCTTCGAGGAGACGGTGACGTACCCGTCTGGGTTCGCCGGCGTGCGCATCTACTCGGACCTGTCGATCGTCCACGAGGTTGCCGCCGGCGTGACGACGGTCTTTGAGGTCGCTGGTGACTATCACGAGTTCTCCATGCTGAACGTGGAGGGCGGGACGAACTTCGTCGCCCTCACGGAAAACAACACGGTGGGAACCGAGATTCGCCGCTGCCGCGTTAACGCGACCAACATCTGGCTCGGGGGCGGCTTCTCCAACACCAGGACCCGCATCGAGGACAACAACGCCCTCTCCAGCGTGGTGCTGGGGCAGCTCGGTGCGGCGTCATTCGTTCGCGGCAACGTCCTCGACAGCATTGACGCAAACGCCGAGAGCATCTCCAGCTGCCACCTGACCGACAACTACCTCGGGCAGGACATCATCATCGACGGGGGCGGGACCTGCGTCGTCACGGACAACCTCGTGCTGGGCGACCTCGACACCTCTAGCGGTAGCGGCTCGAACATCGTCGACAGCAACATCGTCATCGGCACGCTGACCACGCACGGATCAGATACCGCAGGGGACAATGAGTAGGCCAGGGCTCGTAATCCCTCAGCCGCGCTTCTGTGCCGAGGTCGCCTCGACGCTGAAGATCACGCACGCCGAGACGCGTCAGACGATGCTCTGGGAGCCGACAGACCTCCAGGTAAAGCACTGGGAGAATGTCGCCACCAATCGCTTCACGTACACGCTAAAGGCGCGCCAGGTCTTCATTTCCACGGCCCAGAATCTCTACAACCTCCTCTTCACGGTTTTGAACACCGCACAGGGGAACCACATCGAGACCTGGCTGGTCTGGGATACGGACGAGAAGGTCACGGCGAAGCTGATCGAGATCTCCGACTTCGCCACCCAGCTCGACATCGAGCACCGCCTGGTGACCGGCGACGGGCGCATCGAGTTCGCCCGCGGGCGCAACAAGCCGTCGCTCATCCGCGGGTTCACCGCCGGCGGCAAGCGCATGGGCGCCGGCCTGACCGCCAACATGGTCCACCTCTCGGAGCTTCCCTTCTGGGCGGACCCGGACGCCACCTTCCTCGCCATGGGTCCCGCGGTCGGCAAGAACGGGCGCCTCCACATCGAGACCACCATGGCGGCGGGCTCGGAGCTCTCGAGGCGCCTCTGGGATGAGCCGCGTAACCAGTTCGCGCGCGGGAAGCTCTTCCTCTCCGTCGAGGACCATCCCTGGTACAAGATGGACCCCGAGGACGTCCGGACGGACGACCAGAAGAAGTCCCACCCGAAGGACAAGAACCCGCTCCCGGCGGACATCGAGGCGAAGCTGCGGTCCGAGGGCATGACCGACCGGCCGACGATGGCGTTCTGCTGGTGGGCGTACATGAACCTCACGGGCGAGGACTGGATCGAGACGCTGCGCGAGTACCCGCCCACGCCGCGCCACTGCTTCAACCTGGCCTCGGGCCGGTGGATCCGCTGCTCCCCCGAGGTGCTCCCGCACCGCTCGGTCATGTGCGGCTCGGGCGCGCGCCAGAATGTGCTCAAGGTCTACGTCGAGCCCCACGCGGGCTCCGGCCAGTACGTCATCGGGGTTGACACCGCGGGCAAGAAGGGCATCACCCGCCACGCGGTCGCGGTCATCGACAAGGAGACCGGAGAGCTCGCGGCCTGCTGCGTCCTCGATGACGACGACCACTACGGGCTCGTCGAGGTCATCGCGGAGGCCCAGCGGTTCTACACGGTGGTCCCGGAGAGCGCGCGCGTCTGGCTGCGCGATGGGACCATCGAGCGCGAGGTGCCGCCGGCGGTCATCGAGGCCAACGGGCCGGGCGCCGCCACCCTGACCATCGCCCGCCACCAGGGGCTCGACGTCATCGAGTACCACACCACCCACGACACCAACGTCGTGGGCCTGCTCGAGGTTCGCAAGAAGGCGGAGGCCGGGGTGCTCAAGGGGCCCGACGAGCTGGCGCAGGAGGCCAACCACCTCACGCGCGAGCAGAAGCACGTCGACGCCCCCGCGGTCTTCAAGGGTCTGAAGGACCTCTGCATGGCTATTTCGGCTGCTTACGTGTATATGAGGGGTGACCCCTACGAGGCTCCGGCGGAGGAGTTTCAAGAAGAGCCGCAAAGGTTTAGACTCTGGGGAGACGAAGAAGAGACCCCAGGAGGCGACGGTGGCATTTGGTAACACGTACACCCCGACATCCCTCCCCGGCCGGCGCTACCGTGATGAGCGCTCGCGGGAGGAAGAGGAAGAGGCCGATCGCCTGATCGCCAAGATGGAGGCGGAGGCGCGCAACGCGCCCGGCATCGGCACCGGCATCGGCTCGGCCATCGGCGGCGGGCTCGGGCTCGGGCTCGGGGCCCTCCTCGCCAGCGGCACCGGCGGCCTCGGGGCGGCTGCGATCCCGGCCTTCACCACTGGCGGCGCGGCCATCGGCGGGGGCCTCGGTGGCGCCATCGGCCAGGGCATCGCCGGCGGCAGCGAGGCCAAGGCGGACGAGCTGCGCCGCAAGCGCGAGCGCGCCCTCGCGGAGCAGGAGCAGCGGCTGAACGCCCTCGCGCCTCTCGCGATGCAGCTGGGTCAGCGGCGGTACAGCTAATGGACGACCGCAACGGAGGCATCGCCGGCACCGACCTCACCGAGGAAGAAGCCGGCCAGGTCATCAATGAGCTCGTGACGGACTACGAGGAGCGCGCGCGCGGCTTCCAGGCGGTAGCCCTGCGCAACGAGCGCCTCCTGCACGGCGAGAACATGAGCGGCTACGTGAGCGGCCAGTCGGGCACCGACTCGTCGCACGGGCCCATCCACGTCGACCTCGAGGGCCGGCGTCCGCGCAACTACATGCGCAAGCTTTGGCAGACCTACGCGGCGCGCCTGACCGAGGAGCTTCCGTTCGCGAAGGCCTACCCCAACGAGAACAGCGGCTATGACATCGCGGCGGCGAAGGTCGCCAACGCCTACCTGTCCTCGCAGATGGCGAAGCACGAGTGGGCGCGCATGATCTTCGAGGCCGCCCTCGTCGCCCAGGCCCACGGGAGCGTCTACTTCAAGATCACATGGGACCCCTCGGCCGGCGAGACAGCCTTCGGCGAGGAGCCCCCCGGCGACGTCCACATCGAACTCGGCGACATCTTCAACGTCGCCATCGACGACGTCGACAACCCGCACGACGCGAAGTGGTGCGTCTTCCGGCGCGAGGTCGACGAGTACGAGGCGCAGGACCTCTACGACGAGTTTGGCGTCGAGGACCGCCCGGAACTCGAGCCCATCAAGTCGCGGTACGGGAACAAGAAGCAGGGCATCATGCTCAACGAGCTCTGGTACATCCCGAGCGCGCGCTTCCCTGACGGGCTCTTCGCCCTGCAGGTCGGCGGGAAGATCGTCCACATGAGCGCCTACCCGTACCAGCACGGGGGCCGTCCGCAGATCCCTGTGTCGTGCTGGCGCATCCAGGGCATCCGCGGGATGCCTTTCGGCGACACCCACGTCAACGATGCGGTCCCGATTCAGATCGCCGTCAACGAGCACTCGAAGGCCATCGCGGACATGACCCGCGAGGTGGGCAACGTCCGCATCATCGCGCACAACAAGGTGGCCGGGCAGCTGCGCCGGTCGAACCATGTCGTGAAGGTGAACGACACCAACCTGGTCGCGGGGGGCGCGCGCTACCTCGACCCGCCCAAGCCGCCGGACATCATCTTCGGCCAGCTCGATGAACTCATCACGGCGCTCCACGACCTCTTCGGGCAGAACGAGCTTCTCCTTGGGCGGCGCGTGGGCGACCAGTCGGGCAAGAGCCTGGCGTACCTGAACCGCCTCGACGGGCTCGCCATGGCGGGCTCGCTGAACCACCTGAACGCGGCGAACCAGCGCACGGCTCGTCAGATCCTGATGCTGGCCCAGCAGTACGTGGATGCGGCGCGCGTCATCGCCATCGAGGGCGCCAACGCGAGCGAGACCGAGGTGGTGATGTTCACCGGCGCGGACATCGCCGGCGCGACGGACGTCCGCGTCGAGGCCGCCTCGGGCAACGAGCACCTCTCCAGCGGGCGCGCGGCCCAGGCCGAGGAGGATATGGCGGCAGGCATCCTTCCGCCCGACCAGGCCCTTGAGCGGCGCGAGACGGGCCTTGCCACCACGGAGGCGGAACTCGTCCAGCGGCAGATGGTCGGCCAGCAGATTGAGATGGCCGCCCAGGGGAACGACGTCGAGGCTGACTCGACCATCGACCCGATGATCGCCCTCGACGAGATCGCCGAGCGCGTGAGCCTCGAGCTTGAGCGCGGGGCGCCGCCCCAGGTCATCGACTCCCTGATGCGCCTGGCGTCGAAGTACCAGAGTGTCATCGCGCGCGCCCAGAACCCGCAGGCCCCGCCAGAGCCCCAGGGGGGCGGCGCGCCTCAGCCCAATGCTGGAACCAAGGCCGAGCAGGACCTGCCCGGCGTCTCAACCCGGATGTAAGGACCTCACATGGACAACAAGACCCTCGGAGCCCTGTTCGCCCTCCTCTTCTCGCTCACGGTCGGCGTCATCGCGACCGGCTTCGCCAACGGGGCGCACGAGCTCTACTCGCGCATCTCGGGCGACTACGAGCCCAGCCTCGCGCGTGAGCTGGTCGAGATCAAGACGACCACGGTCTCCTGCGGCACCTCGGCGACGCAGATCGCGCCCGGGGCCGGCACGCGCTCGTTTATGGTCGTGAACACTTCCGCGACTGCTGTCTACGTTGGCGGCTCCGATGTCGACGGCTCCACGGCGGGCACGACGGGTATCGACGTGTGCGACGGCTGCACGGCGGGCAAGACCCTCTCGATGGACGCGCGCGAGGCCTACTGCGTGGTTGCCTCCGGCAGCGTTTCCGTCGAGGTCGTCTACGGTGTGAACTGATGCGCCGGCTACTGCTCCCCATCCTGCTCCTGGCGCTGTGCGCGCCGGCGACCGCGAACATCGGCAGCGGGGCTATCCGCCACGGCATCATCGGCTCCGCCGCTGACCCCAATGGCGTGCGCGGCGGCGGCAAGATTGGTGGCGGCAAGGGCCTTCGCGGGCCCCCCGCCGGCAAGGGGCCGGGCGGCGGCGGCCTTCCGCAGGAAGCCCTTCTCTCCTGGTGGTACGACTCCGAGGAGCGTGGTGCGTCCGAGGAGCCGGTCAACCAGGGCACGGGCTCCTACGCGGCGATGGTCGCCGATGGCGGCACCCCTGCGGTCGTCACGGCCACCGTGGGCGCCACGGACAACGTCGAGGTCTGGAAGCAGGCAAGCACGACCGCGCGCTGGCTCAGCGACGACGGC
>Ga0181591_10006554_pt1 | contig 10103 bp, 10 predicted proteins | sample 071ome_33_FD_133757 | JGI IMG/M metagenome (GOLD analysis project Ga0181591, IMG submission 133757) | Coastal salt marsh microbial communities from the Groves Creek Marsh, Skidaway Island, Georgia - 071412AT metaG (megahit assembly) | ecosystem: Environmental > Aquatic > Marine > Intertidal... | reverse complement strand
ACTTGCCGTGAATGCTGTCATACTGGAGGAGATGCGCGTTTGTTTCAACGGGGCCAAGGTCGTTGATAGCCACCACCTCTATATCAGTGCGCCCGGATTCGATGATCCCGCGAAGTATGTTCCGGCCGATCCGGCCAAATCCGTTAATTGCGACTTTTACTGCCATGCGACTTCCCCTTTAAGACTTGATTATTGCCACCGCCTTTTCAGCGACGGCTGATGCGGTGATGTTGAAATGATCATAGAGTTTCGGACCAGGTGCGGATTCACCAAAACTGTTCATACCGACGAAACTGCCTTCTGTCCCGATATATTTCTCCCACCCGAAACCTGACGCGGCTTCCACGGCAACCCGCGGGGCTGTGCCAAGAACTGCATTGCGATAGCCTGCATCCTGCTTGTCAAAAAGCTCCCAGCAGGGAAGTGACACCACCGCCGCGTTGATATCGTGATCCTGTTTCAGAAGGTCTCTTGCCTCCATCGCAAGGGCGAGTTCCGTGCCGGTGGCGATCAGCGTGACATCACGGCCGCCCTCTGCTTCAGCCAGCACATAACCGCCAAGCATCACATTGTTATCGCTTGATTTTTCCTGACGCAACGTGGGCGTGCCCTGACGTGAAAGCGCCAGAACAGACGGTGCGTCCTGAAGATTGAGCGCCGCTTCCCAGGCTTCGGCAACTTCCACCGCATCCCCGGGACGGAACACGTGAAGATCAGGTGTGGCACGAAGCATAGCAAGATGTTCAACCGGCTGATGGGTCGGCCCATCTTCACCGAGACCGATGGAATCATGGGTCATTACGTAGACAACGCGCTGTTTCATAAGGGCAGAAAGCCGCATCGCACCACGGGCATAATCCGAGAAAACAAGGAATGTGCCACCATAAGGAACAAGCCCCCCGTGAAGGGCAATCCCGTTCATGGCCGCGGCCATCCCGTGTTCACGAATACCGTAATAGATATAGCGCCCTTTGAACCTGCCGGGGAGAACAGGGGCGGTATCAGCTGTTTTTGTGAGGTTGGAGCCTGTCAGATCAGCGGAGCCGCCGATGGTCATATCGGTGGCGGCGTTCACCACTTCAAGTGTTTTCTGGCTGGACTGCCGCGTCGCCAGTTTAGGCGCCTCTTCCTTGAGCTGCTGGCGCCAGGCTTTCATCATACGGGTGAATTTAGGCGGCAACGCACCGGAGATCGCCGCATCAAAGCGTTTGCGTTTGGGTGAGTTTTCCAGCCGTTCGTTCCAGCTGTCATATTCACTTAACGATCGTGCAGAGGCCTCAGACCATGCCGAGGCCACGTCAGCGGGAATTTCAAAAGGCGGGCTGGACCAGCCCAGCGCCTTGCGTGTGGACGCGATTTCTTCGTCGCCAAGAGGCGCACCATGTGTCTTGGCTGTTCCGGCGAGCGTCGGCGCGCCAAAACCTATGGTCGTCTTGCAGGCGATAAGGGAAGGCTTGCGGCTGGACATGGCAGCATGCACGGCTTCACGAATGGCATCGTGGTCATGTCCATCAATGGACTGAACATGCCAGCCCGCGGCGCGGAAACGGGCCATCTGATTGGTGGATGTCGAAAGGTCGGTGCCGCCGTCAATGGAAATAGAATTATCATCCCAGAAAACCGTGAGCCGTCCGAGTTTCAGGTGACCGGCAAGGTCAATCGCCTCATGGCTGATGCCTTCCTGAAGACAGCCGTCGCCCGCAATCACCCAGGTGCGGTGGTTGACCAGTTTTTCACCAAAGCGTGACGCCATAATCCGCTCAGCCAGAGCCATTCCGACCGATGTTGCAAGCCCCTGACCGAGAGGCCCGGTTGTGGTTTCTATCCCGCTTGCCATGCCATATTCCGGATGCCCCGCGGTGATCGCCCCCAACTGGCGGAAATTACGGATCTGTTCCATCGTCATATCGGCGTAACCCATCAGATGGTTCACCGCATAATGCAGCATCGATCCATGGCCTGCCGAAAGGACAAACCGGTCACGATCAGGCCAGGACGGGTCAGCCGGATTGATCTTGATGAACTCTGAAAAAAGCACCGTCGCAACATCAGCCATCCCCATGGGCATCCCGGGGTGACCGGAATTGGCCGCCTGGACCGCATCCATGGACAGAAAACGAATGGCATCCGCCATTTTGCGCCCTAAGGACGCGGAAGCATTGACGCTGGACATTTGATCCTCTTTTCTCTGCCCACGGGGTTTATATCATCCTGACTGTTCAGATGGCTTTCCATTCCGTGGCTCGAAGCCTTTATTAGCAAGTGTTGCACATCTCTTCAACCAGGCATCGCCGAATAAACGAGCTATTGATGCTCCTTTTCCAGACGGTCCACCTCTTCTTTCGCACCGAAGATCAGAGGGACGCGCTGATGCAGATGATCGGGCACAAGATCGAGAACAGATCCCTTGCCATGACTGGCGCCGCCACCTGCTTTTTCCGCCAGAAACGCCATTGGGTTGGCTTCGTAAACCAGACGAAGGCGACCGGTCTCATTGCCCGGACGGCTGTCCCCCGGGTAGAGAAAAATGCCGCCGCGGCGGAAGATCCGCCAGGCATCCGCGACAAGCGAGCCAACCCAGCGCATCCGGTAGGATTTACCCAAGGGACCGCTTTCTCCTTGAAGGACATCACCCATCCAACGCTGAACCGGAGGATACCAGTGATTGGCGTAGGCGGAATTGATGGCAAATTCCTTGGTTGCTGCAGGTATCCTGACCTCACCCTGCATTTCAACAAACTCCCCCTGATCGGGGTCAAGAACAAAGCATGGGATATCTTCGCTCCCCGCCAGGGCAAAAATAAGCGTTGTCTGCGGCCCGTAGGTAAAGAACCCTGCCCCGAGCTGATTGCGTCCGGGCTGAAGGGTGTTTTCTGCCGGCCTCTCACCCGCGGGCAAGAGCGAGAAAATCGTGCCGATGGTCACATTGACGCTGATATTCGATGAGCCATCCAGCGGATCCACGGCAACAAGCAGACTTCCCTCGTCATTGAGCGGGACCGGATCGTCCTGTTCTTCGGAAAGAAGATAGACCGCACCGCGCCCTAAGAGACTTGCGCCGATGATCTCTTCCGCCCGGACATCAAGTGCTTTCTGGCTGTCGCCATCGCTGTTGGTGCCGCCAATATCTGAGCCGAGATCAGCCGCGATACCGTTGCGATGCACAAGATGGGTGATCTTTATGGCAGCTTCGGCAAGACCAAGAATAACGGAAACCTGATCAGCCTCAGCCTCTCCAGCCCGCTCTTTTGCCTGAAGATACGCCGTCAAGTTCATAAAAACCTCCAATATATACGCTGATTATCTGGGGTGACGGTCTTCAGGAAGCCCCACAACAACTCCCGGCTTAAGATGCGTTTCATCCCAGGCCTTGCGGGAAAACACTTCGCGCAGCATGGGTTCAAAATGAGACAGGGGCGGCATCGGGTAATCAGGGTCAAAGGACATCTGATCCCACCTTTCACAGAAATCCGCACAGCTCTGCCAATATGGACTGTCGCGGAACTCATCGCGCTTGTCGGCATCCCATCCATAATGATGGCCGTAATATTTCATCTGGAAAATACCGTGTTTTTCCACCACCCATGAAACTTCTTCGCGTACATAGGGCCGGATGATTTCCGCCGCCATGCGGTCGTGATTCTGTGGCGACAGGCCATCACCGATATCATGGATAAGGGCGGCGACGATCCAGTCAATATCAGCACCGTCATATTCCGCCCTGGCGGCAGATTGCAGGCCATGTTCCAGCCGGTTGATCTTGTAACCTGTCAGGGATTCCCTGCCCTGACCTTCCAGCTGGCCCAGAATCCGATCAGCGGTACCGTCACAATATTCATGCTCAAGCGAGGCAAGCATTTGATAATCTTCGTATGTTCCCTCGTCCATTCGTGTAAAGGACACAACTTTTTCAGCCATTTTGTCACTCCCCAAGAGAGACCATGCAAGGCACATGGACCGGGTGAGATTATGCGGCAAAACGCATCCATCTTGCAAGACAGGATGCGTCTCTTTCAGGGCGCTATCTCTCTTTACTCTGCACTAAGATGCCTCAGGATGAGACCGGCAGGCTTATATCCCCGGTGACCCGCCCGCCTGTCAGCCGTTCCAGCTCCGAAAAAGTGCAGCCGAAGACAAGATGGGTATGCCCGGCGGCGGCCCAGATGGTATCTGACCTCGCCAGCGCCGCGTCTATCAGCACCATCACCTCATCAGGCAGGCCCACGGGCGAAACACCTCCGATGGAATACCCGGTCACTTCCTTGACGCGTGCCGCATCCGGACGGCTGATTTCACCACCACAACCAAGCACCCTGACAACAGCCCCGGTATCACATCGCCGGTCACCGCTGATGAGCACCGCGACGGGCACGCGCTGACCGGCAAGGGGTCCTGCGGCCGGAACAAGGTCAAAGATCAACGTCTTGACGATGGCACAGACCTCAACATTGAGGGAAGCGGCGGCTTCGTCTGCACTGCGGGCGGTTTCGGTGAGCGCGACCAGCCGCGATGTCATCCCCGCTTCGTCAAGCGCTGCGCCGACCTTTCGTGTCGCCGGGGTGTCCGGCTTCTCAGCTTCGGGCATCAACCGACACGGCCAGCATGCACAGCAACTCAAACATGATCGACACACCAACCCAGGCGGTGTTGCCGCTTTCATCAAAAGGTGGCGAGACTTCAACAAGATCAGCGCCGATAAGATTAAGGCCTTCAAGACGACGAACGAGAAGCTGCGCTTCGCGGGTGGTGAAACCGCCGATTTCAGGTGTTCCGGTGCCGGGGGCGAAAGCGGGATCTATGCAGTCAATATCAAAGCTGACATAGGTCGGGGCATCACCGACGATCTGTCTTGCCTGATCCATCACATCGGCGATAGTGCGGTCAGCAAACTCATCCATGGTGATGATGGTGACGCCGTTCTCTCTCCCCCATTCGATATCCTCACCATCATACATGGTGCCGCGGATACCGATCTGCACCACCCGCTTCGGGTCAAGCAGGCCTTCTTCGATGGCCCGGCGGAAGGGCGTGCCGTGGGTGAAACGGAAACCATCAAAATAACTGTCGAAAAGATCGGTATGGGCATCAAAGTGGATCATCCCGACAGGTCCCTCGCTCGCAAGTCCGCGAAGAACCGGCAGGGAAACGAGATGATCTCCTCCCGCTGTCATGGGCGTGATGCCTCTTTTGCTGATTTCGGCGTAAAAATTGGTCACCCGTTCCAGCGTATCGTTAAGATCAGCCGGATTGATGGGGCAATCCCCGATATCCGCACAGTTCACCATCTTGAAAGGGCTGATATAGGACACCGGATGGGTGGAACGGATCATGGTCGAAAGATCACGTAACTGGCGGGGGCCATGACGCGCACCCGGTCGGTTGGTGGTCCCGCCATCCCACGGAACACCAACAACACCGATATCCACATCACCTATTCTGGGATGATCAAACCCGACTATCGGCAGGCGCATAAAGGACGGTACGCCCGCGAATCTGGGCAGTTGTGCTCCCGAAACCGGTTCAAAGAAAGATGTATCGCTCATGTTGTACTCCCCTATTCTTCGTCAATGGATATGTAGGTGGCGCGGATATCGCTGTAGGCTTCAAAGGCGAAGGCCGACGATTCCCGCCCGAAACCTGAATTCTTGACACCGCCGAACGGCATATCCGGCGGAATGAGATTATAGGAATTCACCCAGACATTGCCGGCCTGAAGCTGATCGGCAACACGGTACGCACGGCTGAGATCCCGTGTGAAAAGGCCCGCACCCAGACCGTATTCCGTTGCGTTGGCCCTTTCAACCGCTTCGTCTTCGGTATCGAAAACAAGTACGCTCATGACCGGACCGAAAATCTCTTCCCGCACCACGGTCATCGTATCCGTGCAATCCCCGAGAATGGTGGGCTGCATGAAATAGCCGCCTTCAAAACCTTGCGGATGCACCCGCCCGCCACCGGTGACAAGCTTTGCGCCTTCGGAAAGACCCTTCTCTACATAACCCAGAACCTTTTGAAGATGCGTCTCGGATATCAGGGCGCCCATATGCACATCATCCGACATCGGGTCACCGACAACCATCGCTTCTGTTTTTTCCTTCATCAGCTGAAGGATTTCAGCCGCAATGGATCGCTGGACAAAGACACGGGTGGCATTGGAGCAGACTTCACCTGCGGTATAGAAATTGGCCTCAAGAGCTGTGGTTGCCGCCTTTTCTAGATCGCAATCCTCAAACAGGATCAACGGGGCCTTGCCGCCGAGCTCAAGGGTCACCCGCTTGAGGCTGGTGGCCGACTGCGCCATGATCTTGCGGCCGGTCGCGCTGCCGCCGGTCAGGGATACTTTGGCAATCCCGGGATGCGCACAGATGGCAGATCCGAGCCCGCCATCTCCCTGCAGCACATTCATCAGGCCCGGCGGAAGACCTGCTTCTTCCATGATCTCAGCAATCCTGAGCGAGACCAGTGGCGTCATTTCCGAAGGTTTGAGGATAAACGCATTACCCATGGCAAGGGCCGGAGAAGATTTCCAAAGCGCGATCTGTGCGGGGAAATTCCACGCCCCGATCCCGGCACAAACACCCAGGGGCACACGCCTTGTATACCCGAATGCACCCGGCCACTGATGCTGGGTGCCGGTATAGGTCATCACGGCGGCGCCGAGATATTCCATGACATCGGGGCCGCTTGGCACATCAGCGGAATGAGCTTCAGCATAGACTTTGCCGACGTCTTCCACCTCAAGCCGCGAAAGCTCATCATTCGCCTCACGCAGTGCATTGGCACATCGGATAAGTATCTGCCCCCGCACCTGAACGGATGTCTTTGCCCAGTCTTTCTGGGCATCGGCTGCCATGGCAACAGCCTCATCCAGCATTTCAGGAGTGGCCAGCTCAACCTCTGCGATGACCTCCCCCGTTGCGGGATAGTATTTCGGCACTTTCCTTGCCGCCGCATCTTGCGGGCGGGAAGCCCCGCCGTAATAGCTTGAAACCAGTCGTGTCATTCTCTTACTCCCCGCTTATGGAATAACCCTACCTATGCCCGCACAATTTGACCATGCAAAAAACATCCCAGCACAAGGAATTTCCTTTGCCTGATCCGGCTGAAAACTGCTTCAATCCCCGGCGGATTTTGCTACAGTCAGGTTATGAGCAGCAATAATCACAACAGAGATGAAGCCTACAGCCTTTCCACACCGGCCGATCATCGCCGTTATTATGACAGCTGGGCAGAGAGCTACGAAGATGATTTCGCCGCCGCCGAAGGCTACGCCTATCCTGAACGCATCGCCGGACTGCTCGCGGGACTGATCCGGAACAGCACCGGGCGTATTGCTGATATCGGCTGCGGCACCGGCCTGATCGGATTTCATTTGAGGAAACTGGGCGTAACAGCCCCGCTGGACGGGCTTGATATCTCGCAAGGCATGCTTGAGATCGCGGCCAGGAAAAATGTCTATGCCGAACTCCTGCTGGCTGATCTGACTGATCCGTCGTCCTTGCCTGAGACGCACTATGATGCGCTGATAAGCGCCGGGACCTTTACCCTCGGGCATCTCGGGCCGGATGCGCTCATCAACGCCCTCCGTTTGGCCGAACCCGGCGGCCTTGCCCTTATCGGCATCAATGCCCAGCATTTCGGGGAAAAGGGATTTTCCCGCACACTGGAGACACTTGCGGAAGATGGCATCATCACCACACCGATCCTGCATGACATGGATATTTACGAAGATCCCGATGCTGTTTCGGTTGACTGCACGACCGCTGTCGTCGCCGAATTCACGGTGAGGAAGGGAGACCAGAAATGGAAATAGCCGATATCCTGATATGGGTCGGGCTCGGGCTGATCATTGCACGGTTCATTGTGCCGCGATTATTGGATTTTCTCGGCCTTGAGGTCACCAAGGCACCGCCGAAAGACAGGAACAAGAATTAGGGGAGGCAAGAGATGCTGAAGATTATTACCCATGACGCTTTTGCTCACCACCCTGTTCCCATGGGGCATCCCGAACGGCCGGACCGTATACGTGCTGTCTGGCAGGCAATGGATGAAAGCTTTCCGGATATTGAGCGCCTTGATGCGCCAAAAGCCGCGGCCGATCGCATCGCACTTGTTCACGGCAATGCCTATCTCGATGCTATTGCGGCCTATGACACTGATGGTGAAGGCACAACAGCCCTTGATCCTGACACGCACATGGGGCGCGGGTCACTCGAAGCTGGCCTGCGTGCGGCCGGAGGCGCGGTGCTGGCCGTTGATGAGGTGATGACCGGGGCGGCTGAACGTGTCTTTCTTGCCGCCCGCCCTCCCGGCCATCACGCGGAACCGGACACCGCCATGGGGTTCTGCCTTTTTTCTTCCGCTGCCATCGCCGCCCAGCACGCGCGTGAGGTTTATGACCTGACCCGGGTAGCGGTGGTTGATTTTGATGTTCATCATGGCAACGGAACTCAGGCCGCGTTCTGGAATGACGGTGATCTGCTGTTCGCTTCAAGCCATCAGATGCCGCTCTTTCCGGGGACCGGGGCGGCCGATGAAACCGGCCGGGGGAACATTCACAACGCCCCTCTTCGTGCGGGCAGTGATGGTGAAACCGTAATTTCTGTCTGGCGGGATCACCTGATCCCGCGCATCAGGGCCGGCAAACCGGAGCTGATCATTCTTTCTGCCGGTTTCGACGCCCATACGGATGACCCGCTGGCCAGCGTGGAACTGGAGGATGAGGATTTTGCCACACTCACCACCATGATCCGGCACCTGGCCGAAGACTGCGCCGGGGGGCGACTTGTCTCACTCCTTGAAGGCGGATACGACCTTCAAGCACTGAAAGCCTCGGTCACATCACATCTCAACGCCTTGCGCTGAGCTCGCTCAGGTCAATCCTTCAACCAGTCTTCAAGCACTTCTTCGGTATGCTGGCCGCATCGTGGCGGCGGCCTCCGGTAGGATACAGGTGTTGCCGACAGTTTCAGCGGATTGCCGATGAGATCCACCGCACCGGTTTCAGCACCATCATAAGGCATTGAAATCTTCATATCCCTTGCCCTGACCTGATCTGAGGTAAAGACATCGGCCATATCATGCACCGGACCTGCCGGAACACCTTTCTCCTCGCAGGCTTTCAGAAGATCATCCCGCCTCCAGGTGCCGATCAGCTCTTCAAGGAGCGGGACGATGATCTGCCGATGCTTCAGCCTTGAGGGATTTGTCCTGAAACGATCATCGCTGGCAAGATCAGGATGTCCCAGTATTCCGGCGAAAGCCGCAAACTGGGTATCGTTGCCGACCGCGATAATGATATGGCTGTCGGCGGTCGCAAAGACCTGATAGGGAACAATATTGGCATGCGTATTTCCGGCAGGCGCGGGAACATTGCCGGAAAGAAGATAATTCACCCCCACATTCACCAGCCAGGACACCTGCGAGTCCACCAGCGCTATGTCGATATGCTGGCCTTCTCCGGTTGCATCGCGATGCCGGAGCGCCGCCAGAATTCCGGTAACGCTGTACATTCCCGTAATGAGATCAGCCACCGCAACGCCGACTTTCTGCGGCTGGCCGCCTTTCTCGCCGGTGATGGACATATACCCGCCATAACCCTGAACCATGATATCGTATCCGGCGCGATGCGCGTTGGGTCCGGTCTGGCCGAAGCCGGTAATGGAACAATAGACAAGCCCGGGGTTGATCTCTTTGAGATCTTCATATCCCAGCCCGTATTTTGCCAGCCCGCCCAGTTTGAAGTTTTCCATCAGCACATCGGCTTTTGCCGCAAGCCGGCGGAGCGTCACAGCCCCTTCTTGGGTGGTGAAATCAATGGCAAGAGACCTTTTGTTCCGGTTGGCGGCAAGATAGTACCCGCTTTCGGCCGTCGGCTGCCCCTTATCATCGTTGAGGTAAGGCGGGCCCCATGTGCGGGTATCATCGCCCTGGCCCGGACGTTCGATCTTGACCACATCAGCGCCGAGGTCGCCAAGCAACTGGGTGGCGGTCGGGCCTGCGAGAATCCGTGTCAAATCAAGAACGCGAAGCCCTTTCAGCGGGCCGGTATTGGCAGGATATAAGTGATCAGACATGAAAACCCCTTCTCTTGAAACCTTTTT
>Ga0181591_10006551_pt1 | contig 10104 bp, 8 predicted proteins | sample 071ome_33_FD_133757 | JGI IMG/M metagenome (GOLD analysis project Ga0181591, IMG submission 133757) | Coastal salt marsh microbial communities from the Groves Creek Marsh, Skidaway Island, Georgia - 071412AT metaG (megahit assembly) | ecosystem: Environmental > Aquatic > Marine > Intertidal zone... | reverse complement strand
TGGGCAATGTCGGTAAGCATGGGACCGTGCCATACTGGCGACTTTGTATTACTTTCGATAGTAGATAGAAGGCTAGTAATGTCACTGTAACCGATCAAAGGTTTGGGGTTTTTACCGATCAAATCGAAGTTGATGTATTCTAAGATACGTGTCGAACCAAAACCGCCGCGCGTGCAGAGTATCGCATCCACACGTTCATCTTCGTACAAATTGTGCAGCGCTTCCGCTCTCGTCTCATCGTTACCCGCAAACTGGCCTTCCCTAAGAAAATTCTGATCCGGAATAGCAGTATCTATACCAGCAGACTCCAGGGCACCGCACGCGGCCCGAAGTGCCCCTGGATCAAGCCAACGGGCTGGCGAGACAATCCCAACTGTAATCATTAATCTTCTTGACCTAGGTTTTGCCGCCTCTGGGCGAGTTTTTCACCAGTTTCAAAATATCGACCGGAAATCGCCCTCTCCGCTTCATCTTCATTCTCGCGTGTCCAAGCGCTCAGAGGATAACCGTGCCATGGTTCCTTCAGTTCCAGATCCGGTAGTCCAAGTGAATTCCATTTCTCTCGAGCCCCATCCATAAAATCTTTTCGAGGCAATGAAACAGGTGGGTAAGGGTGTTCTCGACAAGCGTTGATGAGCAATGCGGACGCACCCTCTCCGTCGGGATAAAGTCTATCTATTTCTGACAAATTAGGTGATATCGAGGGATCCAGCCGAGGCAATTTTCCACGAATGATTTCAACGTCCCTATGCGGCTGCATGGCATAAGACAATGCCCATAGGACAGCATCCATCGAGTCTGGATTAACGTCGGAGTCAACCGCGATGAAAATTTTGCCGAGCGAGGAGTCAAAACCGGCTGCTGAATGCAATGCCTGCCAAGGCTGGCCTAGAGCAGGACGGTCCAGTTGAATTACGAAAAGCATGTTACAACTTGCCATTTCGTGACAAGCCACCTTGATAACCGAGGGAATATTGCAGTTATTTTTAAGGTGATTAAGATAAATGCCATCAAAAGCGGCCTTTCGCATGACAGTGCTCTCCGATGGCGGAAATTCGCTTATTATTCCCTGATAAATTGGCTGATTTCTCCAACTTACTGAAGTCACTTCAAGAGCCTTTTCCATTTTACGAGGTCCTAGATACCCGCTTGCTTCTCCAAATGGCGCCTCGGGTTCGAGAAAATCAGTTCTTACTCTACCCTCTATAACAATTTCCGCATTAGCTGGTATCTGACAAGAGTTTGTCTCCGCGTCCACCACATCTATCGGAGCTCCGTTCAGCGCACCTGCGATTCCATATTCATCGACACCGTATGGAACTTTAGCAGCTGCCGATAAGAGGAGAGCAGGAGGCCCCCCAATAAAAATTGCGACATCCAGGTGTTGTCCCAATCGGCGCGCCTTCTCCCACTGAATATGAAGATGTTGAGTGTTTACGTCTGTTGCGCAACCAATCCTATCAGGTGCTTTAATCATGCCCCGATAAATACCAAGATTGTTTGTGCCAGTTTCTGGATCACGTGTTACCCAGGTGCCCGCGGTAATAAATGGCGCGGGATCAAATCCAGGGGTTGAAATTAAATGTGGAAAACGATCCACGCCTTCGCCTAAATCAGAACCCGTAGCAATATTTTGTTTTATTGGGGCGTCAGATGCTGAAATCTTTTTAGGGGCAAGGTGATTCCCCTGCACCTGTGCCCATTTTCCTCTTATTCCTTCCTCGTCTGTTCCAAGAGCGGCAGCATATACCGAACGCGAACAACCTAACGAACCGAGCACAACGGTTGAATCATAGTTCCTTCCCCGTGAATCGGTAACGCTCTTAAACCAGAATGCCTTTCTTTTTTCTTCCGGAAGTCCCCTAAATTGAAGTCTGACGAGAGGAACCAGTTCTGTGTCCTTGCTTACCGTTTCTTCAACTACATATAAAAGATCACGGCGGGATAGTTCATTGAGGTAGTCGCGAAGATCTGTATAGGGCATGATAAATCCGTTATCTAAATAGCGCTTAGTAGCGCATCATAAGTTACAACAAATACCGAGCCGACAAAATCCGGCCGAGGGAGAGAGCAAATGACCAGTCAGGCAGGCATTCAAATTATCGCTATTGAAGAACATTACCTTGATGAAGACGTTGACGCCAAAATTAATAAAGGCGCTGGCGGACTCGTTAAAGAGAGGCTTCTAGATGTCGGGGCCGGCAGAATTGCGGAGATGGATGCAGCCGGAATAGATGTCCAAATCTTGTCTCATTGCCCCCCGGGAGCACAATGTTTCGAAGAAAACGAGCTTGAACGAGCTCTAGCAGTCAATGATAAGTTGAAGAATACGATCGATAACTATCCGGATCGCTTTATGGGCTTTGCTTCCATGCCCACAAAGGTTCCCGGAGCCTGTGCAGATGAATTACAGCGATGTGTCGAGGAACTTGGATTCAAGGGCGCGCTGACCCATGGGCTAACCGATGGTGTGTTCATTGATGATGAACGTTATTGGCCGATGTTTGAGCGGGCTCAAAAACTTGATGTGCCGATTTATGTCCATCCTGGTCCTCCACATCCTGCTGTAATCGAAGCCTATTATAAAGATTATGTTGAAAAATGGCCCTCTATTCTCTCAGCGGGCTGGGGGTTCACGGTGGAAACCGCTACGGCAGGTTTACGGCTTATGCTGTCAGGGATTTTCGATAAATTCCCAGATCTAAAAATTATTCTTGGACACATGGGAGAAGGACTCCCGTTCTTACTCTGGCGAGTCGATTTCAGCTTTTCGAAAGGATTCAGGCCGGATGCTCCAAGCGCCCGTATCCGGGAAATTTTCACCAATAATTTCTGGGTCACCACAAGCGGCAATTTCTCAAATCCAGCATTGCTTTGCACGATGATGGAGATGGGGATTGATAGGATTCTTTTTTCAGTAGATTGGCCCTATGTCGAAAATAAGCCGGGACCAGAATGGATGGAAGGCGTGCCGCTATCTCAAGAGGATAAGATAAAAGTTTTAAATGGAAATGCGAAAAAATTGTTACGGCTCTAATAGGACCGTTTTAACCTTATCTTAGCAATCAATCCCAGCATTCTAACCCTACTTCACAGTATAGTAAGAATGCTGGGGCTCCTTTTATTGTTTTTCTTTCTTATACGTCAGGTCGTTTATAATTCAGGTTCGGCCCCCCCCTTTGGCTATCCAAGTAAGATTCCACATTGTCCAAAGGATTCATTGCGTGACGCATGCGTGAACCAACTAACTGATCTAGCTGAATAGCTTGAGAAACCGTTAAATCCCGCCCCATCTGAACCGCTATCTTGGAGTGTTCTAGTGGCGCGAGATGCCGTGATCCGATTTCCTTCGCAATGCTAATGGTTGTTTTCTCTAGATCAATCGCCGGCATACTTTGGGAAATAATACCAATGGCGTCTGCTTCGGTGCCACTAAGGTTACGGCCGACAAGTTGAATATATGCCAATTTCTTAATTGGAATACCGCTGTGCAAAAGAGTAGAGGTCACAAGTTGACCAAAACTCCCCCTCAGGATCTCAGGCATACCAAATTGTGCATCATCAGCGGCAAAAACCATATCATGACAATTCATAATACCTAGGGCACCTCCCAAGCAGTAACCATGCACCTGAGCAATCATGATTCTCGGAAAAGCCCGAACCGCTTCTGCCAACTGTATCGAAGGCGTCGGCCTATCCCAATCTCTTAGCCCCGCTTCATTGACGGAACGCAAGAAAGTAAGATCAAGACCAGACGAATAGTTAACCCCGTTACCTCGAGTTATGACACACTTGAGTTCAACATCCGACCGAATTATTTCTAGGGCGTCAAGAAAAGCATTCAATAAGGCTTCGTTTAACGCATTTCTTTTTTCTGGTCGATTAAAAGTAATTCGAGCAACACCTTCGCCCTCGAGTTTATCTAGTATTAGCTCTGGCCAACTTTTTATCTCGATCCATTCCTCAGCCATATTTTCTTCTCCTAGTTGGGTCAATCCAGCTATATCTAACAAATAGATTACAAAAATTTTCAGAAGCCGACGCGATCAAGTTCAGGGGGAGGAATAGGAAACTGAGACTGTTTCACCTGATCCCGAGTAATATCAAATTGCATCAGATCTTCACCTACTGTCAGTGGCCCGTCATAAGTTGGTCGCGTAGCCGGTATTAAGTCCTCCGGTTTAGCGCCACCGAAAAGTAATAAGTGCGTGTAAACCGCAAGTTTCGGCTGCGAGAGCGAGAAGACCTTTCCAGCATCTTCGGGAATTGTATGGTTTCGACGGATACGCTCAAGATTTGATTTATCCTGCCCTTCTCCCATCCCATGGGTAACCTCGTGTACGAGTAAATCAACGCCCTTGGAATGCTCAATCAAATTTTCATTATACGTCGTATCCCCGGAAATCACCGCAGAGCAACCATCAAAATCTATTCTATAACCGTATGCTGATAGTTTTTCACCGCCGTGATCAACTTTAAATGCGGTGATAACAACGCCATCTTTTTCATAAACAGGACCTGGAACAATTTCCTTTGATCGAAGAATCACTCCATCTGGAGAGTAGCTGTGTGCTCTAACCCTAATATCTGTTGCAAAGGCGAGGGGCAGATGTTTCATCATCTGATCAGTCCCTTCTGGACCCCAGACAGATAAGGGGGTTTTTCTATTTCCCCAAGGACGACCTATCCAGCCCGTTAACCAAAGATCGACAAACCCAACTACATGATCAGAGTGATGATGGGTTAAAAACATTCCTGTGATATCACCAAAGGGTATCCCCAGCTGAAAAAGTCGCTGTAATGCACCCCGTCCCGCATCAAACAAAAATTTTTCGTTGCCTACTTCAACCAGCGTGCAGGGACCAAATCGACTTAAAATAGGTGGTGGAGCACCCGTTCCAATCAATGTCACACGAAACATTTTTTACTCTCTTTCAATATTCTCTTAGTAATCTTCCATTTTCGTGAATTTGGTCTTTTATCCCGCAACTTCGAAGGCCTTCCCAAATAATTGCATTAAAAGAAGTAACAACCGTCACATTATACGTCTTTTCAAGGATTTCGACTGTATCCGCCAGTGGCCAGTGCGGACAGGAATAAAGCAGGGTATCAATCTCTTGATCCTTTTCTAATAAATTTCTTCCAAGATCTAACGCGGTATTTTTGGAGATACGATTATAATCTTCAAAAGTAGCGCCAACACCTAAACATATAACTGGTTCGAACCCTGAATCCGACAACTTACTCAGCTGGGCTTTATTTCGACTATTTGACGCTGGATGAATAATTCCTACGCGGTGTGCATTTACAGCTCTAAGGGCCTTTATTTGAGCCGTGGCACTTGAAGAAACAGGAATGCCAAACTCTACAGATAAGTCATTTAAAGCCTCTTCTAAGGCTTTCTCTCCCCTAGAAAGGTTCGTAGGCGAACCACCTAAAATCACCATGTCCGAACCAGCTCGCACAAATGTTTCCACCGTTGCACGCGCCTCTTCATGGAGATATTTCATATTACCATCAGCGTGAGAAGAAACATGTTGAGTGAGTATCTGTAGCAACACGCCTTCTGGAACAAGTTCGTAAAACAGCTTGGGAAAAATTTCCGTAACGTAGGCAACAGAAGTGTATCCAATACGCGCTCGAGGTTCCGTCATTTTCTTCTTTTTTCCCTTAATTCAAAACTAGACCATTAAATTCAGACCCAAAACACCCCACAAAATCGTTATCGATATCTATCGATCTAGTTTGTTTTTTAATTCAGCTATTTCCTCTCTTAAGGCCGAGATTTCTTGTGAAACCAACCTAGTATCGGAGTCAATAACAGTCTCAATTTTTTCCACAGTCCGGTCTTCCCGTTCTGCATGCATCGTCTGCATTGAATCAACTATGATAGCTATAAACAGATTTAATACTGTGAATGACGAGACAATAATAAAGGGAACGAAAAATGCCCACGCCTGCGGGAATTGCTCCATCACCGGCCTAACAATACCCATAGACCAACTTTCTAAGGTCATTATTTGAAATAACGAGTACATCGATTCACCAATTGTACCAAACCATTGTGGAAATTCTCCGCCAAATAATTTGGTTGCAATCACGGCAAAGACATAAAAGACTAACCCGAGCAACAAACCAATTGCTCCAATCCCTGGAACTGCATGCAGCAAAGCTCCAACAACCCGTCGCAGCCTTGGCACACCAGAGATAATACGAAGAACTCTCAGTACACGAAGGGCTCGTAGCACACTAAATTCTTCACTAGCCGGGGCTAGGGCAATGGCAACAACAAATAAGTCAAATAATCCCCAGGGATCACGAAAAAAGCTCAATCTGTAGACAATGATGCGAAGAATAATCTCAACAACAAAAATCCAAAGAATTACATGATCAATCAGAATTAATTCTGTTCCAATCGCTGCCATAGCGCGGGGAGATGTCTGCAATCCCAATATTACGGCGTTAATCGCAATTAACCCAAGGATTGTATGACGAAATAGAGCGCATTCAACAAAACCGCGCAAACGGCCACGAAAGCTTGATTCAGTTATTAATTCTGTTGTGTCAGCCATAGCATTTCTCACAATTGACACAAATTATTAGCGCGTTTCATCGTGTTAAGGAACAGGTCCAAATATCCTTCACCGGCTTGACCACCTTAATCTATCTTTGATAAGAACAAAACAAGAACATTTAAAACCTATGAGAGGTAGATTCTATGATAAACAATCGCACTAACTGCCGTTCTGCGATCTCAGATCTACGTGCGCGCATCGGGCAGATAGAGCGTGGAAAAAAGAGCACTAGGTTAGAATTTATCCCCCCGTCAGTTTTAGGAACTGGGATAACAGAACTAGACTCGCATCTACCAGATGGCGGGTTAACCTTGGGTGCCCTGCACGAAATAACAATACCCACTCCTGCAGACACTGCTGCCGCAACCAGTTTTTGTATGTCTCTTCTGTCCTCCTTACTACGGACCCGTAAAGGGATCGCACTCTGGTGTCAGAATAGCGAAATGCTTGATACGGGAGAGATCTACCCTCCCTGCCTCATACAACATGGAATTGACCAAGATCGGTTGATTTTTCTTAGACTCAAACGCGACGACGACATTCTATGGGCGATGGAAGAAGCACTAAACAGCCATGGGCCAGCCTGCGTTCTAGGTGAGATAGCGCACACAAATTTAACAAAGACGCGCAGACTTCAGACGGCAGCAAATGAGGCTGATTTACCAGCCATCATATTACATCCCGGATGGCAGGGGACATGGAATTCTGCCGCAGCTACAAGGTGGCGGATAAAAACCACTCAAAGCCGGCCATATGGCCTGGCTAAGACGTTGAACGAACCAGGAAATCCTCTTTGGCAAGTCGAGCTTTATCGTTGCCGCAGGGGCACCCCCGGTATATGGAAAATGGAATTTCAAAATGAGAAGGGTAATCTCTCTCTGGCTGCCCCGGCTAGCAACGGACCGGATAACTCGTGCAGCGCCGACATTGCATAATAGACCTTTTGCACTAGTTACGGAGCGTCATGGCCAAGCCATCCTATTCGCGACAAACGCAATAGCAGAACAGGAAGGACTAAACCCTGGCATGAAACTAGCCGATGCACGTGCAATTTTTCCAAAATTAACTGTTGAACCAACACAGATTCAAAAAGACAAGGCTATGCTGGAAAAAATCAGAATCTGGTGTTCTCGTTACAGCCCTTGGACTTCTAGCAGCGAGATCCAAGATGAACAAGAAAAAGAAAAAAAAGATCCAAATTTGATACTGGAAGGACCAGGTGGCGGCGGAATCTGGATAGACGCGACTGGCTGCAGTCATTTATTTGGAGGCGAAGAAATAATGCTGACTGATTTAGTCAACAAAATAAACCAGATAGGCTTTGTTTCTAAAGCTGCAATCGCAGAAACCAGGGGTGCTGCCTGGGCGTTAGCTCGTTATGGCCAAAATAATCAAAAAAACTGGACTATTGCACCACTCGGAACTGTACGAGAAACCCTAGCTCCGCTACCAACTGCAGCTCTAAGACTTTCCTCTACCACCAGATTAAACCTCCAAAAAGTAGGATTACATACTATTGGTGATCTTCTGAAATTACCTCGTGCAACACTATCTGCTCGTTACGGCACAACACTACTCAAAAGATTGGATGCTGCGATTGGAAAAGTATCTGAATCAATCTCCGCTGTGAAATATAAAGAACCACTATATGTTCGGATCTCCTTCTCCGAACCAATCGGAAATTCAGAAGATTTCCGGGCAGCTCTGGAAAAAATGTTAATCTTATTGTGCCAGAAAATGGAAAGCCAAGGGGTTGGTGCAAAAAGGTTGATTTTTACATTGTACCGTGTTGACGGCAGCATAGAACAGCGTCTAGCTAGCGCTACTCACCCTATTCGCGACGTTATCACCTTAAAACATTTATTTAACGACCGTATCAACGATATTGATCCCGGCTTCGGCGTAGATGCGACAACTCTATTCGCAGAAAGGACGGAGGCATTAGGCGACACCCAAGCGAAACTATCTGATGACCGGAAAAGTAATAATTTCGAACTATTAATCGACCGACTAACAAACAGATTCGGAAATGAAAAAATTTTATCGCCGAGAATTACCGAAAGTCATATACCGGAGCGTGCTGGTACACTTTCATCAATTACAGAGAAACACCGTAACGCTGATATAAAGCATAAAAATATAATCCGCCCAGTACGGTTACTCTATCCACCAGAAGAAGTTGAAACTATCGGCCTAGTATCCAAACTTCTCGTCGAGCCACCATCTGTTTTTCGTTGGCGTAAAGTTCTCCATAAAATAACCCTAAGCCAAGGACCAGAGCGAATTTCTCCTGAATGGTGGAGGTTAGGAAATACAGGCACACGCGATTACTTCCAGGTTGAGGACAGCAGAGGTCGACGATTGTGGATATTCAAAGAAACTAATCAAGGAAGCAAGACCACTCGTTGGTATGTCCACGGATTATTCCCATGAATTCTTATGTTGAATTACAGACCACGAGTAATTTTTCTTTTCTAAAAGGTGCGTCTTATCCGGAAGAGTTAGTCCACCGAGCGGTAGAACTCGAGCATAAGGCTATCGCTATTACTGATCGCAATACACTGGCCGGCGTAGTTCGAGCCCATCTAGCAGCGCGAGAAACAGGAATAAAAATAATCGTTGGCGCACGTTTAGACTTCACAGATTCAGAATCAATTTTATGCTTGCCTACAAATCACGCTGCTTATAGCCGCCTCACAAGGCTAATAACCCTAGGTCGAAGACGTGCACCAAAGGGTGAGTGTTATCTTTCAATAGATGATTTCTTAAATGCACAAAAAGACCAAATCATTGTCATTCTATCGCAGAGCCAATGTGATTTAGACCACCTATCCTTCACACTGTCACGCTTCTCTGGGGTATTGGGTGACCGTTGCTATCTATCACTACAGAATTTCCTCGAATATGGAGACACTAGGCGGATTGCTTTACTAGATAACTTGGCAAGCAAGGTGAATGTCTCAACGGTCGTAACCAATGATGTGCATTATCACGACCTCACCCGCCGTAAATTGCAAGACACCTTAACTGCCATTAAAAATCGATGCACAGTCGATAATGCTGGGTACAAACTTTTCGTTAACGCAGAGCGTCACCTCAAATCGGCTGATGCAATGTCTGCCTTATTCCCTAATCATAAAGAGGCGATTTCTCGTACAGTTGAAATTGCCGAACGATGCTCATTTTCGCTTGATCAACTGGTCTATGAATATCCAGATGACGAGGCCCCGCCCGGAACCACCCCGCAAAAATATTTAACAGATTTAGCATGGGCAGGAGCTCAGGATCGATATCCCAGTGGAATTCCTGATAAGGTGTGCCTCCAAATAAAACATGAACTCCAACTCATCGATGAACTTTCATACGCTAATTATTTTTTGACTGTACATGACATCGTTCAATATGCACGAAACCGGGGAATTCTATGCCAAGGTCGCGGCTCAGCCGCAAATTCCGCTGTTTGTTATTGTCTCGGGATAACAGCAGTCGATCCCACGAAAATCGATTTATTATTTGAAAGATTTATTAG
>Ga0181591_10006536_pt1 | contig 10115 bp, 8 predicted proteins | sample 071ome_33_FD_133757 | JGI IMG/M metagenome (GOLD analysis project Ga0181591, IMG submission 133757) | Coastal salt marsh microbial communities from the Groves Creek Marsh, Skidaway Island, Georgia - 071412AT metaG (megahit assembly) | ecosystem: Environmental > Aquatic > Marine > Intertidal zone... | reverse complement strand
GCTGAACCCGCCCTCCTCAAATCTTTGTTGGCCGGCCGGCGACAGCATGTCTGGCGCCGCCTGCTCCTGGCGCTGCCGGTAGGCATCGATCTCGGGCCGCAACATTCGCTCTTCGTCGGGCGTTGGCACGGCGCGCGTGCCGGGCGCTTCAGACGCGCCTTTGGGCGCTTTTCGCATCAACTGCAGAAACGCCTTCACCACGTCTCCGGTCATTGATGCGGTCTGCACCTCGCCTTCCGGGCGCAGCGGCGCACCTTGACGCGAGGCGTCAAGCGCTTGGTCAGATATCGCCATGCGTTTTCCTAATTAAAAAAGGCGCCCGAAGGCGCCTTGGTCGATCGCTATGGTGCAGGCTTTAGGCCGCCTGCGTCTCCTTCTTCGGCTTCGCTACCGAGCCGGTGATGTAGAGCTCCTGCGCGCTCTGCCCGCTGTCACGGGCTGCTATCTGGCGGCGTAGTTCCGCGACCCTGCGGCTGTCCGCGCCGTACTTTTCGATCGCTCTGTCCAGGAGCCGCTCCAAGGAAGTCGTCATAGGTTTCTCCACCTTTCATCCAGTCGGTTCCAGTCGCCCGCCGGAAGACTTTTGTATCATAATGAACAACGTCCGCTTGGGCAACGCCTTCGACACTAAGGATATCGTTCACGATGTCGTCAAAAAGGTCTTCCTTTTCCGCGACAATTTCCGCATGACGCGCCGCGTCATAGGCATCGTCGAACTCCGGTATGTACTGGAACCGGATGCTGGTGAGGCCAGCGGTTGCGGCGTCTCCCGCGGCCTGGACATTAGCGCGGTCCATTTGGCGGGCGTCGGTGACAAACGTGAAACCGTCCACACCCTTGTCGCGCAGCATGGCGGTGATCTTCTGCGCCATATCGACGCCTTCGCGCCGGCTGAAGTAGATCTCAACGCCGGGGCGGCTCTGCTCGGTCGGCGCACGCAACACTTTTGAGATGAACACCGCGTCCTGGTCGTACTTCTTGCCGCTCTCGACGAGCTGCCGCGTCAGAGCGGTGGGATCAAAATCAGACCTGGTGACGAACTCGGCATTCAGCGCGCGCTCAAGCTGACCCATAAACTCGCCATAGGTATTGTTTGCCTGGTAGCCGATCACGCTAGGGTCGTTCTGGACGGGCGACGTCAGTTCGGCCGCGAGTTCCGCCTGCTGCACATTCGTCGGCACCGCGCCAGGCCGCTCCCGCGAAACGCCTAGCAGCGTGCGGTTGAGCGGAGCGGCCATGTCCTGCAGGCTCTGTTCTGCCTGCATGCGCTTCTGGTCGAACGCCGCCCGCGCCTCCTCGACGCGCGCCGCGTAGGTTTCGTCGGTGTCCTTCTTCCTGCGGGCCGGCGGCTTGAAGCTCGCGGTCGCAGCACGCCGGGCTTCTAGGACGGCCTGCGGGTCGGCGGCACCGGCAAGCCCGGCTTCAAAATCGAGAGATCCGCCCTCGCCCGCTTTCGACGTCCAGCCGTTTTTGGTCCACTTTTCTTTCTCGATAAACCAGACCAGCGCCTGGAGGTCGTCTGCTCCAAGGTCGCCCAACGACTGATCGAAGTTCTTCACCAGGCCCGACTGGTTGATCTCGTCAGCCGCAGCGGCGAACACCTTTTGCCCGAACGCGAACTCGCCCGAGATGATCGGGTTTTCGAGCGTCGATCCCTTGAGGTGATTTCCGCCCACAGCCTTTTCAGCCGGCGGCGGGATGCGCGGCAGGCCGGCGGCATCGCGCAACCAACGAGCAGCCCAGACGTCGATGGTGGCGTCGTTGCTGTAGCCGATCAGGTTGCCGGTGAAGTTAATTGTTTTCGGCGCGGCGCCCTGTTTCACCTGGCGGAACATATCCAACAGAGCCGCCGTCGCAGCAGGGCTGTTCGTGTTGAACAGTTTGCCGGCCGCCGACTTAATCAGCGCGAACTCCCCAGCCTTGTCGAGCTGCTGCAGGAACGTCGGATCCATGCGCTCGCCGGTGGCAAGGCGGTCCTGGTACATCTTGATCTCTTTGTCATACTCACCGCGGCTATAACGTCGCAGGATCTCGATGCTGTTCTTCCAGTTCTGCTCAACGCCTGTCTGCGCCGACGTTGCGCCCAACAGGTCGGCGAAGACATCGCCCAGGCCGCCGAACTCGGTGCGTAGCCGAGAACGCATGTCGCGATACCAGCGCGCCTGGCGGATGATCTCGGCGGCAGCCGTGTCGCCATTTGCTGCCCGCTGCACAATGTCTCCGACGTTCTGCACCATCAGGTCAGACATATTGGACAGATGCTGCTCAGGCGTGACGCCGGCAGGCGGTTTGTCGAACCCGTAGGCCGGCTGCCGCCAGGTAATTTTAATTTTTCCCTTTTTGTTGACCTTCGCGCCGGTCGTTTCGATCGGCAGCCACCCTTCGGCGGCCGGGTATTGCGCCTTCACTTCAGCAGCGCGGTTCTTTATATCACGCAACTGCTTCGGGGACGCTGCGGCGGACTTGAGCGCTTCGTTCTCGGCGCGGCTAAACGCGCGCAGGATAGCCGTCAGCGGGCCGCCCTGCGCCTCGTCAGGCTGCATCGAAACCGCAGCGCCGGCAGAGCCATAGGCTACCAGTTTTGCAGCGCGCACGATAAACGGTACGGCCTTCTCGATCGCGCCGCCCAGCACCATCCCATCAAGAGCTTCGCGAGCTCGGTTGATAATTTCCGGGTCGTCTTGATTTTTGGTGAGAGCCGTAACTACCGCTTCACTGACAGCGCCGCGCTCTTCGCCGCCCAACGACGACAACCCGTCCACAAGCGAGGCAACAACCGTCGGGTCATTCTGATCAGGTTTCGCGTTGATAAAGTCGGCGATGCCGCCCCAGGCGATACCACGCGCGAACGGCGTCATCGCGCTGAACGCTCGCAGGTACATCGCGGGCGTAACGGACTGAAAACCAAATTTGCTTATCTCCTCGACAATAGTCTGCACAAGCGGATTTTGTGGTTGCTCGCTGATAAACTGCGATGTCGCCTGGTTGACGTTGTCGGGTACAAGTTTATTGCCAAACTCGACGATCAAGCGGACTGCGTTGCGGATGCTTTCGCTGCCGCCGACCGGGCTATCTGACACAGGCACGCCCACATAACGCAGGCCTTCATTAAGCCAATCGACAGGCTTGCCTAATAAAGGCAGGGTCTGGTTCAGTGCTTCACCAGCGCCGAGTGCGCCGCGCATCAGGCCGCGCCCGACATCGCGGCTCAACCCGCCCTCTGTTTCTGGCTGAGGCTGCTTTATTGCGCCCGTGATGTACTGATCGGTTTGTTCCGTTCCTGGCTGTGCAATCGGGACGTAGGCGTTTCCGATTTTGCCATATGCTTGGCCGCGGTCGTTGACGATGTCCCTAAAATCAGCCTCGGAGAAATCCATCGCCGCGATGACCTCGGCGCGCTCGTAGTCGCCGAGGTTCTGGTCAATGTCGTCAATCACTGGCCGCCCCCAATTGCACTCTGGGCTTGAATTGCTTCTTGGATTTTTGTTTGCAACTGAAATAACTGGTCAGATACGCGGCCAGAGGCCATCGCATTAGAGACTTTGCCCGCAAGTACTTTCAGATCATCAATCAGCATATTTCCGAGCGGCGCACCGGGAATGGTTGTCGCGATCATTTTCATTTGCTGTCGCAAGAAGGCCAGCCTGCGCGGCGCGTATTGCTTTTGCGAATCAGCGTAAATTTTCTGTGCTTCTGAGTATGGATCAAAATCTGGTTTGTTTTGATTTGCATTTACATAATTCAGCAGCTTGACGCTCGCCGCGTTGTACGCCGCGACGATCGGATTGTTGTCTTTGGCGTACTGGTCACTAGCGTTCTCCTCGTATTGGAACGCGGCTTTCAGGTATTGTTTCGCCAAGCTAAACGGATTGGCTTTTGATGTTTTCTCGTTATCAAAAATTTTCGGCAGCATATTCGAGTAGAAGCCATAGGTGACTTCGCTGCGCGCATCCCACAAGCGCTCAAGCGTCAACGTGCCGGCGTTGGCTTCCGCCTCAAGCGCCGCCTGCTTGGCCTGGTTTTCGGAGCCGTCTTCGGCAAACGGACGCTGGTCACGATCAAACAGCGCCTCGATAGCTAAGATGTCAGATCGCTTTTTGAAGTAATTTGCGGCGACCAGGCGGCGGAAATTATCTTCAGCCTGGTTGCGCTGTTGTTCATTATTAAAATCGGCATTTATGATTCGACGATAGGTTTCATCGTTGGCCTTGGTTGCGTTTTTCTCATCTAAATTGGCTGCGTCCAACTTGCCTTTGATCAAATTGTTCGCAACCTTGAGCGCGGCGTTTCCAATTTTTTGCCGGGTTTCCGGCAGCATATTTGTAATAGCTTCCTGCAAAACAGGGTCAGAAGAGCGGCCTTGCAGAAAAGCCTCGACACGGCCAACCGGATCTTTTTCGTTTGGGTTGTTGACGATGTTCGCTAAGGTTTGGCTGGCAAAATCCTCGCGCGCCTTTCTTATCTTTTCTGCTGTTTTTTCGGGCCCGAGCGACCCGGCCTCTTTGTCGATCTTAGTTATTGCTAGCGCCGCGGCTATCATGCGCGCGAACTCTGATTGCTTTGGGTCCGCAACGATTTTGAGGCTGCTCTGGACCGCGCTATCGACATTCGCTTCGACCTGCTCAATCACGCGCTTGTTGTTTTCCTTAACAAACGACACAAGCTCGCGCGACTGCACAACGCCGATTTGTGAAGCGTACTCGCGCCGCGCCAGCGTGTTCGTGAGCGTGCTGCCGTGCTTCTTTTGCAGGCGCGTGAATGCGTCTTTGTACGCCTTCTCAGCCTTGACCGGATCCGCGATTGACATGGCCTTGGCGCGCTCGCCGGCCAGGTCAACCTGGAACGAGCTCGCCGCAGCCGCGGCTTCAGTCTCGGCGCCGGCCTGCGCCTTCTTGAGGGCGAACGTAGAGATCTGGCCGCCGAGGTCGGCCAGCTGTTGACCCTGCTTGGCAAACGCCAACGCCGGCGCTTCCATCGCCGACGAGCTCAGCTGCGCTGTAACGAAGCGCGCTTGGCCCTCGCGCGGAATAGCGCTTTGGCTCTCGTACTGTGGAACCTTCATGAAATCATCTGGCTCATCTGGTAACCGCCAAAGGCGATTGATTTCACAGCATTGAACATCTCGCCGCGCGCCTGGGTGTTATAGGCCTGCTGACGGGCGCGGCCCTCAAGGATGGCCAGCTGCCCACCCATGCGCTCGTTGACGCCGGCCTCGCGCATCTGACCGGCCTCAGTCCTCGCGGCCAGGCCGATCAGCTGCTTCTCTTCCTCGGCCTCGTTGGCGTTCCGCATCATCACCTCGAGCGGCGTGTCGCTGCTGGCGACGACGCCGGATTTCCGATAAGCCGTGCCGGCGCGCGCCTGCAGCTTGCTGAATTTTTTCTCAAAGCGAATGACTTCGCGGTCACCGACGCGCTCACGTAGATCGGCATTTTGCTCGGCGACCTTTGCATTGCGCTCTCGGATCGAGGCGTTGTATTCGGCTGTGCGCCGCGCTTGTGCGCCAGCGGCTCGCATGCCCGACGCCGACTGCAGCGAGCCCATCGCCGACACGCCCGTGCCGATCGCCATCCACGTAACTGGATCAGCCATCTATATAAGCCCACCTTTCGTAATCATTTCCCGCGGCGTCATACTTCTTGCAACGGCCTTCGTGCTCAAAGCCGAGCCATTGCAGAAACCGATTGGCCGCCGGCCAATCCACATGAGCCACCGCCTGTACGCGGTGGAACCCGTGGCGCTCGACAAGCGCGTGCAGGCCGCCGAGCACGGCCCGCGCGATCAAAACCTTGTGCCGGCTGGTGGCCTCAGCGGCCACAACCCAAGCCTCTCCGACGCCAGGCCAGAGCGGGTATATGCCGCCGGCGCCAATGACCTCGCCATCCTCAATCGCAGTGAAACTGTGATCGGCGATCACTAACTTGTTTGACAGCTGACCAAACTCAAAAGACGGTCGGTTTTTCTCATCGTTCATTCGGCCCGCGAGAATTTGATCTGCGTGCCAGGCCTCGAACGCGACGATGCTCACTGATCAAACGTGCTCAGCGTGGCGTAGACCGCTTGCACGGTCATCGGCAGCGGTTGATCTTGTCTAATCGTCAACTGTCCATCGGTGTCGTAGTTGCTGTTAAGCTCGATCTCTTTGTCGCCAGTGAAGAGAGCGATCGCCGCGTTCATCTCGTCTGCGCTGGATCGGAACGGCACAATGTCCAGGTTGTTTGCGTCGCGCCCGACCTTGAGACCGACCGATCGGTAAAGACGCACGGTCACCTCGTTGATGCGCTTCAGCTTGCCCTGGGAGCTGCCCATCGCGCTGCCGGCGTCCACGCGGAGCGTCGTCAACGTCGAATTGTAGCTGAGCCCGACGTGCGCTTTGGTCACGTATCGATCCAACGTGATCGCGCCAGACGCGACGGTTTTGTCGGGGTGCACAGATCCATCGCCGAGGACGCTGACCGTGGCGGCCTCAAGGTGACCGAGGCCAGAGAGCGAGATCGCGGCCTGCGTTACCGTCGCACCACTGGCGTGCTCAACGTCAACACCGACGACAGCGCGGGTGCAGCCAGTCAGCTGGTTGGCGGCGTTGCCGGTGTAGGTGATAATCTCGTTGCCGATTTTGACTGCGCCCGTGGCCGAGAAACTGGTGCTGTCGGTCAGCGTGATTGTGGTGGCGCCAGCCGTCAGCGTGCTAGCTAATGTGTCAGCGACGCCTGTGTATGTTAGGCTGCTGTCCACGAAGATCGCGTTGGTGATGTCTGTGCCAAAATCGAAGTCTTGAATGTATTCTATGTAACGCTTAGTCGCGCCGTTGATGGTGCGCTTCACTACCATCCAGACTTGGTCCTCATCCAGATCGCCTGGGATGGTCACCAGCCGCTCAACGACCGCATTGCCGGTGCCAAAGGCGCCGCCCACGATCTGCCGGCTCCAGCCAATCACCTGCTCCTCGCGCTTGTAGGTCATGCACGCTAGCTGGCCGTCGGCGCGCACGCCCCATAAAATGCTGTCCGGCTCTTGTTGATATGCGAGCTCGGTCAGCCCGCTCTCGGTAATGTGCTCGCTAATAAGCGCTACGTCGGGCGCGACGTAGCCGTCCACGTCGAAATTGTACTGAAGCTCGCGCACCTTGCGCTTTGCGCGCTGGATGAAAAGCACCGCGTTTCCAGCTAAGATCGGCGTGTGGTCGCTGGAGCCGTGCTTGGTCTGTTGTTTGATCTGAATGTTGGTTGGAGTAATTGCCTCGTCGGCGCCGCCGGCGCGGACAACGAACTCGCCGCCTGACGTTCCGAGCACCAGGTTCCTAGTTGAGGCGAGGAACCTGATGACGTTCACCTGGTTTGAACCGATGGTGTACACCATCGCGTCGTCGTCTTCGATGCCGGACTCGAAGTTCTCGAAGTCGCCGCCCTGGCTGAAGAACAGCGTCTGCGGCTGGTTGCTGGTGCCAGCAAACACCAGGCGCTGCTCGTAGAACGCGACGGCGCGAGGATACCCGGTCGTGTCCGAGAACGCGCCGAGCGCCCAATCGTCCCTGGCCTCGAGCTTGCCTTCGACGGTGAAGCTGCTGCCCGCCGCCTCGGCGGCCAAATCAGCGCCGGGCGCCAGGGTCAACACGCTGTCCGTAACATCGACCAACAAAAATCCATCAGTCGTGTTGTTGCTGGCCGTGCCGCTTATGACGATCGTTTGGCCAGCCTTGAAGCCCTCGTCTATAAAATTGGCGGCCGTGTCCTCAATGCGGTCATTGTGCTCAAGGCCGGTGGCGTCTGGGTCGCCCTCGTGAAACGAAATCGTCGTCGCCGTGTAGCTGGGCGCGATTTCTGATCGGCCGTCCTCGAGTTCTTGCACCGTGCCATCCACCTCAGTCGCTGAGGTGTAGGCCGTAATTTTTATGAAGCCGTCCTGCAGCTTGATCAGGCGGCCGACATCGGTGCTGACGAAGGTGTTTGCGCTGGCCGTCACCGTCACAGACCCACTACGCGCGTCCGAGGTCAGGGTCGTCGTCGTTATATTTTCATCCTGAAACGGGCCGCGGGCCAGGTCTACTTCTGTGATAGTCCACGCAGTGTGGCTGGTGCGGGTGATCTTGTAGATAGGATGATTTGGGCTGACGACGTACATCGTGTCGGCGGCCTGGGCGAACTTCAGCGTGTCGAGATCTGACGCGGTGTAAACCGTTGAGACCTCAACCGGCGATCCGCCCGACGTTACCTGCCCGCCGTCTTTGTAAATGCGGAAATAGGTCGGGCCGAATTCCAGGACGTAGGACTGCTCGACGTTGTACTCAAATGGAACCAGGCGAACTGCGTTAGCGCTGTTCTTGACTTCCGCGACATATCGCGTGCCTGGGCGGCGGGTGACGCCGCCGTGCGGCTGCACCAGAAAATTCTCAACGGTCGCGGCGCCGCTGTCGTACTTGGAAATATCTGTGCGCCCAAATAGCTTGGGCGTGATTTCGCCAGCTGTGAAACTGGCAAAAGCCTTTGAGACCTTGGGCATTAGAACCGCGATGAAATAAACATGTCGCTCTCCACATAAGTGGTGCGATCCACGTTGATCACATTATCGGGCGTGCCTTCAGTTGCATCAACGAAGCGCGCCTCGGAGAGCTTGCCCTCATACATCGCAAACAGGCTTTGAGTGAGCGCCGCGCTGTTGACCAGCGCATAGCTGATGTCGGCGGCTAGGCGTGTCGCAAGCGCCTCGATCAATAGCTGGTCGTACTCGTTTGGATCCGTGACACGCGCGACGTAGATCATCTTGAACGGCGTGGCGTTTGAGAGAACCTTGCGGCCTTCAATCCGAAACGTCGTGTCAGGATCCTGTGGCCGGAGCACGCGCAAACAATACGGATCTGTCGGCAGCGTGTGCTGGTAGCTGAACTCGAACGCCGGCGTATCGCTATCGGCGGCCAGGCTCGTGCGCTTGATCAAACAATTCCAGGGATGGGCGCGAAAGACGGCATCGCGGACAAATTCATAGCGCTGATTGCAAACACGCCCGGCGCGGCTGTTTTCGGTCAGCGCCACGATGTTGCTGGCGCCGATCATGTTCAACGCGCTGTTGCAGATGTCAACGTCAGATGCCATTCCAAATCCTCAAAAGAAAAGGGGGGAGCCAAGGCCCCCCCCAATCGCTTAATCGACGACGTACATCATCATCAGCTCGATCGTGCCGGTCGCCGAGGCGCCCGCGAGCGAGACAGTGACAACGAAAGCGTTGTCGATCGCACCCTGGTCGATATCGACCGCGGTGTTCGCCGACAGAGCGAGCGTAGCAGCGACGTCGTTCCGGCCAGCGGAGCTGGTCGAAGTCGCAGCCAGGTACTCGTCCACGTCAGCGGCAACCGACGAGCCGGAGCTGTCGGTGAACGCGGCATGACCGACCGAGAGGGTCGTCGAAGCGCCAAGCGCGTCGTTGTAGAGGTAACCACCAATGATCCGGGCGCCCTGGGGCAGCGCGAACATTTCGATGATATCGCCGGCCGACAGGCTGGCGGCCTCATAGGTGGCGTGAGCCACGCGGATGGAACCGCCAAGCTGGTTAGCTTTGACGAAGTCCTTCGGATCGTCCTGCGTCAGGTCAGTCCGAACGTTACTGTAAACAGTAGCCATTGTTCAGCCCTCCTTACTCGTTGCAGGCGATTTCAACGACCTTGTTCTCTTCCATGCGGGTCGCGCCGAACGTGGCGCAGTAGTAGACCTGCGTGGAATAGGACTTGTCGCTGCGCTCGTCGATGCGAGCCATCACGTCCTTACCGATCGCCAGCTTGCAGCCATCCTGCGCCCATGCGTAGCAGAGGCGAGAAGTGCCGTCGTCCGACAGCCGGTTGGAGACGATGAACTCGAAACCAACGAACGTGTTGATGTCACCCTGGACCAGTGCCTTCCGTCACACTTCGGCTTTCGCCGCCGGCTTGCGCCGTTCGTGCGCTGGACTTTCTCTTCATCTCTGAGAGATGCCGCCCGTCAAGTCTCTACACCTTCCCATTGCTGGGCTTGGCTCGGGATTAGCAGTTAAGCCTTCCCCGAATTTGAGCGGTTTTCATCTGACCGTCGCCGATCAGATAGGCAAAGTGTTTACCGTGTTGAAGTCGGCAGAAGTGACAGTGGTCG
>Ga0181591_10006535_pt1 | contig 10117 bp, 10 predicted proteins | sample 071ome_33_FD_133757 | JGI IMG/M metagenome (GOLD analysis project Ga0181591, IMG submission 133757) | Coastal salt marsh microbial communities from the Groves Creek Marsh, Skidaway Island, Georgia - 071412AT metaG (megahit assembly) | ecosystem: Environmental > Aquatic > Marine > Intertidal... | reverse complement strand
GAAACAGAAACTTCAGGAAATTGCCGCCATGGATCTGGGGGGAGAGCCCGGGGATTATGAGCTGGCTAATGAAAGCGTCGTCAATTCATCTGATGCGAGTCTAAGTATGACATTTGCCCAGGCAGCTCAGCGAGCAGTGGAGCTGGGTGGTAAATACAGTGGTGAAGATCCCAATGATACCAATCCTCTCACTCAGGCTTCTGTTGCCGGCCTGGCCGGCACCGGTCTGATAGGGGTGGCCAGAGATACCACGCCGCTCAACGAGCATATCTCGGCCATGGTGGCGACCTTTGTCATGATTGAGCTGGATACCGAGACCGGTCACTACGACATTCTAGAATTTGTCAGTTCGGGCGATTGCGGTACGGTAAATCATCCACTTGGCCTGGCCGGGCAATTACGCGGTGGTGCCTGCATGGGGATTGGCATGGCACGTACTGAACGCCAGATCTATGATCCGCAGAACGGCTTGCCGGGCAGTGTGGGTCTGTATCAGGCCAAACCGCCGTCTTACCTTGATGTGCCTGCTTTTATGGATGTGTTTGCCGTCGATAAGCCGGATCCAACCAATCCGATGGGCATGAAAGGTGTCGGTGAGCCGCCTGTCGGTGCGGCTGTCGGTGCAGTGCTGGCAGCGGTGTCTAATGCCCTCGGTGGTCATTATTTCAACCGCAATCCAGTGACCTCGGACATGATTATTAATGCCGCGTCCGGTCGAGAGCAGTCGTATAGCCCGCTACAGTTATTTACCCAATAGGAGAGCTGAGATGTCTACCAAAGATATGATGCCAAATTTTGACCTGTTTCAGCCTTCTGACATGGCAAATGCGTTTGATCTGCTCGATCAGTATGGTGAGGATGCTTGGCCGCTGGCTGGCGGGCAGGATAGCCTGGACTGGTTCAAGGACCGCATCAAGCGACCTGTCGCTGTGATTGATCTGGCCGGCATTCCGGGCATGACGGGCATTAACCAGACAGGCAATGGTATTGAAATCGGAGCCATGACCACTTTGACTGAGATAGCAGCAAGTCCCCTGATCAGAGACAACTATGGCCTGCTGGCACAGGCGGCAGCTCGCGTGGCAAGCCCGCAAATCAGGAATATTGGCACCATTGGCGGCAATATCTGTCAGGATGTGCGCTGCTGGTATTATCGCTCTGGAGTCGATTGCTACCGGGCTGGTGGCAATACCTGTTATGCCGATACTCCGGAAGGCTTGAACAGGGAGCATTGCCTGTTTGAAGCGGACCGCTGTGTTGCGGTAACGCCATCTGATACTGCTCCTGCGCTGGTTGCACTGGATGCCACTATGATTATTCAGAACAGCAGGGGAGTCAGAGAAGTGCCGGCGGAAGATTTCTTTATAGGACCGAGTGTCGATATTGAGCGTGTCACCGTTCTGGAGCCAGGGGATATTTTGACCTCCATCAGAATTCCTTCAAGCTGGGCAGGTGCGAACTTCTATTTTGAAAAAGTGGCCGACCGGGCAACCTGGGATTTTGCCTTGGTTAATGTGGCTGCAGCTTTACGTATCAATGGTAATGTAATCCAGGATCTTCGGGTTGTTTGCGGAGGTGTGCAGTGTACACCGCGCCGCCTCAATGGTGTTGAAGACATTGTCCGCGGTAGCGCCCGCGATAATGAAACCATTGAACTGGCTGCCGGAGCGGCAGCACGCGGAGCAACTACGCTGAATTACAATCACTTTAAAATCCCGCTGATGGAGAACCTGGTGAAGCGCGCCATCCGCGATAGCTAGGTTTAGACGTTTCCGTGCAGCTTTTCCGATACAGCAGTGATGCCTATGGCCAGCGTGTACTCGAAGGTATTTCTTTCGAGTTGATCTATGTGTTTGCCGGTCTGGCAGCTGTCATTATCCTTGTCCATCTGGGGTATAAATTTTGTACAAAAAAAAATAAGGGCAACTAGAGGAGTTGTCCGGGAAAGGCGTCTCGCTGTTAGCGGCTCTGTATCAAGCTGGAGTCCTGTCTTATTTGTTTTCAAGCCAGTCTGATAGGCCAGCCGTGCAGCATCTGCATGGATGGTCAGCGTTGATTCATTGGAATATTGATCGCATTTCCTGTATCAATAGGCAGCACATGACCCGAATCCTGACTAAAACTCAAAGGCACGATCCAGGTCAATGTATTTTCATGTATCACTGAAGGCAGTAGATTCTTTAGGGTGACCAAGGAATAACAAGTATGAAAAAGATACTGATAATTCTAGGGATAGTCGCTGTCGTAATAGGTATCACCCTGATCACGTTGAATGTCTTTTCACAAGGCGCCGGAGAAGTGCTGGTGGAAGATGTCACAACCCATGTCATTAACTCCTCCGTTTTAGCATCCGGCACCCTTATTTACGATGAGGAAGTCAACCTGACGACCGAAGTAATAGGTCGTGTGACGGGCGTATTTGTGGAAGAAGCAGATACGGTTACGCAGGGGCAACTCCTGCTGCAGATAGATGATGAGACCTTCTCGAAAACGGTGGAGCAAAGACAGGCGGCGGTTCGTATGCAGGAAATAGCCATTGAGAGTCAGCGTCTGCGTCTGGAGAGATTGCAGCAGCAATGGCAACGGCAGAGTAACCTGTTTGAGCGTGGAGTGCTGGACCAAGAGAGCTTTGACAACTTAAGCAACCAGGTGGCGCTGGCAGAAGTTGAAGTGCGTTCACTGGAAGAAGCCTTGCGCCAGTCCGTTGCCTTGCTGGAGGAAGCCGAAGATCAGCTCGGCAAAACACGGGTGTACTCGCCCATCAATGGACTGGTCACCATCCTGGATATTGAAGTTGGTGAAACCGCTATATCCAGTACGACCAATATTGCCGGCTCCAGTCTCATGACCATTGCGGACCCCGAGAGCATGATTACTGAACTGAATGTTGACGAAGCGGATATAGCTGACGTGGCGGTTGGCCAGGAGGCGGAAATTGTCGCCATTGCCTATCCGAATCAACCCATGAAAGCGGTAGTCGATTTTATTGCAGTATCGGCAAGGCAGCGGCAGGAAGGGGGCAATCAGGCACTCAGCTTTATTGTGGAATTGAGTTTTACCGACACCAATGGTGTTGTGCTTCGTCCCGGCATGTCGGTCAGGGCTGAGATTTTTACCAGTAATGATGAGATTGAACGAACCGCCGTTCCCATTCAGGCAATCAGCCTGGAAGAAAACCTGAGTCTGAACCAGGCAACTTATAGCGTTTACAAATTTGAAGAGGGAGTGGCGAGAAAAACCGAGGTTGAAGTGGGTATCGCAGATGATGAATTTCAGGAAATACGGACGGGACTTGAGGTGGGTGAGCAGATCATTGTCGGGCCGGACAGAATCCTGCGCAATCTGAACGACGGTGATAGTGTAACGCAAGCGGAAGGCTAATCAACATGGAGCTCATCAAACTGCAAAGTCTGAGCAAGCGCTATGAAATGGGACAGGAGGAAATCAAGGCGCTCAATAATATCAATCTGACTATTCAGCATAATGAATATCTTGCTTTTGTGGGGTCATCCGGTTCTGGTAAATCCACTATGCTGAACATTCTTGGCTGCCTGGACAGGCCAAGTGAGGGCAAATACATCCTCAATCACAAAGATGTCAGTATCTTGAAAAATGATGAACTGGCGGAAATCAGGAATCAGGAAATCGGTTTTATTTTTCAGAGTTTTAACCTGTTGCCCAGAGTCAATGCACTGGGAAATGTCATGCAGCCGCTTATTTATTCGGGGATAAAACTGGCAGAACGTAAAGTCAGGGCTGTTGAAGCACTTAAGCAGGTTGGTCTGGCAGACAGGATGGGGCATGTGCCGAACCAGCTGTCAGGCGGGCAGCGGCAGCGCGTCGCCATTGCCCGTGCACTGGTGACCAAGCCCAGTATTTTGCTGGCTGATGAACCCACAGGAAACCTGGACTCAAAAACCACAACAGAAATCATGAAGCTCTTTGATGAGCTGCATGCCAGCAATCACACCATTATTATAGTTACGCATGAGCAGGATATTGCTGAGCATTGCCAGCGTGTGATCCGCCTTGAAGACGGAAAAATTGCCTCTGATGAAAGTCGACAGCGGGCCGCCTGATGTTTATTTTAATCGAAAGTGCACGCTCAGCCTTTGCCTCCATCCGGGCACATGGCTTCCGCTCAATCCTGACGACCATCAGTATCACGATCGGTGTTGCCGCAGTCATTGCCATGGTATCCATTATTCAGGGGGTCAGCGCTTTTGTGGAAAACCAGCTTTCATCGCTGGGCGCCAATGGTATGGTGGTTCAATCCTTTACGTCCCAGGAAGACCGGCTGCAGGGCAAGATCAACCGCCTGTCACCCGAAGATTACGAGCTGGTAGCCAGCCGTATTGATGGCATTACTTCAATCACACCGATACTGACCAATAATTTGATCAACCAACTGCAGTATCAGGGCGAAACAGCTGTTTCACAGGTGTTGGGTTCTACCTACAACTTTCAGCGGGTGTCGCAGTTTTATACCAGCCAGGGACGTTTTATTTCGGATAGCGACAACCAGACCCGGCGGCGAGTAGCCGTTATTGGTGAAGATGTCAGGGTGAACCTGTCATTGCCGGAAAACCCGGTCGGAGAATTTATTCGGGTGGGTTCCGAATGGCTCAGGGTGATCGGATTGATTGAGGAAAGGGGGCAGATGTTTGGTCAGAGTCGGGATAATAATGTGGTGATTCCCTATAACACCATGCGCAGCCTGATGGGCAATCAGCTGATCCCGGATATTGGAATTCAATTGAATATCAGTGATGTCGAATTACTGGACGCGACAGAAAGACGCATTGCAATTTTGCTGAGAGATGCGCATGGGCTCGGTCCCGGCGAGGAAAATGACTTTCAGATACAGACTTCTCAGGAACTGGCTGCATCTATCAATTCCATATTGACGGTTATCACACTGGCGATGGGAGGCATTATCGGTATTTCACTGCTGGTGGGTGGTATCGGTATTATGAATATCATGCTGGTGTCCGTGACAGAACGCACCAAAGAAATAGGCATCTGCAAGGCAATAGGCGCCAAACGTCAACAGATTCTGTTGCAGTTTCTGTTTGAAGCAGTCTTTCAATGTTTGCTGGGGGGCGTTATAGGTCTGGCAGTCGGTTATGGCCTGGGAGTCGTAGCTGCCTTCTATATCAGTGATCTTGGTGCAGTCGTTCCGTTCTGGGCGGCTTTGCTGGCCATCAGCTTTTCAGCTTTTATTGGTATTCTTTTTGGTTTGATGCCTGCCGCCAAGGCGGCCAATCTCGATCCGATAGATGCCCTGCGTTATGAATAAATTAGCTGGCAAGAAAAATACACAATCCAAAAGGAAGTGCCGAGCGTGAATAATTTTATCGATATTATTGCTGCCCCCAACCAGGTATTTGAGCGATTAAAACAAAAGCCCTCATGGTTTATTCCCTGGCTCGTCATAGCCCTGCTGGCCGTGACAGTGCAACTGGGTTTTTACAATCTGATCGACCCCGGGTATCTGCTGGACCAGCTTGTCGAACAGCGCATGGATTCAGGGATTCCTGAGAGTGAATTGCGCAACGCAATGCAAGGCATTACCGAAAATACCACCCCTCTGATTGTGTCATCTTCTGTTGCTGTTTTTGTTGGTCTTCTGCTGATCTATGCGATCAGCGCCGTGTATCTTTTTTTAGTCAGTAAGTTCAGCGATACCTCCATCACTTATCGGCAATGGCCGTCACTGGTCAGCTGGTGCAATGTGCCGGCAATCTTCACCGTGCTGGCAGCCTGGCTGGCGATACTGAGTTCTGGCAGGCTGATTGAAATAGAGGCCATGAACCCCCTTAATCTGAACTATCTGCTGTTCCAGTCTGAAGGCGATTTTGCCGGCATGCTGAGTGCCATTAATCTGGTTACCATCTGGAGTGTGCTGTTAATGATTATGGGTCACAGAATCTTTACTGCGTCCACTTACCTGAAATCCGCAACAGTGGTTCTTACTCCCTACGTCCTGATTCTGCTTGTCTGGACGCTGATCATCCTGCGCTGAAACACAGAGTGCACTTTGGCTTTCTAGGGTCATCGCAGCGGTAATTCTTCATTTCCAAGGTTATCTACCAGGAAGTCCACAAAGACCCTGACCTTGGCTGGCACGAAATGCTTCTCCGAATAATAAATGCGCAGGGATCTGTCGGGCATCCGGTAATCACCGAATAGTTGTATCAGTTTGCACGCAGCAATATCTTCATTGACCTGGTTTGCTGACAGGCAGGCGATTCCCACACCCTCTCTTGCTGCGGTCTGTACTGCAACGGGGTTATTACAGAAGTAATTGCCGTTAACCTTGACTTTGATTTCCTTGTCCTCCTTGGTGAAAATCCAGTCGTCGTATATTTCGTAAAACGAGGGTAGTAAGCAGTTATGTGATTGCAGTGCTTCCGGAGAAGCAGGAGTGCCATGCTTATCCAGATAGTCCTGACTACAGACGATACAACCTTTAACGGAATATAGTTTGACTGCGTGAAAGGAGCCGCTGGGGGGCTGTGCTGTCGTCAGGACAAGGTCGAAGTCATCTGGGTTGATTTTGGTAAAAACATCGCTTAGCGATATATGAAAGGATACCAGCGGATTAGCTTGCATAAACAAGGGGATAAGTTCTGCCAGTTTGCCTCGCCCCAGATTGACCGGCGCACTCAGGCGCAGGGTCCCGCTGGCGACATCTTTTTTTTCGCGGGCCGCATTTTCGGCATCAATCACCGCCTGTTGCGCCTGAGTGGCATATTCCAGATAGCGCTGTCCGGATTCGGTCAGGCTGAGGCTCCTGGTTGTGCGCCTCAGCAGCCTGACCCCCAGATGCTGTTCCAGGCTGGAAATACGCCGGCTCACAGCCGAAGTGGTGATGCCGAGTTTCTCTGCAGCACGGGAGAAGCTGCCCTGTTCGACAACCGATTGAAAGATGGATATGGCGTTAAAATCTTGCATAAAGCCCTTTATTGTTGCATTTTTCTCAAAATATATTTGACTAAATAACCGTTTATCTACCGATAGTAAATAATGTAATGTACCCACAACATTTACGAGAGTCATTCATTATTTAACAGCAACACCAACTAGAAGAGGGCATCTATGAAAACCACGATCACTTCCTTAGCTTTATTGCTGGCAACATGTTTTTCCGCCAGTGCTTTTTCTCATCATTCTTTTGTCAGTCAATATGACCCTAATCAGGAATCAGTGATGACAGGCAGGGTTGTTGGTGTACGCTGGGTTAATCCGCACGCCTTTTTTGATTTGATGATTGAAAATGAAGAAGGTATTGAGGAACGCTGGTCTTTCGAGTTGGGCAGTCCGAATACCCTGATTCGCTATGGCTGGTACCGGGATACCCTGCAAGAAGGCGATGTCGTCACGGTGGATGGCTATCTGGCACGTAGTGGCGCCAATCTGGCCAATGCCAAGATTGTCACCTTGGCAGATGGGACTGTGGTTCAGGCGGGTTCATCCTATGAACTGGAAAGACAGCAATAATAAAGTCATTCTTGGATGACGATTAAGCAGATTCTGCGCCAGATAGTTAAAGCACACAGCAATAAAACAGGGTTTCACATGATTAAACTTACAAGCGTTTCAAAGGCGTTTTCACTTGCATGCGTTGTTGCATTGGCATTGCTCAGTTCCTTGTGTTTTGCCCAGGGATCCATCCGTGGGCGTTTAATAGACCCTAACGGCGCCAATATAACCGGTCTTACCCAGGCCGTAAGCATTACCAATCAGGCGACCGGGCAACAGTTCCAGGGAGAAACCACCATTGAAGGAGACTATGTCATCACAGACGTTCCGGCCGGAACCTACGACATCAGTTTCGAGTTCAGAACCGCCATGTACCTTCCCTACAATCAGCAAGGGTTGATTGTCGGTAATGGACAGAACCTTGAACATGATCTGCACATTGAATGGAGCATTAATCTGGGCACGATTGGTGATGATCCTGGCATGCTGGCCAATGACATATTACGGAATTCAGAAAATCAATCCGGACCACCACCGCGGCTGAGTAATGGACAAGTCGATTTTTCCGGTATGTGGGTGGCAGCCCCAGGTGCTAATACCAATCGACCATCCGTACCCTATCAGTCCTGGGCCGCCGAAATGGATGCTGAATACCGGGCGCTGGGATTCAATAATGCCGGCGCTTACTGTTTACCACAGAGTGCGGTGCTAGCAACCATGGGCTTCCCCTGGCAGATCGTACAAAAAGAAGACATCATGATTCAGATCATGGAATTTGTGACGCCAGGCTGGCGCCAGGTTTTTCTGGACGGACGAGGCATGCCGGAGCTTTGGAATCCGAGCTGGCAGGGACATTCACGCGGCAGCTGGGAAGGGGATACACTGGTCGTTGTAACCGAAGGCTTTAATGAATATACGCCGGGTTTTGGCATTCATTCCGACCAATTGGTGGTGACCGAGCGTTATACCCGCCCTCAGATGAACCGGCTACTGGTAGAGATAACCGTAGAAGATCCCGAAGCGCTGACAGATTCTTATACTTACACTCGGGAATTCGGCATGGTTACCGGCCAGGAAATTCTTGAATTTGTCTGTGCTGAAGGGAATACCGATCCCAGCCACTGGGATGAGCCGGTCTGGCGAGGAAGGCCCTGATGTCCAACCATTGATCAAGTATTCTGTCCGGCCTGATAACAGGCCGGGCGATCAGGGTTTCAGGTCCCAGTGCCTGTTCCTGAAACCTGTTAAATCTGCCAGTATTGTGTGCGGCTCTGTGCAGGGCCCTGACACTCTTCCTTGACACCCTCGAAGAGCGACATCTTTCGCGCCTGCCGCTTTTGCTTTTCGGTTCTTTCTTTTCAGGGATGTCCGACAACTGAGAGTCATCCTCTTTGCTTTATATACTTGGCAGCAATGCCATTCTCAGTGTTAATATTCTGGTGCTATCGGAATTAAAATAACAGTCAGATAACTATGATAAAACGCAGATCGGTATTAGCAGGCGTCCTGGGTGGCACGTTTGCATTGGGTATTTCTCCCCCCTTGCTGGCGCAAAACGCAAACCTGCAGGTAACGCTGATTGAGCCAGGTATCCACCTGATTCAGGGAGCCGGGTGTAACGTTGTGCTAGCTGATCTAGCCGATGCTCTCCTGGTCATTGATGGTGGCCTTGCTGTTAATGCTGAATACTTGTTGCGACAGATTAATCAACTTGCTCCCGGTAAAGCGGTGCAAATGCTTTTTAATACCAGCTGGCGACCGAAACATGCTGGGCTTAATGCACTTGTAAGTCAGTCTGCGCGAATCATTGCACATGAAAATACTCGTCTCTGGCAGACCGTTAATACCTATGTGGAATGGGAAAATCTCAGGTATCCGGCATTGCCCGAGGAAGCACAGGTCAATGAAGGGTTCTATCAGGGTGGCAGTCTGCAGCTGGGTAGCGAGATTGTTCGCTATGAAAGACTGGCCAAAGCTCATTCTGATGGAGATATTTATGTTTATTTTCAACATAATGATGTCCTGTATGTGGGTGAGATGTTGGCAGTAGACAGTTTTCCACAAATCGACTATGTCACCGGAGGCTGGATAAGAGGCTTACGGGATGCCACACAGGCTTTGCTCGATCTCGCCGGCGATAACACTAAAATCATTGCAGCAGACGGTGGCGTGCAAGCCCGTTCAGCCCTGGATCGGCAGTTAATTATGCTCGATGAAACCTGGTCAGCGTCGCAGGAGGCTTTCAGGAATGGCATGAGTGTTGAGGAGTTTCAGGCGAGCAATCCGGTGGCCGCGCATACGGAAGAGAGGGGTGATCCGAGTCTGTTTCTTTATCAGGTTTATCGCAGTACCTGGTATCACATGGCTGAGAGAAGCGTGCCGGGTGTTATTTAATAAAACAATGAAAAGAAAAAACCTGAACAGATTTATCTTCACAAGTTTGATCTCGGGCGCCATGACGCCGGGACTGGCGGCAGACAACCCTGTTGATATCCTGAGTGCCAACTGGTCCACACTGGAAACCTACTGCATGGAATGCCATAACTTTATAGATTACTCAGGTGGCATTGATTTCACTCTGTTTAATCCTAGAGAGACAGCTGAACACGCAGAAATATTCGAACGTGCTTTG